>Ga0302274_10001239_pt1 | contig 24646 bp, 24 predicted proteins | sample III_Bog_N2_1_FD_198755 | JGI IMG/M metagenome (GOLD analysis project Ga0302274, IMG submission 198755) | Peat permafrost microbial communities from Stordalen Mire near Abisko, Sweden - III_Bog_N2_1 | ecosystem: Environmental > Terrestrial > Soil > Wetlands > Peat | place: Sweden: Abisko...
TTTTTCCTCCGCCCGACCCGGCAAACTTCACCGCTGCAGCGCCTACCAAAGAAACAGTGAATGCGTTCCTTCAGACGAGCTGGGGATATGACGATAACCGTGTCTGGCAGGTCGAGAGCATTCTGAAGACACCGGTGGAGGGCATCAGCAAGGTCATCGTCTTTGTAGGCGACAAGACCGGCAAGCAGAAGCCTTCGGCAATCCAGTTCTTCGCCCTTCCGGACGGCAAGCACATCATTGCCGGCGAAGAAGTTCTTCCCTTTGGCGGGCGCCCCTACGCGGAATACCGGGCGCAAACCCAGCAAAAGGCAGACGGACCCTATCGCGGCGCAGCCACGAAGGACTTCGAGATTGTCGAGTTCGCCGATTTCCAGTGCCCCCATTGCAAAGATGCGCAAGCCAACATGGAGAAGCTCGCGGTAGATTTCCCCAAGGCGCGCATCGTCTTTCAGAACTACCCATTGCCCCAACACAGCGCAGCAGCCGGAGCAGCCGCATACGGTGTCTGTGTCGCCAAGCAGGGCGGAAGCAACGCATTCTTCACCTTCGCCTCGGCCGTTTTCGATGGCCAGGACGGATTGGCATCGCCCGATGGGGCCACTCTGACGCTGAACAGCGCCGTCACCAAGGCGGGGTTGGATCCGGCCAAGATCTCCGCCTGTGCCAAGGAGCCGGCAACCGTTGCCACCGTGGACGCCTCAGTGAAGCTAGCCAAGGAACTGAACATCAACCAGACTCCTACGCTGCTCGTGAATGGACGCCAGGTTCCGGCAAATGGACCCTACGATACCATCAAGCAGGTCATCGAGTATCAGGAAAAACTCGACGGCCTGTCGAAGTAACAACACTTCGGCCTGTAGCTTTCAAGCCGCTTCGATCGCAGTAATGCGGGGTGCCCCAGGTCTCGTCTTTGAGACCTGGGATGCTGCCGCTCCAAACGGCCGTAGTACTAGCACGAACCCTTGACTACATTAAAAGCGAAACCGTCCTAGCCTACCCACAAGGCCAGCCCGAACCTACCTCGCCGTTGTCGTCCGCTCCACCCGCATCATCGGCGTATGTCCCGCGGCCTGCGTTCCGCGAATCACATGCGGTGTCATCACAATCAGCAACGTGGAGTTGTTCTTGTTTATGTCCTTGCTTGTCACGTTGTTCAGGCCTGGTATTTCGCTTACTCCCGGCAACCCGCTGATCGCCCGGCTTTCCGACTTGTCCAGTTCGCTGACAAGCACCACGCCTTGGCCCTGCCTGACCGTGATCACGCCGTTATACGTGCGGCTGTTGAGGATCGGATTGCCATTGACAGAGGAGCCGGACAGGGCGTCGATTTTCATATCGATGTTCAGGGCAACGTCGTCGTTGCGCATCACGCTGGGAGTCGCTTTCAAGCTAAGCCCCAGATCCTGATACTGCACCTGCGGGACGTTGGGCACGCTGCTCCCCAACGACCCAAGCAGAGACGCAAGGCTGCTCGAACTCCCCGCACCCGTCAGCCCCGGGATATTCGGAAGGCTCGCCGACAAGCTGGAGAACGATGAGGTCTGGATCGGGTAGCGCGTTCCAGAGCGGATGGATGCCGCCTGTCCGTCGCCCAGCCGCAACTGCATGTGGTCAAGTTGGCGGGAATCGGAGGAGTTCAGGTTAAAGTTGGCTGACATTTTTCCCGGCGCCAGTGCGGATTGAGTAAGTCCGCCCCCGAACAAAGCGATGCCACTGGAAAAAAGCGAACTGGAGACCTGTCCGGAGGCCAGCAGAATTCCGAGAATTGCCAGCGTATCTCCCGGCGCGGCCAGTCCGGAAGAAACGATCTGCTGCACCAGCGCCTGGTTGGCATTCAGGATCGACTGCTCCTCGGCATAGACGTTAAACGCGGACATCGACTGCGGCGTCTGGATGCCTGTGTTGCGATCGCTGGTATGCGCAATCTGGATCAGTTCCACCTCCAGCAGCACCTGGCTATGACCGTCAATCAGGTCGCGGATGGTGGCGTTGAACGCGTTCAGTGTTGTGGAGGATGCACGGATCGTGATCGTTCCCGCGGAGGGATCGACGACAGCCTGTGTCAAATCGAAAACGTTCTTGGCCAGCGTGCCCACTTCGGTGAGTTCCGTGGCAACCAATCCCGGCATGTAGATAGTCTCGAGCTCCATGCGCTCGAATTGCTTACGATTGTCCGGTGTATCGCGAGCAACAAGAACGCGGCGCGTGTCGAGGGGAACATAGAACGAGGTGGTCAACAGACTCATGACCTGCATGGCCTGGTCAAACGTTGCGTCGTCCACATCCAGGCGGACTTGTCCGCGGCGGACGGTGTCGTCAACGGTTGCTTCGAGCCCGTAACCCTTGAACACCTGCTGGATTGCCTGGTGCGCATCGGTATGCAGATGGAAGCTCTTCACTCCCGGAGTGGGATGAATCGTCAACGCCTCGCCGACGGAATCCGCACCCTGCTCATAAAGTGGGCTTGATAGCCCCCGCACCGCGTCGTCCCCCAGTTCGTGAAGATGCTCGGCCACCTGGATATTTTTTGGGTCAAGCTCCAGGGCACGCTCCAGTGCGACACGCTCCGCCGCGGCATCTCCGCGAATGCGGTCTTTGGCCGCGGCCTGTATCAGTGCCGTCACGGCGTGGCTGCGGGTCAGCTCGGCTGTCAGCGCATAGTCCCGGTTGGACGGATCGAGCTCGGCTGCCAGCTTGAATTTGGGCAAGGCCTCTTCGAACTGCTCTTTTTCGAAAAGCTTGCTGGCTTCCAGAAAAAGCCTGGCCGCGCGGCGACGGTCGCTGTTGGTTGCCGGTTTGCCGGCCTTATCGTCCTTGCTTGAAGGAACCGCAGCGGGAGCGTTCTGGGTAGTGGGCGCCGAACTGCTGGGCGCCGTTCCGGCCGTCTGGCCCAGACCTACGCCCGGAAGGAGCGCCAACAGAATCCCGGCGGTGCAGAAATGCATCCCTGCATGCGTAGATCGAATCCTGAAAACGCCGGGTTGGGCCGTGCGCCGTTTCACACCGTGGTCCGTTGGTACGCCAGCAAATCCGCCAGCGAAGTTGCGCAGACCTCCGGCTGATGCTCAAGCAGCTCGTCGAAGCTGTACTTGCCGGTGGCGACCGCAATCACGGAAAGAAAATTGGCGCGTGCAGCTTCAATGTCCCGCGGCGTGTCGCCCACCACGCAAATCGAAGCTCCTTTGCCCGCCATCTCCCGGGCTTTGTTGGCCGCCTGGCCAATCAGCTCGGAGCGGATGGGAAAGTGGTCGCTGAACCCTCCGAAGCGGAACCACTGGCGCAGGCCAACTTCCTCCACCTTGATCCAGCCAATCATTTCCAGGTTGCCCGTGGCCACGCCGAGCAAAGCGCCGCGGCGAGCAAGATGGTCAAGGGTCTTTTCGACTCCCGGCATGCGTACCAGGTCCATTTCATGCCGGCGCTCCGCAACCGCGTGCCGCATCGCTTCAAGAATTGCCTCGATGCGGGTTTCCAGAATTTCGGCGGGCACTCCAGCCTGATTGCAAGCCTCGCGCAAAATCGCCGTATCCGTGCTCCCGTGCAGCAGAATGCCGGCCAGTGTGATTTCAAATCCGGTTACCCGATGCACACTCGAAGCGAAGGAATCAACGTGTACACGGTCGCGGCTTCTCAGCAGCGTGCCGTCGATGTCAAAAAGATAGGCATTCTGCGCGTCCCAGGAAAACCCCGGCTCTATGGCGACGCGCGCTTCATTGCTCAATGAAATTGTCAGCATATCCTCGAGTGTCCAGTCTCCAAGGTAGAGTGTCCAGTCTCTAAAATCGAGTATCCAGTCTGCAAAGTTCAAACCACAAAAAGGCCTGTCATCCTGAGCGAAGCGTACTTCAGCGGAATCGAAGGACCTGCTTTTGGGAAGCTCACGAAGGGTACGGGCTTTAGCCCGCACATCAAGGTGGCGAATTCAGTTGGGCTTTAGCCCCAGAGGGAACGCTCCGTCGAGAACATGCACGTATTCAGGGGGATAGTCAGCCTTGGCGATAGACCGATCGTACCGCACTGAGTACAGGACGTTCGCTACGCGGCGGACGCTTGAGTCCGGCGCGAACTTCGGCCAGATCCAGTCCCAATTCCGCCATGGCGCGGCTCAACGTGTTGCGGTGCATGCCCAGCTCCTCGGCCGCCTTACACTGGTTTCCCCGGTGTGCCTCCAATACTTCGCGCAGATACTGCTTCTTGAACTCGCGCACGGCATCTTCATAGCGCATGCCGCTGGAATGCATTTGCGTCACCAGGTTGTCCAGCTCTCGTCTCACGTTCACCTCTTGTTACTTTATCCGATTGGCCCGTTTTTGTGGGCCGCACATTCAGGAATTTCCGTCCTGTAAATTACGACTTGCCCTCGTGGGGATGCAGCCACTCCGGAGCCTCGCCCTCCAGAGTCTTGAGGCCCGCTTTCACGCGTTCCGCCAACTGATTCGGGCTCATCTGCGCGCTGACATGCAAAGCGGCAAAAAAATGGCGGGGCAGCCTCGACTCCACCAGCCAATGTGCCTGCGGATAGAACGCCACCGTCACCAGGATGACCAACGTCACCAGCAGTATTCCCTGGAAGAACCCAAAAACTCCGCCGGCGATCCGGTCCAGGCAGCCCAATCCGATACTGTGCAGAGCCCTGGACAAGAGGGCTCCAAGGATACCGGCCACTGTCATTACAATCAGTGCGATGAGCAGGAATCCGACGATATCGGCGATCTCCACACTATGCACCAAGGGGATCAAGTGAACAGCGACAAGGGGGTAATTCCATGCCGCCAGCACCAGGCCAAGGATCAAGCCGCCCAATGAGCAGACCGAACGAAAGAACCCCTGCGACAAGCCTCCCAGGATCGAGAGCAGCATAAAGATCACAATGGCCCAATCGACCCAAGTCATCGCGGTCATAGCGGTCATATCGGTCATAAAGCGCTCCGGCCGGGCATGAATCCCCCAAGGCCCTACAAGGTCCTACAAACTCAGATGCCGCCCCGTCAGGCGGTGGAATGCTTCAAGATACTTTGCTTGTGTCCGCTCTGCCACCTCTTGCGGCAGGCTGGGCGCGGGCGCCTGTTTGTTCCAGTGAATCGACTCCAGGTAATCGCGCACAAACTGCTTGTCGAAGGAAGGCTGTGCGCCACCCGGTTTCCAGGCGGAGCCTTCCCAAAAGCGGGAGGAGTCCGGCGTTAACACCTCATCGGCAAGAATAATCCCTTCCGAGGTTCTTCCAAACTCAAATTTTGTGTCCGCCAAAATCAACCCGCAAGCCTCCGCGTGTGCAGCCGCTTTGGCATAGATCGCCAGCGTCAGCCGGCGCAGCTCCGCCGCATCGGAAGCGCCCAGCAGGGCTTCCGTGCGGGCAAACGGGATGTTCTCGTCGTGCGCCCCGTCCTGGCTCTTGGTAGCGGGCGTAAACAGCGGCTCCGGCAGTCTTGAGCCGTCCTGCAGCCCGGCAGGAAGAGGAATTCCGCAGACGGTCGCACCTTGCTGGTATTCCTTCCAGCCTGAGCCTGCCAGGTAGCCGCGCGCGACACATTCAACGGGAAACATGGTTGCCCGCTTCACCAGCATGGAGCGGCCCTCAAGCTGACTTGCGTAAGGCTGGAGCGCGGCAGGGAACTCCCCCACTTCCGCCGTGATCAGGTGATTCGGCACAAGATTCTTCAGCAGGTCGAACCAGAAGAGTGAAATCTGGGTGAGGATTTTTCCCTTTCCGGGAATCCCCGTGCCGAGCACATGATCGAAGGCGGAAATGCGGTCGGTGGCCACCAGCAGCAGAGCGCCGTCAATAGCATAGAGATCCCGGACCTTGCCGCGTCCAAGCAAAGGCGTATCGCCTAGATTCGTTGTCAGGAGAGCTGCCACAGAGAGGCCTTCCATAGGAGGGAGTTGAATCTCCGATTCTCCCGCGTGCGCCGCGCTTTGTCAATGCGCATCGGGCTTGCACAGTGGGCCGGTTTGAAGGGCACCGGCTTCAGCCTCTACATGGATCGGCCAAAGTATTCATGGTCTCAATACTACAGTTGTAGATCGGAGATTTCGGCGGGAGCAGGGAGTCTTAACCCAATGAATGAGCCCTGAGGGAATGTCTCTTCAAGTTGACCCACAGCCGGGGCTGGATTGGCGGAATCTGCTAGCGGCTCGAGGCGGGGACAAAATAAAGAACTTCGAAATTCGAAGCTGTTCTTGAAATCGAACCAACCCCTGTGACAGCCGTCACGGTACGGCCTTTCCAGATGGGAGACACTCCAGTTGTCAACATGGTTCGGAAGGCACGTAAGAAGGCCCTCTTAGAGCCGGGCGACACGAAGCGGTTGTGGAAAGGGGAAGCCGCGGCTAGCTTCGTTAGTACAGGGATCACCAGTAGCCGCGCGCTACCGACCTCCAGCGCCGGCTACTGGTCCCCGTCTTTACCTTGTGAAAAGGCAAGCGCCTCCGAAGAGAAGAGATCCTTCGGGGGTGTATTTTTCTGCCTGAAAACTAGTCGTCACAGTGCGTTTCAAAAACCCTCCTTGTGCCAGTCGTATAGCCGCCTTCCCGCTCCTCGGAGCCGCGAACCCAATCTCGATCGTTGCCCTCGCAAACCTGCTAACCCGCTGCATTTGCTTCACAACGCGCCGCTCCTCCTTGCATTTCGATTGTTCACCTTACGAGATGCAGGGATTTTCGAAGGCTTTGTAGGGGGGCACGACTTCCATAGCCTGCCGTGAGCGCACCAGAAACAAGGGCCATCCGCGGTGGCGGATGGCCTCTTCATTCTTGGCTCGTCGGCGAACCGGACCGGTTTACTTGAAGGACGCGATGGCGCTGGCCTCGTCGTCGTAGATGTCGAATACGGTGTAAAGCTTGGTCAACTGCAGCAGGTCGTGGACCTTCTTGGTAAGTTTCAGCAGCTTGAGCGAAGCGCCCTGGTTCTTTGACGTGGTGAATGCGCTCACCAACTCGCCCAACCCGGAGCTGTCGATATAATTCACGTCGCCCAGGTTCAGCAGGATGCTCTTCAAGCCCTTGCTGATCAGGTCGCGAATCGCATCGCGCAACTGCACACTGCCCTCGCCCAATGTGATCCGCCCGCTCAAGTCCAGAACAGTAACACCGTCAACTTCACGGGAAGCAATAGTAAGTGCCACGGAAATTCCTCCTTGTTTGGTATTCAGGTTATAGCACTTTTGCCGGCAGGAATGGCAACAACCCTATCTGCCCGATGCGCCGGCCCGGACTGCTTGGACGGCTTGAATGGCTTCTATCCGTCCCAGGCCCGCGTGATCGCTGCACAAGTACCCTCAAGTTTTTTCGCCGGCCGGCGCCAAATGCTTCACGAGCGTCAACTCGGTTCCAGGATGCAGTTGTCGAAAGTGTACCTCATCCATGAAGGACCGGATGAGGAAGATGCCGCGGCCTGTGCCGCGCAACAGGTTTTCCGGAGCCAAAGGATCGGGAAGCGTATCCGGATCGAGGCCCTTGCCTTCGTCGGCCACTGAGATGACAAGTTGGGAGCCGGTGTTCTCAAGGCTCACTGTAATTTTTTTCGCGGGGTCGTATTCATTGCCGTGCAGCACTGCGTTTACCGCAGCCTCGCGCACCGCCATGCCAAGCTGGAAGCGTTCGTCCTCGTCCAGACCGGCCTTTTCGGCCAGCTTGTCCGCGGCAGCCTCCACCTCGCTGACGCTTTCCATGGTGGAACTCAGCGAAAAGCTCATCCGTCCTTCCCTGGGTGCGCTCACCGGATTCGTATCCGCCCCTTCCGGAACGGACGCGCCAAGCGCGCATCGCCGCTCCTCAGCAACCTTGCTGGCAAGTTTCGTTGCTGCAGACAATTGTGTCAAGCGGGCACCGAGTGATGTTGTACTTACTTGCACAAATCCCGTCATCCCGGCGAGGAATACATTCTTCATTCTGGGGCTTGAGAGCTTTCAAAATGTCGCCCCATTGTCCAACAGGATGCCTGCCGGCCGCAAACCGGCGCCAAGGGAATAAACTCACTTCATGCAGCCTCGCACCGCAGCCCGCGTCAGCCTCACAGCGCTTCTCGGCACCCCGGTGACCGATGCGCAGGGTCACCTGCGCGGGCGCCTGAAGGATATTGCCGTTGCCACCGGGCCCGATGCAGGCAAAGTAGCTGGCCTGGTGCTCAAAACGCGCACCGGGCTATGCATCGTTCCCTCCCAGGACGTGATGGAGACCCCCGCGGGCACGCTCGAGCTGCGCACCGCCGGAGCGCTGGTTCCGCTCAAGGACGATGGGAACTACCTTTACCTGCAGCAGGACCTGGTGGACCGCCAGATCATCGATATTCACGGCCGGAAGGTGGTCCGCGTCAACGATGTCGATCTGGAATGGATGGGCCGTGGAGCGGCTCATCTGCTGCGCGTGGCGGAGGTCGAGATAGGTCTGCGCGGCGCCTTCCGCAGGGTATTCAAAGGGCTGTTGCCGCGTGCCGCGCTGGAGACGCTCTCCCGCAAGCTGGGAGCCAGCGGCATTCCCTGGCAGTTCGTCGACGTGATCGAGGTGGACCCGGCGCGGCGCGTGAAGCTGCGCATCGAGTACGAGCGGCTGGCCGAGATGCACCCCTCCGATCTGGCTGAAATCCTTGAAGACCTGGCGCCAGCCGAACGAGAGGCCGTGTTTACCTCGTTGGACGAAGAAGTGGCCGCGGAAACCCTCGAAGAGGTCGATCCCAAGTTGCAGAAGGCTCTCCTCGAGAGACTGGACGAGGAGCGGATCGCGGACATTGTCGAGGAGATGGACCCTGGAGCAGCCGCCGATCTGCTGGCCGAGCTGCCTGAAGAGCAATCGGACGCCATTCTCGAAGAGATGGAGCCGGAAGAGCGGCATGAGGTTGAGGAACTGCTCGAGTTCGACGAGAACTCAGCCGCCGGCTGCATGACCACCGACTTCATAGCTTTGGGAATGCAGGCTACCGTTGCCCAGGCGGTGCTGGCCCTGCGCAACTTTGACGGCGACCCGGAGAGTGTGACGGAAGTCTACCTGCTGGATGAGAAGCGGGTGCTCCGCGGGGCAGTCTCCCTGGCACGCCTGGTCATGGCTCTACCTGAGTCGCGCGTGGCCGTGCTGGCCGAGCCGCGCGTGCTCTCTTGCCCGGCGGATCTGCACCAGAATGAACTGGCCGAGTTGTTCGACAAGTACAACCTGCATGCTCTTCCCGTGGTTGACAACCAGGGCCGGATGGTCGGCGTAGTCCAAGCCGATCACGTGATAAGCTTCCTGCGGGAGAAACTTTAGAGCCAAACTGCCGATAATAAGGGCGTTAGAAGACCAATTCTGCCCAAAATGGCTCAGGCGTGTCCCAAACTTGCTACTAATCTAAGAGAAAGTAGCTTGACTTAACCGGATTTGTGAAAGAATCCAGAGATGATGCAGTTTCCCAAAATCATTCAGGGTGGCATGGGCGTGGGGGTCTCCAATTGGCGCCTGGCCAACGCAGTGTCCAGGCTGGGCCAGCTCGGCGTGGTTTCCGGCACGGCGCTCGATCAGCTTTTTGTGCGTCGGCTTGCCGATGGAGACGATGGTGGAAACATGAAGCGGGGGCTGGAGGCGTTTCCGTTCCCGGAGATGGCCCGCCGCATCTGGCAGGAGTACTTTGTTCCCGGCGGCAAACCCGCCGAAGCGCCCTATCCGAATGTCCCCGTGCACCAGCGCAACAGCCCGCGCAAGCTGGTAGAGCTGTGCATGGTCAGCAACTTTGTCGAAGTGTTTCTTGCCAGGGAAGGCCACAAGAACCCCGTCGGCATCAATTTCCTTGAAAAGGTGCAGATGCCTCACTTGGCATCGATTTATGGAGCCATGCTGGCCGGTGTCGGCTACGTGCTCATGGGCGCAGGCATCCCGCTGCATATCCCGGGCGTGCTTGACGCCTTTGCCGTGAACCACATGGCCGAGTACAAATTGCAGGTGACGGGTGCCGCCGTGGGGCAGGACACCATGATGCACCTCAATGCCGCCAACTATGTCGAGGGCATTCTCCCCACGCTGAAGCGGCCGAAGTTCCTGGCCATCGTTTCCTCCAACACTCTGGCCACAACCATGCTGCGTCGTGCCAGCGGCCAAGTGGACGGGCTGGTGATCGAGACCCCGACGGCCGGCGGTCACAATGCGCCCCCTCGCGGCAAGCTCCAGCTCAATGTGTCCGGAGAGCCGGTCTACGGAGAGCGGGACCATGTGAATATCGAAGAACTGCGCGCGCTGGGAGTGCCTTTCTGGCTGGCCGGCGGCTATGGTAATGCAGAAAAACTGCGCGAAGCCGTCGAACAGGGCGCGGCTGGTATCCAGGTAGGAACCGCATTTGCTTTCTCCGCCGAATCCGGCATGCGTGCTGACCTGAAGAAGAGACTGTTGGACCAGGCCGTCGAGGGCGCGGGCGTGGTCTTTACCGATCCGCTTGCCTCGCCGACTGGATTCCCGTTCAAGGTTGCCCAGTTGGAAGGTACATCCTCGGCATTTCCCATCTATCAGGAGCGCAAGCGGGTTTGCGACCTGGGCTATCTGAGGGAACCGTACGCCGTATCCGAAGGAAACATTGGATACCGCTGCGCTGCCGAGCCGGTGGCCAACTATGTGGCCAAGGGTGGCAAAGTCGAGGATACCGTTGGCAGAAAATGTCTCTGCAATGCTCTCATGGCCAACATCGGCCATCAGCAGAAACGCAAGGATGGAACCGAGGAACCGGCCTTGGTGACGGTCGGCGACGATCTGAATTCCATCGCGCAATTTCTGGCCCCAGGCCGGGAATCCTACAGCGCTGCCGACGTCGTTGCGTCTCTGTTGAGCGGTTTGTCCGTGGAGACGGAAGTCGAAATCGAAAGCCGGGTCTTGGTTAGCGCGTAGTACGATGACCCCTTGGATTGGTAGTCTCGCCGGTCTCAAGATCCAGATCCCCCTCGACCTTGCTCAGGGCAGGCTCTGGGCGCCCGGATTTGTGGGCGAGATTACGAAATCGACCACTTTGGACTAGAGGATTTTCGCTTTTTCTGTAGATCTCCGTGCCCCGTCCTTTCCGTTTTTTCTGCGGAAAGGGTGGGATACCAACAAAATCCAGGACGACACAATTTCCGAAAATTCTCTAGATCCCCGGTGCCCCGGCCCCCGGCCCGCCCACAAAAAGCAGCCTGGGAATCCGGTCAGCCGCCAACGGCAATGGCGGAAATGCCGCATGAGGCTCTGTCTGATACCAGTATGCTGTCGAGTAAAAACTGTCCGAACGATGGTTGGCGTGTCCATGCTCGATGGTCACCTTGATCGACTTCTCAAACGTGATCGGGCTCTCTGTGTGCCAGCGGTAAAGGCAATACCTGCCACCAATTCGCTCCTTCGGGTCTGAAATCTGCGGCGCGCCGTTATGTTGGTAGGCGAAGGCCTGGCCACCAAAGTCCCATGCTCCGTTGTAGTAGTCCTCGGACCCCGTTCCATTGATGGTGGGCAGGGTGTCGCCATCGATGAAGATCATGTCGTCCCCTTCGCCGAACCAGCCGTCCTGGTTCTGCTCAATGGCGTGCGTGACCCCCACAAAATGTCCCTTGCCCGTGGCCTCCATGAAGACGTAATTGTCCACTCCATCCAGGTTTTTCTTATCGCCCACCGGGTCATCCCAGTTGTGCTTCCAGTTGTTGCTCCAACCCTTGTTTGGGGCGGCCTGGCGATACTGCGCATGGAAACGGCCCACGTCGCTGGGAAGGGATGCCATGGTCACATAGTCGACGGCAAAGTAGAGACTGTCCGTGGGAATCTTCCCTTCATTTGTCAGCGTAATCCGGGCAGCGGTCGAAAACGGCATCTGAAAATAGGCGTTGAGCGCCTTCATCGGCGCAACGGCCAAAAGAGCCGACTGGTAGGTGAAATACTCGCCCAGCCCCAGGCCAAAAAAGTCGCCGATCGGGGCCTCGACCGAGGGCATCGCTTCGCCGTCCCACCAGGCGCGCAGCAGGAGGTTCTTCAAATGGTGCTCGTCTGAGGAATTGATGGTGAACCACAGGTGCGTAACGACGCCTGCGCCGGTTACATCCAGCAGAGTCGCAACGGCGCCCGGTTCCACTTTCACTGCGTCGTTATTGCCGCCGCTCTTGTCCCAGCTTGAGGATCGGGCGGTCTTGTAGCTGCGCAGGCGAGCCTGGGCAAACAGTTCCTCCGGCAGCGCTACAGGTGCGTCATGTGGCTTTGCTGGGTACCCCGCTCCCGAGAGGGGAGCCGGGTTTGCCGGCGCTGAAGTGGCGTTCAAGCCGAGCAGTCCCGCGGCCGATACGCCGGCAACAGAAGCCATAGTGCCCAGCAGCTTACGGCGTATGGGCAAGGTTTCATTTGGATCGGAAGAATGCATAGGATGTGGTCTCCGGCGAATAGAGTGCTGAAAGCGTGTTTTAGTCTTGTATGCCGGAGCCTGTCAAGCGCTGCTTCGAGATTCAACAATAACCGAGGATGAGAGTATCTGTTTCGCGTCGGCCAGCGGGAACTCCTCCGTTCCCTGGCAACGTGAACACCTCGGTTGAATGTCTTGCGAATAAACCGGGACGATTTGCAGGTCCCTCCTGGTGGCGATTAAATCTCTCAGCAAGCCGACCGCAAACTTGAACGTCTGGGGATGATTGGCCTTCCGTTGCTCCTGCCACGCTGGTTCCGTAGCGCATAAATCCAGCGCCGGGAGCAACCGGAGAAGGTCTTCGGCGTGTTTGGCCGGGATCGGGGTGTTGGCCGCCAGATCCATACAAAGGCGAATCGTGTATGCGGCAAGGTCTTCGAGGGAGATCGTCCGCATGGTTGCTCCGTAGAGTTCCATGGGCGTTGCGCGAACCACGGTACTTCCGCAGGCGCGAAAAACATCCACGCGAACCGCCGTTTCCGGATCGACGCATTGCAACAGTGTCTTTTCCGGTAGATCGTTCGGATGCACGTGTCGAAACAGGAAATCCGCCGCGAGTGTCTTCGGAATATCGTCGAACGAATCCACCAGGAAGTCGATGTCGTTGAGAGGCCGTTTCCCCTCAACAGACCCGTGCCTCAGCATGTGCAACTCCATCGCCACCCCGCCGGTCAGAACTAACGAGTCAGTTCGGTGAAGGCGTAGTCTCTCGATGGTGCGATGAGCACGCTCCGCATCGGACGCTGATAGAAAGGCGTCGAAATCCATGGTTCTGCGCTGTTGCATAGCCCGGTCAGGGCCTGCAATCGATTGGACGGCCGCCAAGGTAGTCGTCGATCGCCTGTTCCCATTCCTTACCCGCCTTCTTGTCGACCGCGATCATGCTTGAGACGTGCTCGTTGCCCTCGGCCGTGAGAGCCGTGCGCGTATAAACGACGTTGACTTTGGTTGAGTCCGCGCCATCCCGCTGCAAACGCACATCGATGACGGTCACCATCAGTTCCGGCATGAAATAAACGTACTGAAACCGTCCCGTGTCCAGATCGAACAGGGTATTCACCCAGACCGCCTTGCGGTCCCCGCGCTGGATTGTGAAAACCGCACCCTCGACATCGCGGGCTGGTTGAGGATGGATGAATTCCGGGCTCCAATGACTGCCGGCCCAGAGCCGTTCCGCCTCCGGTCCAAACAACGGTGCGGTTTTGGCATAGGACGCGTGGACGACCAGGTCGAAGCTGGCGCTCAGGTGCAAGAGGGGTTCTGCTGCATGGGGCTGAGCAAGCGCGGGCAGAGCAATCCCTGCGATTCCAACCAGAAGATGCATGGCTCTCATTTTCTGCGCTCCTTCAGGTTGTGGCTGTCGCTGGCCTTCAGGGTCATGCCGTAAAGAGCCTTGAACTGCTCAATCTCCTTGAGCGTCTGCGGAGAGAAGGGAACTAACTTGCCTTCGAAGGCGTGCAGGACAATTCCTTCCAACAGGTCGCCAAGCGTCATGTCCTTCTGCTCAGCGAGGGCCTTGAGAACTTTCAACATGCGCTTTTCCATCCGGACGCCGGTCTGGACGCGCTCGACAACGACGGGTTCGCGATTCTGCTGTTCCTGTACCATGGGTGCCTCCTGCTATCTTGGTACCAATGTACCTTGGTATTTGAGGCATGTCAAGTCACTTTCTTTGTTCCCCGAAGATTCGCACGTTGTTGGGTTCGCACGCCCCACCTCGGCCTGTTATGGTCAGTGAGGAAACTCTGAATGACTCCTCCTTAGGAACTCGCTGAAATGTGGAAGCGCTGGCGAATCCGGATATTTCTGTTCCTAGCCGTCCTCGGCCCCGGATTTATTACCGCCAACGTTGACAACGACTCCGGCGGCATCCTCACCTACTCGCAAGCTGGCGCACAGTACGGCTATTCGCTGCTGTGGACCATGATTCCCATCACCATCTCGCTGATCGTGGTGCAGGAGATGTGTGCCCGCATGGGCGTGGTCACGGGCAAGGGATTGAGCGACCTGATCCGCGAGGAATTCGGCCTGCGCCTCACGTTCATCCTGATGGTCATGCTGGTCATCGTCAACTACACCAACGTGGTCACCGAGTTCATCGGCATCGCCGGCTCCATGCAGTTGTTTCACGTGTCGAAATTCATCTCCGTTCCCTTTTGCGCCGGCCTGGTCTGGTACATGGTGGTGCGCGGCACCTACAAGAGTACGGAAAAAATATTTCTGGTTGCCTCGGTCGTTTATATCGCCTACATTTTTGCCGGCGTTCTCTCGCAGCCAAGTTGGCACACAGCATTGCTGGCCACAATTCAGCTTCCTGAAAAATCGGTCTGGCGCGACAAGGTTTACATGTACACGGCCATCGGCGTGGTCGGCACCACCATTGCCCCGTGGATGCAGTTCTATTTGCAATCGTCGATCGTGGAGAAGGGCATCCGGGTCAAGGACTATGCAGCCTCACGCCTCGACGTAATTGTCGGCAGCCTGTTCACCGACATTGTCGCCTGGTTCATTATTGTGGCCTGCGCCGCCACGCTGTGGCTGCATGGAATGCGCGATCTGGTATTGCCGTCCGACGCTGCCGAAGCGATGCGTCCGCTGGCAGGCGACTATGCTTTTGTGCTCTTCGCCTTTGGCCTCTTCAACGCCTCGCTGTTCGCGGCATCCATTCTGCCGCTGTCCACTGCATACACGGTATGCGAAGGTCTGGGCCTTGAGTCCGGCGTAGACAAGAACTTCAAAGAGGCGCCGTTCTTCTACTGGCTCTACACTCTTTTGATCGTAGGCGGCGCGGCGACCGTTCTCTTCCTGCCGGACAGTTTGCTCGTCAAGTCGGCGGTCTTGTCGCAGGTTCTTAACGGCGTTCTGCTGCCTGTAGTCATCATCCTGATGTTGCTGTTGATCAACCGCGCCGACCTCATGGGCGAGCACAAGAACTCCCGCCTGTGGAACTGGATTGCGTGGGGCACCAGCATCATCGTCATCGGCATGACGCTGGTCATGCTGTGGGGGCTGATGCCAGGGCATTGAGGTTGGTAACCGTGACTTGAAGGGACGATAATATGCGAATGCGCGCTCGAAGTTTAGTTATCTTCTTCCTTCTTACAGCGACTCTCCGCGGGATCTCGCAATCTCCCAACGACGGCAAAGTCGTGGGAAACTCCTACGTGAATTCCTATTTCAAGTTTTCCTATAGCTGGCCGGCGTTGCTCCAGCCTTACGACACGAAATCGCTGAACCTACCTCAAAGCTCGCCATTCGCTAACGATCATGCTCTTCGCCGCCAGACAAGGAGACGAACCTTTTGGCATAGTCGTCCTTGCTGAAAGACTCAACGTGGTCACTCCCCGTTCAAGAGGGATACGTGACGGAGCGGATTTTCTCGATCGTGTTGCAAGATTCCCAAAAGAACAGCGAGCAGTGATTGAAGAGAGGAAGCATTTTAAGAGCGCGGATGGCATCACCATCGATCAACTGATCTACACAGAAAAGGGCGGCTACTCATCTGCTACCGCCTTGCAAATTGGGGATTTCCTGATTGTTTTCAAGTGCAATGCGAAAACGTCAAGTGATCTCGCGGAAATGGATCGGTCGGTTGTCGCATTGCACCTCATCCACTAGCGGGGAGTCGGTGTTCGGCTTTGCTCCTCTGCTGAAGCGCTCGCTCCCAACCACCGTTCCTCAAGCCACAGCCAACCGTTTCAGCTGAATCCTGTCGGCGGGAATCTGCGCAAGATCGTAATGGGCCTGCTGTGTGATCCAGCTTTCCGCGCTGCCTCCAAAAACCTGGGAGAGCCGAATAGCCATTTCCGGCGAGATGCCGCGTTTACCGTTGACCAATTCTGAAAGAGTGGTGCGTGTGACGCCCAGGGCCTGTGCTGCCTGCGTGATTGTGAGGCCGAGCGGCTCGATGCACTCCGAGAGAACAATGTTTCCGGGATGGGGTGGACTCTTCATCGGCATGGGAAACCTCCTTAGTGGTAATCCAGATAATCGACATCAAACGCATGGCCATCAGCAAATCGAAAGATCACTCGCCAGTTGGCTCGAACCGTGACTGCCATGAATCCCTTCAATTCACCTCGTAGCGTGTGCAAGTTGAACCCTGGAAGATTCATATCCTCTACGGAGCCGGCTGCGTCCAAGCGCGCCAAGATGTTGCGCAGTTTGGGCAGATGCTCCACCATCCCGCCCCGGGGGTCGTCGTCCTCATAGAGGCGTTTCAGCCCCTTGTGGCGAAAGGTTCTGATCATTAATTATCGTAATGCGTAACGTAACGCAGGTCAAGGACATTTGCCGACAAACGGGAGGCTTCGTCCCATCGCAGGCGGTTACAACAGCTTTCCCGCCGCCAGGTCTCGAATCAGGCCGCGATCCGCAGCCAGAAAGTCATATCCGGGCAAATCTTCGAGCTTCGTCCAGCGGACTTCGTTGTAAATCCGGTTCACGATCTCGCCGGAAAACTCATGCACGGCGAAGAACACCAGATCGACAGCGCCGCCATGCCGGTAGTTGTGGCGGATGTGAGTGACCCGTGGGCCGATGACGGCCTGGATGCCCAGTTCCTCGTCCAGTTCGCGGGCCAGGGCTTGTTCCGGGCTTTCGCCAGCCTCAATCTTGCCGCCGGGGAACTCCCACTGCGAGGCCATCGGCTGATCCGGCCTGCGCTGGCCGATCAGCACTTCTCCACCGCGCACAATCAGAGCGGCCGCCACAAAACGGAGGGCGCCTGCGGGCCGCGCATTGGGGTTTGTCTGAGCGTCGGACACACCCTTAGTGTAAACGCTTCAAAAGAAATGCAGAACCCGGCCATGTCGCAGAAGAGCTATTCGCCCGCAACGGCAGCCCCGATCCCTTCCGCCACTTTCGGCCGGAAGTAGCCCCAGCCGTTCTTTTGGGCATCTTTCAGCAGCGCCGGCGACGGGTTGACCGGGAAGGCGCAGCGCGCAATCTTAAGCATGGCCAGGTCGTGAATGGAGTTACCGAAGACCGCATCCGGCACCGGCAGCCCTCTCCGTTTGAGCGCTTCCGCTTTGCCTTCATCGGTGGGAACTGCCAAAACCTCGCTTGAAATCACGCCTTCCGTCACGCGCACCTCAGCGGCGAGCACACGTTCCTCCGGAATTCCAAACTCCCGGACGCCCTCAGCCACGACCCAGCGATTGGTTGAACTGACCGCCCAAAGCTCCACTCCCGCGTCCCTGAGCGTAGCCAGCAGCGAAGCAATCTCAGGGAATACGCGGCCTCGAACAAACTCCTTCACATACTGGGCCGCAGCAGCGCGCAGCTCCTGTTCGCGAAGGCCCGCATAAATCTGCATCATCTCGCCGCAAATGGCCAGCTCGCTGACCTTGCCCGCGAGATAGGCACGATAGCGGGTGTCGATCCAATCGCTCGTAGAGCGCGAAACCAGACCCTGTTCGAGGCTCCAGACCATAAAACCATAGCCCGAGTCACCACTCCACACGGTTCCGTCGCAATCGAACACGGCAACCTTTGGCTTGCATTCGAGAACACGCCGCTCAAATTCTTCCGCGGTCCACCTGGGGATTTCAATCTGCATCGTCGTCAATGCCATACAATCCTGTTTTATTCGAAACTCTTCCAACCCTATTCTCAACCAAACGGCCCAGGCTTTGCATGTGAATGTTTGATGTAGAGCCTAAAGCGTCACTGCGAAGCAATGCTTCATCACGACTTGGCTAATGAACTTGCCTGGCGGCTTCCCGCCCGTCCTTGAACGGCGTGTCCCTCAACTCGTCGATAAATCGCCATGAGCTCTTGAAATCCGGCGTCAGTTTCTCGTTCGTCAGGATGGCGCGCAGCATCTCAACCGGCATCATGTTCTCGTGCAGGATGGCATCGTGATACTGGCGATCGGTCATCTTCCCGGCATCCACCAGCTCGTGGTGCAGCGCGCGAAATTGCAGCGCCCCCAGCATGTACGCGCATTGATACAGCGGATCATAGCTGCCGTTGAACGAGCGGCGCACCTCCGCGGCCGCGTTGTCGCGCTCGTGTCCCACCTCATCCACCAAAAAGTCGATGGCCTGCTGCGGCGTCATCAGGCCGAGATGGAAGCTGAGCGAGAAAATGATGCGCGCACAGCGATGCATCCGCCAGAAAAGCGCGCCAATCCGCTGTTCCGGAGTGCCGTGGAACCCATGGTCCCAGAAGAGCATCTCCCAATAGAATGCGTTGCCCTCGATCCAGAATCCGGTAGAAAAAATCTGTCTGTAGGGGCGATAACGCGCGGTCATGAACTGCTGCAGCCAGTGTCCCGGAATCAGCTCATGGAATACCGTCGCGTGAGAGAAGCCGGGATTGTTTCCCCTCATGCTCATCATGCGCTGGTCGAAGGTCATGGTGTCCGTGGGATAGCTCACGAGGATCGTGTCGCCGCCGAGAAAAAACGGGCTCACCAACTGCCGCTCGGGGGTCATCATCTCCATGCGCCAAGTTTCCTTGGCCAGATCGGGCACGGTGACCAGGTTGTTCTTCTCGGCAAACTCCGTGCCTTCGCGCGCCAGGTCGCGGATAAGTTGCGGCTGCTTTCCTGGGTCCACGTAAGTGTTCTTTACGTGCTCCATCGCCTTGTGCCAATCGTCGCCGTAACCCAGGTCGCGGCTGGCCTCGAGCATCTGTTGCTTGCACCAGACCATTTGCTCCTTCGCCATGGCGATCAGCTCTTCCGGCGTGTAGGGAATCATCTCGTCTGAAAGCAGCGCCAGCAGCGCCTCGCGTCCCACCGGTGTGCCGATGATTGTTGTTTTATCGTCGTGCGCAATGCCGGCAACCTTCTCGCGCAGAAAAGTGCCGTAGTCCTTCATCGCATCGTCGGTCTGCTTCCACGGCTGCGCGGCCCACCATGTGAAGCTGGGATCGTAGCCGTTGTAAAACTCAAACCAACGATGAAGCTGATCGCGCAGCTGATCCAGGTCATCGGCCGCGCGCCATGCTGCAATGGGCGTTGGCCGCGCACTTGCGGTCCTTGCATCCTTTAGAATTGCAGCTTCCAGTTCCTTGCGACGCGCTGTCAGGGCTGCTGTCATCGCATTCAACTGGCCGGCAATCTTCTCTCCGTCCGGAAGCTCTCCGCGCCGCCTTGCGTCTTCCATCGCGAAGGCAGTAGGCGCAATGGGCAGCAGCGGTTCAACCTCTGCCCACTGCGCGGCAGCCAGAGCCTGGTCGTGTTCCTCGCGCGCAATATGGTTGGTCAGCAGCAAATAGTCTGCCTTCCCTTCCTGGTCGAGACCGGCAAAGTCGACCGCGGCCAACTGCTGCCGTGTCGCCGCGAAGAAGCGGCTCATGCGATCGCGCGTGGCCGGCGAGAATGGGTCAGTGTAGACGCTGGCCAGCGTATCGCGATCGGCAGAATAGCGCTCAATCAGCGCCTGCGCTGGGTTTGGCAAGGCCAGCTGAACGGCAGGCACAGGCTTTGCCGTTGCGGGTTGGAGAAAAGGCGGAAAGGCGCAGAGAACAAGACAAGCAAAGAATCGAGAAGTGGGCAGGCTCACAGGCAAAGTCCTTTGCAACAATTATGCGGGGCAATTCTTGCGGGGAAGTCATTGCTGTTCAAAATAGACTGATAACTCTCCTGGTTTGAGAAGTGCGGTTGCGGGCTGATCCCCGTTGCTCTGGAGTGGGTTCCATTGACGTTTCACACCTCAGGGACGTGCAATTTCAGAAGCAGTGGCGGACCCGGGCGCGAAGGTTTCAAATCGGTTGCGACCGTGCTCTTTGGCGAAATAAAGAGCAGTATCCGCACTCTTGAGTAGTTCGTCCGCGTCCTGCATGGGAGCCGATAATGTTGAGATGCCGATACTGGCGGATACCGGCAACAGTTGCCCCTCGAAGAAAATGGGCTCGGCAAGTGCCGCCACCAGTTTGTCGGCAATGGACTCCGCGACATTCCCTTTGCCTGATTCTGGAAGCAGTACGACAAACTCGTCTCCCCCGATGCGCGCGACCGTATCGCTTTTTCGAACCGCAGCCAAAAGGCGATTGGCCGTAGCGCGCAAGACCTCGTCGCCCGTGTGGTGACCAAACTGGTCGTTGATGTCCTTGAAGTTGTCCAGGTCCACCATCAGCACCGCCAGGCCTTTCTGGTGGCGCCTGGCAATCTCAAATGCGACTTTCAAGCGATCAACCAGCACGCGTCGCGTGTTCAGCCCCGTCAAGCCATCGTGGTGTGCCATGTGCCGGAACTGTTCTTCGCTCTCGCGGATGCGCTTTCTCAGCACAACCACCCAGCCCAGCACAACGAGTGTGCCTATGAGCACGATTGTCATTAACCAAAGCGCATGGGCCGCTGTCCACCACGAGGGCCGCTGCAGCACGACGACATCGCCGGGCGAGCGCATCAGAACCCGGAACGACTTGGGCATTGCCATTCCGTCCTTTAACACACTGGTCTGCGCATCGAACTGCACCGAACAGATTCCGGTAACGCGCAGCCTGCTTCCGTTCTGCCACGACCCCGAATCGGGCCCGGCCAGGCTTTGGGGAAGAACCGCCGTGAAGATTAAGTCTCCCGAAGATCAGCATCCCGTCCACCTGGATCAACTCGGAGTCTTGTTTGCCCGTGAGAGCCTGCACCGCTGTCAGCGGTTGGGCGGAGACGGGCTCTTCGGCCGCCACCGTCCTGAAGACAGCATCGGTAAGAGTGGATGTGGACTCCTCGGCCCCGGCGAAGCCCACCACGTCGACCATATCGCCCGGATCAAGATGAGTGTTCTGTGCAGTCTGGGCGCAGATTCCGCGCGTCGAATCGCGGATGCACAACGAAGCGCCGGGCCAAAGCATGGTGACTCTGCCGCGCAGATGCACCCGATGACGGATCGCGGACATCTGGTTCCAGCGCAACAGACCGTCGATAGGAACAGTCGGCAATTGAAACGGATCGCTCGGAGCTGGATCCATGACTTTCACCAACGAGAGGCCGGAGAAAAGCACACGTGCACCGGTCATCTGCCCGCTGCCGTTAAATAACGGCGCCTCGTTGCCACGGATTCGCACCTTGGCGTCCACCAGTGCGGAGTAGTTCACATCGGGCGCCCGCACCGTGGTGGCAAACAGTGTCCCATCGGACATTCCAAGTTTCAAAACGACGGTGTGCCCACTCCCCGATACCGAGTGAATAATCCCTTCCACCTCCACCCACTGGCCCTCATACTCACCGGCAAACAACTGCGTTCGGCTCACCGGCGCCGCGTCCCCCGGAAGTGAAACCTGCCGAATCACGCGGATCTGCGGCCGGGCGACAATCGGGGCAAATCCCCCCGGATCGCTCACCCCCCGCACATCCACGAGCGACCCGACAGGCAGCTCCTTGATCGCTCCTCCCGCATTCTTGACGAAAATGCTTCCACTGGAATCGTGAATGTAGATGGCGCCGGATCCGGTACCGGTGTCGACGTCAAAGTAAGTGACCACCCCGCGAAGATGGATGGGATAGGCGCGTTTTGCTTCGTCGCTGCTGAGGCTGTGTGCCTGCCGCGCGGTGGTCAGCGTGGGCAGCTCACTCGCTGCCCCTTTGGTGGATTCGCCTTTTGCCGCGAGACCCGCAAGCAATAGGAATGCCGGGATGACTGCGCACGAAGGTAACGTCCACCCCAGGAACCTCCTGAGACGGACCCACGGCGATCTGGTGGCCATTGGTTTATCCCTGGCCTTTCTGCGCTCACACCGGAGCACCGCTGCCACACCTGGCCTTGCCGCTCCACCTCTTGGCGGCAGCGGGCGATACCAACAATCTTCGGCCGTAGACCCGGCTAGCGGCAAGTCACCATGCAGCGGTCCGGCGTTCCGAGCCCTGCCCTTGAAAGTCTCATCGGCTGAATTCAATAAACAATTCAGCAGGGGCCTGCCCCAGGGTGCGCGAGAATCGCCAAAGGAACGGGGGCTAATTCATTTCCACTACTCCGCGATCACGAAATAAAAATCGAACGACGAGCTGAAATGGATCTTCGGAGCGCGTTTTCATTTCTGGAAACCAGCGTTCGAAAGTATCGCGTAGATCGCCGTTCATCGCTTGGGCGCGGATCTGCAGCAACAAGGGGCGCTATGGTGTGCGCTGGCCTACAACCTCATGCACTTCGGCCACGCCCCGATGACATAAACGAAAAGGCCACGCTACGGGCAAAAACAGAGCGCAGTGGATTGAAGCCCCCAAGCATCATCTTCCGCAATGGTGCGGAGTCATCCACCAGCAGTATTGTCTCGGTCCCGGTGAGCCGGTGAATGCTGTGGTCTGTGGTCAACTTTTCCCAAACATCATTTGATGAGCGAGGCAGGTAGACCCTAAAGGCCGATCCTGCGCCAGGACTGCTGGAGACCAATACAGTCCCTCCGCATTGATGCGCAATTCCGTAAATTGTTGCCAATCCGAGACCTGTTCCTGCGCCGACAGGTTGGGTGGTGAACAACGGCTCGAAGATATGCGCAACCGTCTCGGCATCCATGCCGCTCCCGGTATCGCTGACCGTCAGCACGTTGAATTGCCCAGGCATCAACGACGCATCCTGCTGCAACTCGTCAGTTACGGTAGCAGTCCCTACATCAATCGTCAGACTTCCACCGTGCCGCATCGCATCTCCCGCATTCACCACGAGATTAATCAGAATTTGCTTGAGCTGACTTGGGTCGGCCTCCACCGAACAAACTTCCTTTGTCGTATGAATCAGGATTTCGATGTCTGACGTCAGTAACCGGCGCAGGATTGGCTCCATTCCAAGGACGATCTCCTTAAGATCGACAATTTGTTTGGCCATGACTTGTTTTCTGCTAAACGCCAGGAGCTGCTTGGTGTGGGCGGCAGCCGTCTCCCCGGATGATTCGATGGCTGCATCATCAGAATAGCCAATTCATCTTTCCGCACTTTAGAACCGGAATGGTAGTTCGATTGGAATCCTCGGGCCACGCAGGCAGTAAACACAAGCTAACTGGATGCTGGGCAGACCTCGATCTTCACCGGCCATGTCTTGCTTTGAATTTCTTTTCTGCGTTCGCCGATAGGACTAGTGCCGGATTACTCAGGCAGGAGAAATTGCATGTCCCTCGTAGCCTGGACCGACAAGCTTTCAGTCGGTGTTAGATCTATCGACGATCAACACACCGTTCTGTTCGAAGCCATTAACGATCTTCATGCCGCCATGCTTAAAGGCCAGGCGCGAAGCGTGATCGGCACGCTGCTGCACACGCTGGTGGCCTATACTCGCGAACACTTTGCGGCGGAAGAGGCGATGATGGAAGCCGCCAAGTATCCAGCATTGGCCGCGCACCGCATCAAGCACAAGGAACTGACCAAACAGGTGGAGGAGTATGTCACCCGTTACGAAAGGGGAGATATCACTCTCAGCCTTCAATTGTCTAGCTTTCTATCCGATTGGCTGACCAAACACATTCAGAGCGCAGACCAGGAATATGGTCCCTGGTTGAATGAGCACGGCGTGCGGTGAGCAAAAGTGCTCATCTGTTTCTCATTTAATCGACATCGCATCTCTTCATTTCTTCGCTCTTGCAAGGATTCAATCTCATTTCGTAAGGGTTAACAGAACGGCCTCTGAAGTGCTCACCTCAACCACGTGAGATAAGAATTCCGTATTAAACACGCCCGCTGTGCTCCCACCTTGAAGCATATCCAGTGTGACAAGAATGATTCCGCGGGAATGCCACCTTTGGGATAATCCGATCAATCCTGAGAGTCCTACTCCCTTACCGAATAAAGCTAAGACCAACCGGTCGGCTCGAACCGACCTCCGGAGATAGGGATGATCACAAGAAACGCACCCACGAATGGCACATCGCACGTGCCAAACCGCCTCGCCATGAACCGTCTTGGACCGCAACAGAGCTTCACCGCGCCGTCTGTGACTTCGTCTACGGTGTCGAACGGACACGGAGACGATCTGGCCCAGAACCGCCTCACCGCCAAGAAAATGGCGGACGAGAAGGCGCGCGCCCGGACCATGGCCCGCGCGCAGGCTGTCGCAGAGAAACTTTCCGCTGCGACCGATGAGGTAGCCAGCGCGATCGCTGAGGCTACCGGAGCGGTTGAAGAAATGGAAAAGACGATGCATACGATCGCCGCAGGCGCCGACCAAGCGTCGGCTGCAGCGGAAGAATCGCGGGCAGCTATCAACCAGATAGAGAAAGCATCAGACACCGCCAATACTCGTGCGGAAGGATCTCTCCGAAGAGTGAACGATGTTGTCGCACTTGCAAAGTCAACTACGTTGGACATCGAGGCCCTCATCAGGGGAGTCAGCGACACTGCCGATGCGA
>Ga0302274_10001248_pt1 | contig 24559 bp, 20 predicted proteins | sample III_Bog_N2_1_FD_198755 | JGI IMG/M metagenome (GOLD analysis project Ga0302274, IMG submission 198755) | Peat permafrost microbial communities from Stordalen Mire near Abisko, Sweden - III_Bog_N2_1 | ecosystem: Environmental > Terrestrial > Soil > Wetlands > Peat | place: Sweden: Abisko...
GACTTGCACCGCTCTTTCTCAACCGAATAAGCCGCACCGAATCAACGTTTACCCGCAACCACCACACGGGCCGTCATTCTGGCGCAGCCCCCAGGAGTCGTCATTCTGGCGCAGCCCCGCAAGTTGTCATTCTGAGCGCAGCGAAGAATCCCCGCATTGGCCTTTGTTTGTTTTTGTTCGTCATTCTGAGCGAAGCTCAGAATCTCTGTCGCTGCCTTTATTGCGCCGCTGCACCTTCAGGAGAACCGAGCAAGCCACACCGAATGAACAATTTCCATCAACTTGCCCAGAATCGATCTTTTTCCGCCTCCACCCGTTCCAAAGCCTCTTTTTCACCCCTAACCCTTATGTCCTGAGTGTTTTAGCCGTAACCTCAACGCAATCAATATTTTGGCCAGCCACATCCAGCGCAACCGACTGATTCCAAACCGCTTGCTCCCAAGATGTCCATTATGAGTATTATCCCTCTGGCCACCACATAACAATCCACTTACGCACCCATCCACCCCCAAGGGGGATGGCAGGGGGAGGGGGAGAACAAAAGAAGAATAAATGGCGAACCAATGACGAACAACTCCCGCTCTAGCCAACTCGGCTCAGATGTAGTCGCGGAAGAGCTCCTCAGATGGCGCGGGAATCACCCCGCGAGCAACCAGCATTCCCTCTTCCGCAGCGGCCTTCGATCCAGCCTCCACCGCTGCCTGAACGCTGGAGACGTCGCCCGCCATCATCACGAAGCCTTTGCCGCCCAGGGCCATCGCCAGATGCACTTTAAGCAGAGTCACATTGGCGGATTTCACGGCTGCATCCGCTGCGTCAATAATGCTCGACGCGGAAAATGTCTCGATGATGCCGATGGAGCGCAGGTCCTTGGGATTGATCTCAACCGACTGCGAGATGGCTTGAAGCACCGAAGGATGCACGCGCGCAATCTGACGCCGCTCGATCAGCGAAGCGCCCGCAGCAGCGCCGCCAGCCTCCACTGCGGTCGTCACCGACGCCACGTCGCCGGCGATGGCGATCAAAAACTTGCCGGAGCAGATGCTGCGCGCCATCAGGACCTGGACCTTGGCGGCCTTCAACATCACGTCCTCAACCTGATAGCCGGTGGCAACGCTGGAGAGTTCGATGAGTCCTATCGATTGAATATCAGACACGAGATGGGCTCCTTCCGAGCTTCGTACAAAGTGTGCGATTGCTACGCATCGATCACCACCGAGTCGTGGGTCAGCCGAACCACGCCACGGATGCTGGCGTGAATGCGCGCACCCAGCTTGCCTGCTTCGGGCTCGGCGATCAGGTCGCCCACGTTCACCCTTTGCCCCGTCTTGACCACCGCAACCGCCGACGCGCCCGCGTGCTGCTTCAGCGGAAGAGTCACGCGGCTGGGTGAGAACTTGTGCTCCGTCAGCGGGCCGACGTTGTGGAACTCCGAGAGCCCCAGACGTGAGATCAGCCGGGTCATCGGCACGCGCCGGTACTCCGCCATCGGATGCGGAGTCACCGACTCCGGAGTTCCCGTGAAGAACAGCCCATTGGCACGCGCCGCGGGCTTGGACTGCACGCAGACGTTCTTGGGATCAAGGTCTTCGGGACAGGCGTACAGGCTGCACAGGTTGCACTCGCAGCAGTAGAGCGTTCCGGCGACGATCTCGGCCGGACTGGGACTGAAGCCCAGCGACTGCATCGCGCGGTGCGGCTGGATGGGATGCCCGAGCAGGTAGCGCGGGCAGAACTCCGTGCAGAAGCGGCACTGGTCGCAGGCTGAGCGCCCGACCCGCGCAATCACCGGCCACTTCGCCTCGTGCCGCTGGATCAGCTTGTGCGAGGAGGGAAGGACAACGATTCCTCCGGTCGTCTTGGTGACTGGAACATCCAGCCCGGCCGCAGGCCGCGCCATCATCACGCCGCCCAGCAGCACGCTGAAGTCGTTCACCGTGGCTCCGCCTGCGGCCTCGATCACCTCTCCGATGGTGATGCCGATGGGCACGCGCAGCGTCACGGGATTGCGGACGGCACCGGCGACGGTGAGATACTTCTGCGTCACCGGCTGGTCCAGCCCAATGTTCATAAGGGTTTCGACGTTGGCGACCATCGCGTCCACGTCCTTGGGCAGACCGCCGGGCGGAATGACGCGGCCTGTCACGATGTGCACCAGGATGAACTCGTCGCCCGCCGGGTAGGCGTCCGGCAGCAGTGCCACGCGGATGTTCTTCGGGGCCTGCTGCTCCATTGCGGCGATGATGTCGTGGTACTTTTCCTTGATGCCGATGACGCCCTGGGGCGCGCCGACCATCTCCATGGCCGCAACCATGCCGCGCAGAAACGGCTCGGCGTGATGGTGCAGCAGCTCCTTGTCCTTGTGCAGCAGCGGCTCGCACTCGGCCGCGTTGGCGATCACCAGCGGCACGCGCGTTCCCAGCTTCACCGCCGTGGGGAATCCGCCGCCGCCGGCACCCACGATGCCCAGCTCGCCAACGCGATCAATGCTTATTGGCGCGCTGCTTCTTGTTGTCGCAGCACTACGCGACAGACCCGTGTCTGGTGCCATCTGGAGAAATCCTCAAAGTCGCTCACAATTCTGATTGACTCTGACAGCCAATATACGATATGGTTTTGATGCAGTCAAGAACGATCATAATCCGTCAGAATGGGCGGTTCACGGGCTGTGGCTAATGGTCTAAGGGCGAAGCGGCTCGTCATTAACTCAGTTCATAGTAACAACTGATGCAATATGTAGTTTGTCACTATGCAAGGTACTCCGCCACATTGGTTTTCCGTTCCCTGGAGTTTTTCCGTTTCCATGATATGTCTGATCCCCAATATCGGTAGCACCTCCTTCAAATACCGCGTGCTGAAGATGCCGGAGGAGACGGTGTTGGCGAATGGGCGAGTGGAGCGGATCGGGCAGCCAGGCGGTGATTGTGCGGATTACCCCTCAGCGATTCGCAAGTGCATCGACGATGTGGCGGGGCCGGGCAAGGCGCTGAAGAGCCTGTCGGAGATTGAAGCGGTTGGATTCAAGGCAGTGCTTGCCGGCGCGATCAGTGGCGCGCGCCTGGTGAATGACGAGCTGCTGTCGGCGATGGAGGAGTTCTCGTTCTTCGCGCCCGCGCACAATCCTCCGTATATTGCCGCGATGAAGGCATTTCGCAACGAGCTTCCGGGCGTGCCTCTGGTTGCGGTCTTCGAGACCACGCCTTACGCAACGCTGGACGCGGTGGCAACGACGTATGCGGTGCCGTACGAGTGGCGCACGGAGTTTGGCATACGCCGCTACGGGTTCCATGGAGCGAGCCATCGCGCGGCCAGCGAGAATGTGCGTAAGCAATTCAAAAACAAGCCGGGCCTGAGGCACATCTCGTGCCATCTGGGAGGAAGCTCCAGCATCGCGGCGTTTCGAGACGGCGTGGCGATTGATACCAGCTTCGGCACATCGCCGCAGTCCGGCCTGCCGCAGAACAATCGCGTGGGCGAGATCGACGCGTTTGCCGTGCTGTACATGATGAAGAAGCTGGGTGTTGGGCCGGACGAGATGGCTCGCATCCTGGGCAGCCACTCTGGTCTCGCGGGCATCAGCGGAACCAGCGGCGACATGCGCGACCTGGATGAGGCGGTCGCGGCGGGAAGCTCGCGGGCACGGCTTGCGCTGGATGTGTATGTGCGCGCCATCCGTCACTATCTTGGCGCGTTCATTCTGGAGTTGGATGGGGTGGATGCGATCAGCTTCTCCGGCGGCATCGGCGAGAACAGTTGGGAGACGCGCGCGGCGGTGTGCCGGAACCTGGCCGCCTTCGAGATCGAGATCGACGAGGCGGCGAACCGCGCGGCGCGCACGGCACAGGTGATCTCCGCCAGGACATCCGCTGTGACGGTGCTGATAGTTCCGGCGGATGAAGAGAGTGTAGTTGCACGCGATACGGTGAGCGTTGTGGAGCAGTGCGCAGTGAAGCGGGCGATATTAACCGAAGCAGTGAGATGAAACCGACATGGTGAGCAAGGTCAGCCTATGGCAAGTGGAAGCGCAGCAGTAACTAATTCGTCGCAACGGGTCGACCGGTCTGTGGTCGAGCAGATCGTTCGTCAGGTTGCATTGGAGTATCTTGTCCGCGATGGCGCGGGCCGCGGCGGCAACGAAGCGCCGCTGCTGACCGTGCTGGCCTCGGCGCGGCACATGCACATCTGCCGCGCGGACATGGACATTCTGTTCGGGCCGGGCACGGAGCTTACGGTCTTCAAGCCGCTGTATCAGGCGGGCAACTTCGCCGCCAACGAGAAGGTGACGATCATCGGGCCGCGCAGCCGGTTGATCTCCAACCTTCGCATCCTGGGGCCGATGCGCAAGCAGTCTCAGGTGGAGCTGGCGTTCACCGATGCGATCAGCCTGGGCTTCGACGATATTCCGGTGCGGCTCTCGGGAAACATCTCGGGAACGCCGGGCGCGATCATCATGGGGCCGAAGGGCAACATCGAGCTGAAGGAAGGTATTATTCGCGCCGCCATCCACGTCCACATGAACCCGGACGAGGCCGCCTACTTTGCGGTCAAGCAGGGCGACCTGATGAAACTGCGCGTGGGCGGCGAGGCGGGAACCACATTCAACAACGTACACGTCCGCATCGACCCAACCTCGCGGCTCAACGTACACATGGACACCGACGAGGCTAACGCGTGCGGTCTGCATTTGACCAAGGACATTGAACTGCTCAAGTAAGTCAGTTCGGGCAGGACAGGAATTCATGTTGGCAGAGATACAGATTGGCAACGGTTTTAGGAAATCCGGAAGGAAGAAGAGAGGACTCGATGAAACAAGCGCTTGGAATGATTGAAACGAAGGGTTTGGTCGCGCTGTTCGAGGCGACCGACGCAATGCTGAAATCCGCAAACGTGACCTTCACCGGCTGGCAGTCGGTAGGGTCGGGACTGGTCACTGCCTTTGTTGAAGGCGACGTGGCCGCGGTGAAGGCCTCAACCGATGCCGGCGCTGAAGCTGCATCGCGCATCGGCGAGGTGGTCAGCGTTCAGGTGATCTCGCGCCCCCACGACGAGTTGCCGTCCTTCGTGCAAGCGGAGAAGAAGGCCGCAATCAAGAAATAGCCGTTGTGATCCCGGCAACAGGCGCAGGTCCACCGGAACAAATTGCCCGAACGGGCAGAGGAGACAAGATGAGTGAAGCAATTGGATTGATCGAAACAAAGGGCCTCGTCGGACTGGTCGAGGCATGTGATGCGATGGTGAAGGCGGCCAGCGTGGAGCTGGTTAAGACGGTGCAGATCGGTGGAGGATTTGTCACCGCAATCGTGCGCGGAGACGTGGGTAGTGTGCGCGCAGCCGTGGATGCCGGTGCCGCAGCAGCCAAGGCAGTCGGTGAACTGGTGGCCTCGCATGTCATCGCGCGTCCACACGATGCGCTGGTCGACAGCTTTCTGAAGTAATCCACTCGAATTAGCGAGAAATGACGAAATTTGGAAATCGGGAGAATTGAAATGGCCAATGAAGCGATTGGAATGATTGAGACGAAAGGCCTAGTAGCACTCGTGCAGGCCACCGACGCAATGCTGAAGGCGGCAAGCGTCGAGTTCGTCGGATGGAACAAGGTTGGCAGCGGTCTGTGCTCGGTCTTTGTTCAAGGCGATGTAGGCAGCGTTCGCGCCGCGGTAGATGCGGGAGCAGCAGCCGCCAAGGAGGCTGGCGAGATAATTAGCGTTCATGTGATCGCGCGGCCGCACAGCAGCCTCGGTTCCGTACTGCCCAAGTAGTTGCTGTGGACGCTGCGGAGGGTGTCGATCCTCCGCGGCGCAAAGAGGGGAACGGGCATGTTTATCGCAAAAGTAATCGGCAATGTCGTCTCCACGCAGAAGAACGAGAAGTTCCGTGGGATGAAGTTGCTCCTGGTTCAGCCATACATCAGCCGGGAGAGCAAGCTGGAAATCTCCGGCAGCTCGGTGGTGGCCGTTGACAGTGTTGGCGCGGGAATCGGCGAGTGCGTGTTGTTTACCCAGGGAAGCTCGGCACGCCTGACGCCGGCGACAAAAGAAGCGCCGGTGGACGCGGTCATTGTTGGCATCGTGGATACCGTCGAGGTGGACGGCAAAATACTGGAGAAGCCGTAAATGACGAATCAAGAGCAGATGATTGCGGAGATTGCGAGAGAGGTTGTCGCACGGCTTCGTTCCCAGATGCAGCAGTCGCAGCCTGGCAGCGCGCCGGCACACATCAGCGCCGGCAGCAGCGCCGCAGCGCACGATGGCGTCTTTCTCACCGTGGACGAGGCTGTCAACGCGGCGCACGCGGCACAGATGAAGGTCGAGGATATGAGCCTGGAAGAGCGTGGGCGCATGATCTCGATCATCCGGCGGATCAGCATCGATCGTTGCGAAGAGCTTGGCCGCATGGAGTTGGAAGAGACCAAGGTGGGTCGGCTAGACCACAAAATTCAGAAGCTGAAGAACATGAAGTATGTGCTCGGCGTGGAGGCAATGCACAGCGAGGCGCGCACCGATTCGTCTGGCTTGCTTTTGATCGAACACGCGCCGTGGGGCGTCATTGGCATGTCCCTTCCGGTCACGCACGCGGTGCCGACCATGGTCGCCAACGCCATCAATATTCTGGCTGCGGGCAACACTGCCATCTTCGCGCCGCACCCGTCGGGCAAGCGCGTCTCGCAGTACGCGTTGCAGCTCTTCAACCGTGAGATCGAGCGTGAGTGCGGCGTTGCCAACGTCATCACCACAGTGCTAGAGCCCACAATTGAATCCGCGACGCAGATGTTTCAGCACCCCAAGGTTGCGCTGTTGTGCGTCACCGGCGGACCGATGGTGGTGGCGGCGGCGAGCAAGTTCGGCAAGCGCGTGATCGCGGCGGGGCCGGGCAATCCGCCCGTCGTGGTGGACCAGAACGCCGACCTCGACCTGGCCGCGCGGTGCATCATCGAGGGCGCGTCCTTCGACAACAACCTGCTCTGCATCGGCGAGAAAGAGGTCTTCGTGGTTGCATCCGTCGCCTCGGCGTTCCTGGATGCGATGCGGCGCGCTGGCGGCTTCGAGCTGAACAAGGCCGCGATCGAACGGCTCTCCAAGGCTGCCTTCACCTTCGAGGGCGACGGCAAGGGATGTGTGCGCGCGCATGTGCGCAAGGAGTTCGTCGGCAAGGACGTTGCCGTGCTGGCGGCGGCAGCTGGAGTCAGCGTTCCGGCAAACACGCAGATTCTCTTCGGCGAGACGGACGAAGACCATGCGTTCGTCGTCGAGGAGCAGATGATGCCGTTCATTCCGGTGGTTCGCGTGTCGTGTGTGGACGCGGGAATAAAGGCGTCGCTGAAGGCGGAGCACGGCTACCGGCACACGGCAATCATTCACTCCAAGGATGTGGACACGGTGACGCGCATGGCGCGCGCCATGAACACCACGATATTCGTCAGCAACGCCTCGTCGCTGGCGTCGCTGGGCTTTGGCGGGCCGGGATATCTGAGCCACAGCATTGCAACGCCAACTGGCGAGGGAATCACCACGCCGCTGACATTCACCCGCGAGCGTCAGCTCACCATCGGTGGCGCATTGAGGATTATCTAGCCATGTTTCTGGCCCGCATAGACGGCACGGTTGTTCCGGCGTCCAAGCACGCCACGCTGGACGGCTGCCGCTTTCTGGTCGCCCAGCGGCTGGAGGCCGACGGCAGCACCGGAACGGAGCCGCTGGTTCTGGTCGACCTGCTGGGCGCGTCATTCGGTTCCACTGTGCTGGTCTCCACCGACGGCGATATCGCACGCCAGCGGTACGGCAACACGACTCCGGCGCGCATGGTGGTGGTCGGAATCGTGGACCAGATGCATGCGCCGCGCCAGCGCGCAGGGAGGACCGCATGAGACTGGGCATCGTTCGCGGACATGTCACGCTGACGCCGGCCGTTCCGCAGTTGCTGGGCCTGACGCTGGTGGTGCTGGAGCCGGTGACGATGGTCAACCTGAGGGCCAAAAATGGACTGGGCGGAGGCAAATCTCTGGTTGCCGTCGATGCTCTAGGCGCAGCCAAGGGACAGATGGTGGCGTTTACAGAGGGGGCCGAAGCCGCGAACCCCTTCTGGCCAAAAAAAGTTCCGGTGGATGCGTACTGCACGTTGATCGTCGACTCCATCACAACAGAGAATTCATAGGAAACAGAATCTGAGGTGCAGCAGTGAGGAAGGGCGAAGTGAAAACGATTGAATTTACAAGTCAGAATGTTCTGGCAATGCGCGATGCACAGAGTGCCCTGGCAACAGGTGCGACCCACGTGCAGGTGTGCAAGCGTTGCGTGATTACTCCATCGGCGCGCGACTTCCTGCGGCAGAACGACATTGAGCTGGTGATCGGCGGCGGCACTGTGGTTGCGGCGACCTCCAGCAGCTCAGCCAGCCCTGTGCAGACGACGCGCAGCCCCGCCAATCCTCGGCTCTTCTCCACGCCCGAGGCCGAAGCCATCAAGCTGGAGATCTGCGCCGTTGGCCGCAAGCTGTGGAACCGCGGCTATGTGGACGGCAACGGTGGCAACATCTCGTATCGCATCGGGCCCAACGAGGTGCTGTGCACGCCGACCCTGTTCAGCAAGCTGGACCTGACGCCCGCCGACCTCTGCATGGTCGATCTGGACGGCGTTCAGATTGCCGGGACCAAGCCGCGAACCAGCGAGATATTCCTGCATCTGGAGATATACAAGGCTGTGCCTGAGGCGAAGTCCTGTGTCCACTGTCATCCGCCACATGCCACGGCATACGCCATCACCGGGCGCGTTCCGCCCAACGGGATCATCCCGGAGTTCGAGGTCTTCGTGGGCAAGGTCGCTGTGTCACCATACGAGACGCCGGGTACGGCAGCCTTCGCGCAGACCGTGCTGCCGTATGTGAGGGAGCACAACACGGTGCTGCTGTCGAACCACGGGATCATCTGCTGGGCAGACACCGTGACCCACGCCGAGTGGTATGCAGAAGTGGTGGACACCTACTGCCAGACTCTGATTCTGGCGTCGCAACTGGGCGTGCCGATCTCGCAGATCTCCGAGAGGCAGACCAGCGATCTGCTGGCCATCAAGAAGAAGCTTGGCCTGCCAGACTCCCGCTTCGACCCATCGGCGATGAAGGAGTGCCAGTTGTCCGATATGGATGACCCTAACTCCATCGCGCGCCTTCCCTGCGTGAGGGATGGCTCCACGAACATCACAGCCGACGCTCCGGAGATGGAACGCCTGGTGAAGACGGTCACTGATGCAGTGATGAGCGCGATGGGCGCATCCTGAAGCCGTGAAGGGAGCACTCTGAGCGAAGTGGTTGCATCCTGCAACTCACATCACTCGGCCACTGCACGATGAAAGCTGCTGAACGGCAACTCAGAATCCGCCAGATGCTCGAGGCCAAGGACTTCCTCGATCTGGAGACGCTTTGCCGCGAACTGGAGGCCTCCGAGTCCAGCGTTCGCCGCGATCTTGCCGTGCTGGAGGCGGAGAGCGCTCTCAAACGTGTCTATGGCGGCGCTGTTCCAGTGCCCCTGTCTGGCAACGGCTTCTTCGACTTCACGGTGGAGAGCGGGCGCTACAGCGATGAGAAGAGCCGCATCGCACGGCTCACCGCGGGCCTGATTGAAGATGGCCAGACAGTCATCCTGGACGGCGGGTCTACAGTGGCGGCTGTCGCGGGCGAACTGGCCGGCAAGTCGCTGCACATCGTCACCAACTCGCTGCCCATCGCCGAAACACTGGAGGCGCGGCGCAACATCGAACTGACGTTGACCGGCGGCTACCTGGATCCGCGCATCCGCGTGATGCTGGGGCCGCTGTGCGAGCAGATGCTGGGCCTGATCCGCGCGGACGTGCTGATCATGGGCATCGGCAGTGTTACCGAGGCTGGATTCAGCAACAACAACACTCTGGTGGTGGGTTCGGAACAGAAGATGATCGAGATCGCCAGCCGTGTGATCATCGTGGCCGACCACACGAAGTTCGGTCGCGGCGCCATGATCCCGGTCGCGCCTCTGGAGGATGCCGATACGGTCGTCTCCGACAGCGAACTGGACGGCGAATATGTGGAACTGCTGCGCGGTAAAGGCATCGAAGTGCTGCTGGCGTAGCGGAAGCGGTGGAGAGTTGCCATTTTTTCGCTTTCTATATGCAATTTGTTCGTCCCCACCCCCTGCCATCCCCCTTGGTGGCGGATTGGTGCGTAAGTTGATTGTTATGTGGTGGCCAGAGGAATAATACTCATAATGGACATCTTGAGAGCAAGCGGTTTGGAATCAGTCGGTTACGCTGGATGTGGCTGGCCAAAATATTGATTGCGTTGAGGTTACGGCTAAAATACTCAGGACATAAGGGTCAGAGGTAAAAAAAGAGGCTTTGGCACGGGTGGAGGCGGCAAAAGATTGATTCTGGGGAAGTTGATGGAAATTGTTCATTCAGTGTGGCTTGCTCGGTTCTCCTGAAGGAGCAGCGGCGCAATAAAGGCAGCGACAGAGATTCTGAGCTTCGCTCAGAATGACGAACAAAAACAAACAAAGACCAATGCGGGGATTCTTCGCTGCGCTCAGAATGACAACTTGCGGGGCTGCGCCAGAATGACGACTCCTGGGGCTGCGCCAGAATGACGGCCCGTGTGGTGGTTGCGGGTAAACGTTGATTCGGTGCGGCTTATTCGGTTGAGAAAGAACGGTGCAAGTCTAAAACTTGATGGAACTGGTCCATGTATTAATTGTATCAAGCGGGGCATAACTACTATGCCAACTTTTTAAAAGAATTATTTCGTTTGCTTGGAATAGTTTAGGTTGATTTTGGGGCATCGAGGGTCTTGACATGAGAATTAGCGGGGAAATTCGGGGAAATAATCCCGGTGCTCTCCCAGGTGCCCAAATGCGAGGCACCTGGGGCACCCAGATTCAGTGGTTGTGATGCCTTCTCCCGGCACCTGGGCCACCCGCCGGAGCCGGTGATTACGCCGATTGCGGCGGGGCTGCCAGCTACGCCTACGGCTGATGGGAGCAGCAAGTTGGGGACGCGACCTTAGGGGGCGGTAGAGCGGGTACGGCAACAGCAACGGCAAAGGAAGAAGCAGATTCTCCGCTACCCTACGGAATGACAAACAAAAGAACAAATACGGAGATTCTGGCTGCGCCAGAATGACGACTTTTGGGAGCAACGACGCGGAGGGCTGCGCCAGAATGACGAGCTGGGGCTGCGGAATGACAAGAAGGGGGCTAAATCGCTGAGCTCCCTCCGGAGAGACCGGGGCAGGGCTTAATTCGCGGAGGGCATCTCGGCGTGGTCGATGACGAGGGTCTGGACCGGGCCTTTGGATGACTGGAGTTTGAGGCCGAGCTGCTCCTCGACCGCGGTGAAGATGGAGACGACTGTGCCACCCTGGTCTGCGGCTTCGTCGGAGGTCCATTTGAGTGTGATGTCGGCGGCACCGGCGAGGCCGGTCTTGTCGTTCACCTGGCGATGGACCTGGTCTGAGAGCGCGGCGGCGAGGTCGGTCATGGAGGCGCCTTTGGTGCTGAGGACCATGTCGTTGTTCGACCCGCTCATGTTGCTGTTGCTGTTATTGGTATCCGTCTGGGAGAGTTGGAACTTCGGGCCGCCGCGGGCGACGACGAGGTCGTAAACGGGCATGACTTTGGGCTGTAGATGCGCCTTGAGGTGGAAGCGGTCGGCGAGTAGCGGGATGATCATGGCGGCCAACTGGGAGTCGGTGAGCTTGGGCATTGGGCCGCCATTGGGTGGAACGACCTTGGCCAGGATGTCGAAGCGCGCGGAGCTGACCGGGCCGGAGAGGCCGGAGATCTGGTCTTGCTTGACGTCGTAGGCGAACTCGAGGATGGCATTGAGCGGCATGTTGGTGGCGACGAAGACATCGTCGTGGATGGTCATGGTGGCGGATTCCGACATAAGCTGCTGGTCGGCGGGGTCATGCTTCTTGACCGAGACGACGTCGAAGGGAGGCAGGGTTGCGGCCAGGGCGATGGCATTTTCTGGGCCTTTGTGATCGAGTTGGGCGTGAGCTGCCGCAGCGGAGAGAAGGATTGCGACGGCGAGGAGCATGAGCCTACCCATGCAGTCCATTTTGGATACGCTGCGATCGATCATGCTAGGAGATCTCCTGCACAAGGATCGGCGGTTCCGGAAGTGTACCTCGGCGACGCCGTACTCCATTGTACGGATGAGAGGGAAGAATGTTCCGTGTGGTTTGTGCGATGATGCAAGGCTGGCGAATCTTCGCGATTCCGGGCGGGGATGGCGGCACGGTTGAGGTGATTATGCGCATAGGGAAGATGTGGAGCGTTGGGTTGGCGATGTTGCTGGCGCTGGGTACGGTTGCGCTCGCCCAGGGCGGGGAGCACAGGGGGCCGACCGGCGGGGCGCAGGGCGACCGACCTGGACACGTGCGGAGCGGGCGGGGTGAGCTGAAGGTCTACTTTGTGGATGTGGAGGGCGGTCAGTCGACGCTGTTCGTGATGCCGGGTGGCGAGAGCCTGCTGGTGGATACAGGGTCTGCGGATTCAAGAAATCCGACGGCACCCAGGGACGCCTCGCGGATTGCGGCGGTGTGCAAGCTGGCTGGGGTGACCAAGATCGATTATTTGGTGGTGACGCACTACCACTCCGACCACGTGGGCGGACTGCCGCAACTGGTGGGGATGATTCCGGTGGGGCGGTTCATCGACCATGGCGAGAACCGCGAGGGCGTGGAGGTGCAGGGCGGGGCATCGACGGTGGCGGGATACGAGGCGTACCGGAAGGTGCTGGCGGAGAGCCACGCGGAGCATCTGGTGGTGAAGCCGGGCGACGTTCTGCCGGTGAAGGCGATGCGGGTGAAGGTGGTGAGCGGGGACGGCGAGGTGATTGCCAGACCGCTGGCGGCGGGCGGCGAAGAGAATGCGGCGTGCGCGGCGTCGCCGTTGAAGGACGCGGAGGGGACCGAGAACGACCGCTCGCTGGGGCTGATGATTACGTTTGGCAGGCTGCGGATACTGGACCTGGGCGACCTGACGTGGGCCAAGGAGCGCGGGTTGATGTGTCCGGTGGACAAGCTGGGCAAGGTGGATGTGTACATCGTCTCGCACCACGGGCTGGTGAACAGCGGCAGCCCGGCGCTGGTGGATGCGATCGCTCCGCGGGTGGCGATCATGGACAACGGCCCGCGCAAGGGCGGGGCGCCCGCAACCTTCGAGACGATCGAGGGTTCATCCAGACTGAAGGACCTGTGGCAGTTGCACACAGCCGAGGGAAGCGATGCGAAACACAACGTTGCGGAGTCGCGGATTGCCAACCTGGCAGGGCCGGATGCGGGAAACACTCTGAAGCTGACGGGTTGGCCGGATGGCAGTATATCGGTGACCAACGGACGTACGGGCGAGACGGTGGAGTATCCCGCGCCGTAAATTGATGGCGGGGCGAGGTGACCTTCCGCGGCGGAAGGCATCATACCAAGCAGGGAATACGCGGCCACTCGGCAGACTGCTGAATGCCGCGGGAATCCAACGGGACAGAAACGGAGAAGACGATGAACGACAGCAGCAGGGAGTGTGCGGCGAAGAGCGTGATTGATTCGGCGAAGGCAGACGGAATGCGGCGAAGACCGGCGGGGCGGAGGAGTGGATTGGCCCGGTTTGCGCAGGGTTTTGTTGGCGTTGGCCTGGGGATGGCGTTGGTGCTCAGCATTCCGGGCTGCCATAAGTCGGCGCAGGCGGCCGGCTCGCAGAGCGCGGTCGACCAGAACAGCGGCGATCCGGCGGACGCAAATATGGCCGGTGGAGGAAACAGCTCGGGACAACCGGCGCAGGTGCTGGGCGAGAGCGCACAGGAACAGAACCAGCAGCAGGGCGAGGACACCTCGCAGCAGCAGCCGGCGCCGATTGTGCGCCAGGGGCCGGATTCCGGCCAGCAGAGCTATGACAACGGGGCCGCGGTGAATGGCGGCGACAACAACAGCCAGCCAAGCGATGCGCAGGCGGCGGACATCTACGCCAACGATCTGACCGATGCGCAGACCAGCACTCCTCCTCCTCCGCTGCCGGAGTACGAGCAGCCGCCCGCTCCAGACCCCGACTATCTGTGGACACCGGGCTACTGGGCGTGGGGGCCAGAGGGATACTACTGGGTTCCGGGCTACTGGGTGGACGCGCCGTATGAGGGCGCGCTGTGGACTCCTGGATACTGGGGATTCTATGGCGGATTCTATCGCTTCCACCATGGGTACTGGGGACTGCACATCGGCTTCTATGGCGGCGTGGACTACGGGTACGGCTACGTGGGGCATGGCTACTACGGCGGCTACTGGAACGGCGGCCACTTCTTCTACAACACAACGATCACGCGCGTGAATGTGAACGTGATTCGCAATGTGTACGTCCACCCCGTGATGATAAATAACTTGGTGATTACCGGGCGGATCGGCAACCGGGTGAGCTTCAACGGCGGGCGCGGCGGCGTTGTGGCACGCCCCTTGCCGGCGGAGACCCGCGTGCTGCAGGAGCGGCGCATTTCGCCGATGGCGACGCAGGTGCAGGCGCAGCATGCGGCGGCCGGGAACCGGCAGCAGCTCTTCAGCCAGAACCAGGGACGTCCCGCGGTTGCCGTGGACGCGCGCCCGATCGCCAAGGACCGTGTACTGCCGGCGGCAGTGCCACCAAGAGCCATGCCGGCGGCACAACCCGGCAACCGGGGCGCGGCAAGACCGGGGCAGCAACAGGCTCCGGGACAGCAGATTCGTCCCCAGGGCGGGCAGCAGGGACGGAATGCTCCGGCGACTCCTGAGTCGCGTCCGGGCCAGCAAAACGGGGCCCAGCCGCAGTCGCAACAGCGACAGGGCCAACCGCAAACCAGGCAGGCTGAGCCTCAGTCGCAGATGCGGCAGGCGCAGCCTCAGCCGCAGGCGAGGCAGGCACAGCCACAACCGCAAACCAGGCAGGCTGAGCCACAGTCGCAGATGAGGCAGGCACAACCGCAGCAGGCTCAGCCTCAGCCGCAGGCAAGGCCGGCACAGCCTCAGCCACAGCCACAGGCGCGACCGCAGGAGCAGGCCAGGCCACAGCAGGCTCCGCAGCAGCAGGCTGCGCCACGTCCACAACCGCAGGCGGCACCTCGTCCGCAGCCCGCCCCGGCGGCACGTCCGCAGCCCGCCCCGGCGGCGCGTCCGCAGCCGAAGGAAGAGGAGAAGCCGCGCTAGTTGTCGAAGCACGAGAGCACGGCGGAACAGGCTGACGAGGCTTGTTCTGCCGTGTTTTTTTGTCCCGTGAGGGAGGGCCGACGCTGGGTTATTGCCCGAAGGCGAGCTGGCCAAGCAGGATGGCGTTCAGAGTGATAATGATCGCGACCGTAGCCCAGCCTGCGATCCGCATGCGGCGCGCGCTGGCGAAGCTGTGCATGACATCCGCGCGGCTGGTGAGCAGAAGCAGCGGGATAAGCGCGAAGGGCAGCGCAAAGCTGAGGATAACCTGCGAGAGCACCAGGATTTTCAATGGGTCTAGGCCGATGGCGATGATGGCTATGGCCGGAACGACCGTGATAAAGCGACGCAGGAAGATGGGGAACTTGATGTCGAGGAAACCCTCGATGATGACCTGGCCGGCCATGACGCCTACGGTGGACGATGAGAGGCCGGAGCAGAGCAGGGCGACGGCGAAGACAACCGCTGCGGCGCGTCCGAAGAGCGGGCCGAGGGTGTGGTAGGCCTCTTCGATGGTGGGTTGCAGGTTGTTGGTGTGGACGAAGGCGACGGCGGCCATCAGGATCATAGCGGAGTTGATGAGCCATGCGCCGTTCATGGCGACGAAGACGTCGATCAGCTCGTAGCGGAGGAAGCGGCTGAGGATGGAGCGGCGGGGAAGCTGGGTCGGCTGGTTGCGTGCTTCCAGGTTTTCCAGCGTCACGGTGGCAGGCAGCGCGGAGCCGGTGAGCTCCTTCAGGCGGGGCTGCACCAGGGCGGAGTGGAGATAGATGACGTGCGGCATGACGGTTGCACCCAGCATGGCGACAGCGACATAAATGCTGTCGTGGAAGCTCTGCGCGCTGGAGCGGTCGAGCGTGGGCAGCAGGGTGTAGAGGGTGGCGAGCTTCCAGTCGGGGTGGACGAGGAAGATCTCGAATGCGTAGGAGACGCCAATGATGGCGACGAAGGCCATGATGCCACGTTCCAGCCAACGGAAGCCCGCGAGGTCGAGCGCGAGAATGGCGAAGACCAGAACGGTGGAGACGAGCGCGGCTATGAGTAGCGTTTCCTTGGGGTTGAAGCCGTGAGCGATGAGCAGCGGGCCGAAGAGGAGATCGAGGCCGATGGCCGCGCCGAGGAATTCGGCGAGATCGGTGGCGACAGCGGCGATCTCGGCGGCGATCCAGAGGCCGACGGTGGTGAGTTGCGAGAAGTGCTTGCGGCAGTTCTGCGGCAGGGTGAGGCCGGTGACGATGCCCAGCTTGGCGGCGAGGTACTGGATGAGCATCGCCATGGCGTTCGACCAGAGCAGGACCCAGAGCAGGCGGTAGCCAAACTGCGTGCCGCCGAGGATGTTGGTGGCGAAGTTGCCGGGGTCGATGTAGGCGACCGAGGCGACGAATGCGGGGCCGAAGTAGGTCCACATCTCGGTCCGGCTCAGGTTGGAGAAAAAATTGCTCCGGGGTGGGACTGCATCGGCAACCGCTGGAGCTTCGCCAGCAGAGCCCACGAGCGGTTCCGGCTTCCCGGAAGCTTCGTGCCCCATTTGAATTGGCGAAAGATCAGGCATTCATCTCCTGTGCAGGGCACCGAGAAAGTTGGGCGGGGGATCACACCACAAAAAATTAGGCTTGCCTTCAAATTAGGTATACCTAACAATGGGAGATGAGTCAAACTGGAGTTGGAGGCAGAGAGCAACGCATGGCAGCGCGCAAGCGGGCGAACGGCAACACCGAATCGGTGGACAACTACCTGAAGGCCATTCTGTTTCTGGGAGGGCCGGAGGAGCGGCGCGTGACCATCAAGGCGCTGGCTGGGCGGTTGTCGGTGGCGCCTGCATCGGTGACGAACATGCTGCAGAAGCTGGCTGTTTCCGCGGAACCGCTGGTGGAATATGAGCGGCATCGCGGGGTGCGGCTATCGTCCGCGGGAAGGCGGCGCGCGCTGGAAGTCCTGCGCCATCACCGGCTGATCGAGACGTTTCTGTACGAGGTGCTTGATTACCCGATCGATGAGGTGCATGAGGAGGCGGAGCGGCTGGAGCACTTCATCTCAGAGCGCTTCGAGGAGCGAATTGCAGCCAAGCTGGGGCACCCCAGGACCGATCCTCATGGTCACTCGATTCCCACCATGGAGGGAGAGATGCCGGAGGAGGAGGGACTGGATTAGGAGTCTATTCTGCGGATGTTGTCGAGGATGGAGCCGTCGAGGGAGCCCCCACAAAGAGAATGGCGGCCAGCAGATTGCCTGCTGGCCGCCATATTTTGATGGTTGGAGGTTAGAAGCGGAAGCGGCCTTCGAACTGCCAGTCGCGCGGCGGGATCTGCGCGTTCTGGCTGGTGACCTCGCCGTAGCCGCTGCTGTCCCAGGTGGCGCTGCCGAGGTTGAAGAAGGTGGAGTTGGTGGCGTTCTGTACGTCCGCCTCGATCTGGAAGGTGAGGTGGAGCGTGGCGGTTTCACGAATGTTGAAGGTGCGCCGGATGCCCAGGTCGATGTCCCACCATCCGGGGCCATGGAGTCCGAGCGGAGCGGTACGAGCTACGTTGCCCAGCTTCCAGGTCGTGTTGGGTTCCTGTGTCGATCCGCAGGAATAGGTCTGGTTGAGAGGAGAAGAATCGGCACACTCGAAGGCGGCCGAGTTGAGATACGGGATGCCATTGAAGTTGGTGGCATTGGCTCCAGGACCGCGGCCCCATCTGCCATTGATGCGCGCCCGCCTCTTGTCGAAGCCGGGAACGTAGTCGGGCAGGCAGGTTCCCTGGCCGGCGGACGCGTTGGTCATGCAACCGCCACCGTTTGAGATCTGCAGCGGAACTCCATCGCGATACTTATAGATTCCGTTGAACTCCCATCCTCCGCCGATGAGTCCGGCGATACGGTTGGTAGCGAAGAAGGCCTGGCCGCGTCCGAAGGGGAGGGCGTAGACCCAGGTCAGGTTGAACGTGTTGGTCTGGTCGGACGTTCCCAGGCCGCGGTCGACACGGTTGGCGGACATATTTTGCACGAAGTTTCCATCCTGCGGGCCCACGCCGAACTGGGTGCGGTGGGTGCCTGTGTCGTCGATCTCCTTGCGGCGCGTGTAGTTCATGAAGCCGGAGAGGTTGTGCCACGGGCGCTGAACCAGTGTCACCTGGAGCGAGTTCATGTTTGAGTTTCCAGTCTGTCCCCAGAGATCGGTGAATCCATTGTACTGGGGGAAGGGCCGCAGGGCCTGGAAGAAGGTTGCGTTGGGGCCAGCGAAGCGGGGGTAGGGGGACACGGTGGTTCCCTGTAATGTGGTGGCCGTGATTCCTGCCTCATACTCCAGAGAATAATCTGGAGAGATACCATTCTGCGCGTAACCGCGACCGGCGCCACCCGGCAGGAAGTGGGTCTCCGCTCCGGAGTAGGCGATGGTTATAACGGCCTTCTTGTTGATCATCTTCTGTATGGAGAAGTTATAGCTGAGGAATTGCGGACCGCGGCCGCCATAGTATGGATCGGCATAGTTGACGCCCTGGATGGTGCAGAAGGTGCCCGAGACGGAGCATCCTAAATCGTTCAGGTGGTCTGCGTTGTAGGCCGTAAAGTCGTAGTCGCCGGTGGTTGACAAAGGATTGACGTTTGTTCCGGGCGCAGTCCACGGCGGGAGCGATGAAAACGCACTGCATGTTCCTGCCGCAACGCATGGAACGGGAGGTCCGAGAACCTGACCCAAGGGCGGCGTGCCCTGTGAACCCTGAGTGGGAGGATCGACTACGGCTGGCGGCTGAGAGCCCGGGAGGAGGTAGTTTGGATTCAGGAAGAAGCCCGGGTTGCCGGTGCTTCCGTTCTGGCTGTAACCGCTGCTGGCGCTGTACTCTCCGTTGTTTCCAGTGGCCTGGGTTGAACCCGATCCGCCGCCTACGCCACCGGAGTGGGTGAGCGAGAGGCCGAATGCGCCGCTGAAGACCGTGGTTGGAGTGTAGGCGTAGGCAAAGCCCAGGCGCGGCTGCCAGTTGTTGTTATAGGGGTGAACCGGGGTGGTGCAGTGGCAGATGTAAGGCGCGTACAAGGCCATTTCCTGAGCAGCAGTCAAGAACGGCGCTGTAATTTCTGCCTGGAAATTGTTGACATTGGGGAAGCCGGCATACTCCAGCACTCCGGGGACGCCAACGATGGGATTGATGGTGGTGGGGTTGAGGAACGCAATGCGGTCGTGGACCTCGTGGTAGGGCTGGAGATAATCGTAGCGAAGTCCGAAGTTCAGGGTGAGCTTGGGGCTTACCTGCCAGTTGTCCTGAAGATAGGGCGCCATCGGCCTGTATCGTGCTCCGACGTCCTGAATCGTCTGTGTATGGACGGAGTCGCTATAGACGGCGCCGACCAGGAAGCTGGCGTAGGTGTCGCCGTTTCCGGGGCCTGCCGTATCGTATGCATGGTAGGTGAGACCGGCGGACTGACTGTATCCTCCATAGCTTCCGCCGTTGGTCTCCAGCCACTGCACCTGGGCGCCGAAGGTGATGTTATGGCGGCCTTTGATCCAGGTCAGGTTGTCGATGATGGAGTATGTGTTTGTTGCTCCGGGGCCGCTAGATGAATTGGACGACCAGTTGCTTGGAGCGGTTGGGCCGCTGTCCGTGTTGAAGCTGACGGAGGGCATGTTCTCCGAAGCGCCGCCCGGGGGCAGGTTGGTGATGCCAGCCTTGGTCGCGGTATAGGGCGTGCCCTTGGTCAGCGAGAAGCTTTCACCCCAGTTGCGGGTATATCCGTAGCTGAGTGCATTGATCAGGGACTGCGATGCGATGTAGGTGTACTTGAAGATGCCGGACGTTGTCTTCTTGTTGGTGTACGAGCCGGCGGCATAGGGAATGGGAAGCTGGCTGTAGCTGCTGTAGTTGGGTGCGCCGGCGTACCCGACAAGGCCGCCCAGTCCGGTGAGCGAGAACTTGTTGCGGGAGTCCAGCGTGTAGTCGATCTTGACATCGATGGTGTAGTCCTGGTTGGACAGCGGAAGGGATGCAAGATAGTTGTTGAAGGTCGACATGTTGGTGGGGGTGGGAAGCGCGGCCTGCAGAGCCAGCGCGATGGTGGAGATCTCCGCCGTGGGGATGACGTTGAAGGTCGGAACTCCGTTCAGCAGTCCCTGGAAGGCGGGACGCGAGCCGTTGGAGGCGTTTGTGGGGTCCGAGATGTTCTGGGCGAGGGTACCCACTTTATCTGTGAAGTTGCCCAGGCGATTGGCCGTGGTGGGGATGGTGATGTATGTGGGCGTGTTGCTGATCTTGGTGTAGCGGAAGCCTTCGTAGCTGCCGAAGAAGAAGAGCTTGTCCTTGAGGACGGGACCGCCCATGGAGCCGCCATAGGAGTTCTGATGCTCGCCCGGTTTTTCAGCAAAACCGGAGGCCGAGGGCACCTTCGAGAAGTAGCCCCAGGAGTCGAACATGGTGTTGCGGATGAAGTCGAAGACTGTGCCGTGGAATGTGTTTCCACCGGAGTTGATGGTGTAGTTGGTGACTCCGGCGCCGCCGAAGGATGTGGACGCGCCGCTGGTCTGGACGGAGAACTGGTTGACCGCGTCCACCGAGACCGCAGTGGCGACGGCCGTTCCATCGCCCTGTGAGCTGATGTTGGAAACGGGCACGCCCTCAACGTAGTTCGCGTTCAGGCCGGTCTGACCGGTGCCATAGATGCCCGATGCGCCGGCGGTTGATCCCTGGTTGGTGTTGTTGCCCGGGTTTTCCTGCACTCCCGGCATCAAATACTGGAAGGCAGTGGGATCGCGCGGGCCGCCGTTCATGGAGAGCGGCAGCGAAGAATAGAGCTGGTTCTCGATGGTGCCGCCCAGCACGGAGTCGGTGGTGTTCAGGGGCGTCGGGGCATCGGAGACGGTGATGGTGGTGTTCTCGCCGCCGACGGTGAGCTTCAGGTTCAAGCCGAGCACCGAGTCGTTATCGACGTTGATGTTCTCCTGCAGCAGGCGCTGGAAGCCCTTTGCGGTGACCTCAACGTTGTAGGTGCCGACCTGCAACGGCTGGATGGAATAGGTCCCCGTGCCGGTGGTGATATGGCTGGTGGCAACCCCGGTGTCGGTATTGGTGGCGGTGACCGTCGCCTTGGCAACAGCAGCACCGCTGGGATCAGTGATGGTCCCCTGAATGCCGCCGCCGCTGGTAGTCTGCGCCTGGAGCGGCAAGCCGCCCAGGAACGCCAGCCCGCAGACAACCATCAGGCAGGCAAAGAGGGAGGCAAAGCAGTGTGTGAGAAGACGGCGTGAAAGCCCGAGCGGCAAAGACCCAACTGTCGTGATGCAATACATAGTTTTGCTCCATCTGATTTTGCGCTGGAAGGCGTTGGACTGGGATTCCGGTTGGTTCCGGTTAAAACATCCCCCAAAAAACCTTGCGCCGATGACTAGAAATCTGAAAATACCGATGAGCCGGAACGCGAAAAAAGTATTTGTTTACAGGCTCGATTGTCAATAAGAAAATGTTTTCCCGCTGAAACGGCACGGGCCGGTCCAGGCCCCCAGTTCGAGGCGATGCCCGACTGGAGTGCGCAGAACTGCCCAGAAGATTTAAGTTTTCAAAGCTTCCTGCAACATGTTACTTTGATTTCGCCCCGCTTCAACACCGAATTTGTGTTTTCTGTGTTTTCATCGACATGTGGGCACGGGCCCAATTGGTCCGCTGCAAAATGTCTGGCGACCCTCTGGACACGGGAGCCGTACGGGGAGGGGCACCCCTGGAGAGCGAAATCCCAAGCAAACGACAGCACGATGTTGCGCAGGCAGGCCAAACGGACGGGTGCGTCCGTACAGCGGGCCACTCGCACCGGCAGCGGGGCATGCGGCCCGGCAGGGCGGTCCTGGTTGCGTTTGCTCCGATTGCAGGCGCCGCGGCCAGGGCGCGGGCGGAACGAGTTCCGCCACCGCTGCAGTCCGCTGTCTATACTGATATTCAGCCGGACCCAACCACCAGCGTGGACTGTATCCTCTGGCTGGACGTCTTGCATGCGCTTCCCGTGGGCCAGGCCGCCATTAACCATAATAATATGGCGGGTGTGCGGGGGATTCTGTTGCTGGTGACCAAAGACCGGCTGTCGTGGCCGGCGAGTCTGGGGGAAAAGGTGGCGACTCGACACTTCTCTCCGTGAGGCGGGCGCGTTTGAAGATTTCTCTTGCAAGTGTCTTCCGCGAACGCGTACTATGCCGCTTATTTTGGAAACCGTTTCCCTTGGGAAATCAGCCAGGAAATTTGCCGGTGGTTTAGAGCTTTGCTGCTCAGCCCGCCGGATTGTAAATGCACTTATCAAGGATCAGGTGACCCCGATGCTCTTCCGCAAATACATCGTCTCGACGCGAACTCTCTTCCAACTGACAGTGGCCCTGGTCTTCTTTTTAGTGGCCGCAGTGGGAGCGGCAGTTGCCGCTGGCCCGAACAACGCGCCGTTGCTGGTTCCGTATACGATGACCACCGCTGCCGGCACTCCGCAGTATTCGTTCGCGGCCACCCCCGGCATCATCACCGGCTATGGCGGGGACATAGGCTTTCAAGGGAGCGGGAACATAGGGGCTGCTGTCCCATACCTCACAAACGTCAACGGCGTCGTTAAGCTTGTGCCGGGCGCAACGCTGAACGTGCCGGAAGGATTTGCTGTTGACTCGGTGGGGAACATCTACATCGTCGACCACGCGAACGATGTCATCCGCGAGGTCAACTCCTCGACAGGACTCATCAACATCATCGCTGGAGTGACTCCCTCTAGCTGTAAAGCGGTGGCCAGCACCGTCGATTCCTATAACTGCACGCCGACCCCCGGCTGCGCGGACGGCGTTGCCGCGTATCAAGCCAAGATCGGAAGCGGACTCATCGGACTTGCCGTGGATGCGTTTGGCAACGTCTACTTCACCGATACCACCACCCAGAGCGCTTCGGTGATCTACCGCGGCGGCACGCAGATTGCGAACTTCATCGCGCTGGTGAATCCGGCCGGCGTGGCGAAATCCGGCGGCAAGGCGCAGGTGGGGTTCATCTACCACATCGCGGGCGAGGTCAACCTGAGCACATGCGCGGGCGCGACATCCAACGGCGGCGTCGTCATCGACAACGCTCCGGCCTTCGAGGACACCTCCATCGCGAACAACCCCATCATCGGCGCGACCGTGAACGGTCCCAACGAGATTTCGCTGGACAGCGCGAACAATATTTATATTGCGGACATTTCGAACCACACGACGCGGGTGATCAACACCCAGGCAACCCCCCAGACCTTCTTCCAGTCCACCGTACTGCCTGGGTACATGCGGTCGATAACCGACTGCAACGCATCGATGACCACACCCTGCCCAGGTCTCACCACGGGACAGGTGGGCACCGGCCTCAATGGCCCGGTGAACGGAATTGTCTTCAACAGCCAGAACACTATTGACACTGCCGACGCATACGGCAATGTATATCAACTCAATGGAACTGGGGGCGGTACGGGCGTCCCGGGCATCTTCGCGAATGTGGCATATGCCGGCGGAGCTCCGCTGACCAACCTGCTGAACATAATGGCGCCGGTGCTTGTATCCGTCTATAGCGCGAACGAGACTGCTTTCCCGGTTCCCGCCGCCGACACAAAGACGCCGAATGAGTTGCCGCTCACTTATGGCAACGCGTACGTCGCGCTGAACAACCTGACGATCAGCAGTCCTCTGCCTTCGGGATATCTGAATGTCCTTATCGCGAACAACAATGGCCTTGACATTCGGTCGACTTCGTTCAAGCCCGACAGTTTTGGCAGCTTCTACTACTACGACAACCACTTTCCGGAGATCAACCGGGTCGACCAGTACACCGGGGATGCGATTCTTCTTTACTCGGACTGGGCTGCGCATCCAAGAGCCACCTCATCCGTCAGCGGCATTAACACCATTACGAACCTGAACCCAGACCTTACAGCCCACAACAGCAGCAACTATAATCAGCCGGCCTCCCTGGGCATTTCGACCACCTCGTCGCCCGCGTTGAACCCGTGGGACTGCGTCTATGGGACGAATAGCAATCCCTTTAAATGGGGACCGCAAACCTACGATCCTGCTGCAGATGGCTGCCCTGGGATGCTCGCCGAGAGCAGCACCAGCGGTAAATACTATACAGACAACGACAGCCAGGGGAACCTGTACTTCGGGGACAGCGGCAATAACCTAATCCGCGAGATTACGGTGGGCAATCAATTCCCCGCAACGCCAGTGGTGCCGGCGGGTACGGGCGCGTGGTCAGCGTCGACCACGTATGCGGCGAATGCTGTGGTGAGCTATACAGATGGGTTGAACTACATCTCGCTGGTTGGGTCGAATGTTGCGAACGTTCCGAACATGACTCCGGCGGATTGGGCACTGGTGACGGTGACGCAGCCGATCCAGGTTCACTTCGATGTGTCGAACCCA
>Ga0302274_10001249_pt1 | contig 24555 bp, 20 predicted proteins | sample III_Bog_N2_1_FD_198755 | JGI IMG/M metagenome (GOLD analysis project Ga0302274, IMG submission 198755) | Peat permafrost microbial communities from Stordalen Mire near Abisko, Sweden - III_Bog_N2_1 | ecosystem: Environmental > Terrestrial > Soil > Wetlands > Peat | place: Sweden: Abisko...
CAGTTGACCCGGTGAACCTGCATGCCGTGGAGCAGATTTACAAAATCAAGACCCGGCAGAAGCATAAGCCGCTTTCCCTGCTGATTTCCGGGCTGGCGCAGGCATATACGCTGGCGCGCGACACCGATCCAATGCTGGATAAGCTGGCGGACCGTTTCTGGCCGGGACCGTTGACGATTATTGTGCGGGCGGGAACCAAGCTGCCTTTGCGGTCGACGGCGAATACGGGGAACGTGGCGCTGAGAGTGCCGGATGCGGCGATTCCGAGGGCGGTGGTGGAGCGGTTTGGGCTGCCGATTACGGCGACCTCGGCCAATCTGCAGGGAGCTCAGGAATGTACGCATGCGGCGTGCGTGCGGGATCAGATTGGCGATCGCATTCCCCTGATTATCGATGGCGGGCCTACGGGGCATGCTCTGCCGACGACGATTGTGGACCTGTCACTGGGACCGGGTCGCTGGGAGATTCTGCGCGAGGGCGCGATTCCGACACACGAAATTGCGATGGTGCTGCAAAGATAAAAATGCAGGGAACAGGGATTAGGGAACAGGACACGGGGCATGCGTGATTCTTCAGCTTCTGTGGCTAGGAGCAGCCTCTTCGCGCCTGAATTTTCCGGATTCAAGCGAACCAGTTCGTTGCCAATCTTTTGATCCCTGATCCCTAATCCCTAATCCGTGTTCCCTGCTTTTGAAAGGTTTCGATGACGCGCAAGGCCAAGCCAAGACGACGCAACTGGCGCATTCGTGCGGCGCTGGTTGTGTTGCTGGCACTGGTTGCTGGGGCTGCTGGTTGGAGTTGGTGGGTTTACGCGCAGATTGAAGTCTACGCCGGGCAGGATCAGGCTGCGCAGTCGGATGCGATCGGGGTTTTTGGCGCGGCGGAGTATGACGGCAAGCCGTCGCCGGTGTATCGAGCGAGGTTGGACCATGCGCTGGCGCTCTACGGACGCGGAATTGCGCCGCTGATTATCACATTGGGCGGAGCGGGCGGGGACGACTACTCGGAAGGCGCAGTGGGGCGCGAATACCTGATGGGGCAAGGCGTGCCGGAAGAGGCGATTATTGCCGAGACGGTGAGCCGGAATACCGAGGACTCGGCACGGCGCATTGCGGTAATCGCGCGGGCCAACGGGCTGAAGCGGCTGGTGATTGTGAGCGATGGGACGCATCTTTTCAGGATTCACGCGATTTGCGCGGCGGACGGGCTGGATGTGCTGACTTCTCCGCGGCCGCGGGTGGCTGTGGAGGGTGGTACCGACGAGCTGGAGCGGGTTTCGCACGAGATTTTGAGTTATACGGCTTGGCGGCTGCATCTGCATTAGGTTCGAGCGGAGTTGGCGTTGTTAGCGGGGTTCGCGGAGTTAGTCCCCAAGAGCGCGAACGAACTGCTTTCTCTTGTGTCATACTCTTTGCACATGTTGAAGCGACCCACAATTCTGCTGCTGGCCGCGGTGATTACACTGGGTGCGGCGTTTGCTGTGCCGAGCGTGTCAGCAGATCGCGGCGCGGAAGTTTGCGCGATTGTGCGCCTTGCGGCACAGCAATGCGAGCGGCAGGAAATTGGTTTGGCGGCGCGCGGGAATGCTGACGTTGCTTCCGCTCCGGTTTGCTTTCACTATAAGAAGGCGCATCTGGTACGGGCCGTTGAATGGCCGGTACGTTATCAGCGTCCTCCTACAACCTCCTCTCTTAGCTAAATCCGGGTTTTGAAATCCAAGAAACTTATAACCTGCCGGATAGGAGAGTGCCTCAGTGCGCGATTTCCTGAGAAATCTGTTTGTGCGGAGTGGTTCGCCTTCGCATCGTCGAGAAGTGATTGAAGAGGTTAATGCGCGGCGGCAAAAGCTGCGGAGGATGACCGAGAGTGCATTGCAGGACGCTGCGCATGAGGCGCGGGAACTGCTGGAAACGGTTTCCGTTGCGGCGGTGGCCGCGGAGCGATTGCTGGGCCTCGAGATGTTCGATGAGCAGCTTCATGGCTCGCTGGCGCTGGCCGATGGACGGATTGCCGAGATGCAGACCGGAGAAGGGAAGACGCTGGCCGCGGTTCCGTCGATTGCGTGGTATGCGAAGACGGGCAACGGGGTTCACGTGATGACGGTGAACGATTACCTGGCGCGGCGCGATGCGGAATGGATGGGGCCGATCTTCAAATTTCTCGGGCTGACGGTGGGTTGCATTCAGCAGGGGATGAGCGGCGAGGAACGCAAGCAGGCTTATAACTGCGATGTAACGTACTCGACGGCGAATGAGATTGGATTCGACTTTCTTCGCGATGAGATTGCGCTCTATCCACACGACCAAGTGCATCGGCCAATCGCAGCGGCGGTGATTGATGAGGCCGATTCGATTCTGATTGACGAGGCGCGGATTCCGCTGGTGCTTGCGGGCGGCGAAGGCGGAGATGCTGCACTGGCTTACCGGGTGGATGCGGTGACGCGACGATTGCAGCGGAATGCGCATTATGTGCTGGATCAGTTTGGGCGGAGTGTTTCGTTGACGGACGCGGGGATTCATGCGGTGGAGCGGGCGTTCGGCTGCCGGAACTTGTTCGACGAAAGGCATCTGGGTTTGTTTACGGCGGTTCAGGATTCGCTGCATGCGCATGCGTTGCTAAGGCGCGACGTGGATTATTTGGTGAAGGACGGCGTCATCGAATCCGTGGACGAGTTCAAGGGGCGGGTGGTGGCGGACAGGCGATGGCCTGCCGGATTGCATTCCGCAGTGGAAGCAAAGGAGGGAGTTGCGGCGAAGACGCAGGGCAGGATTCTTGGATCGATCACGATGCAGAATCTGATTGCGCTGTATCCGCATGTGTGCGGGATGACGGGTACTGCCGCGACGCAGGCGGGGGAGTTTCGGGCGATCTACAGGATGGAAGTGGAGGTGATTGCGACCCACCGGCCGGTGATTCGGGAGGACCTTGCGGATCGGCTTTATCAGACGAAGAAGGAGAAGGAGCAGGCAGTGCATGAGGAGATTCTTCGCGTGCATGAGACGGGACGGCCGGTGCTGATTGGGACGGCGAGCGTGGAGGAATCGGAACGGCTGAGTGTGGCGCTGGGAGCGGTGCCTCATGCAGTGTTGAATGCGCGGAATGAAGAGGAAGAGGCTGCGATTATTGCGCGGGCAGGCGAGCGGGGCGCGGTGACTGTGTCGACGAACATGGCGGGACGCGGAGTGGACATCCGGCTTGGGGAGGGCGTGGCGGAGCTGGGAGGGCTGCACGTGGTGGGCGTGAATCGGCATGAGAGTCGGCGCATCGACCATCAGTTGCGTGGGCGGGCGGGGCGTCAGGGTGATCCGGGCAGCTCGCAATTCTTTGTTTCGCTCGAGGACGATCTGCTGGTGAAGTATGGCGTGGATGAATTGAATTCGCCGGATGCGCCAGCGCGGATTCAGAGGAAGATTGAGACGCAGAATCTGCAGATTCGGGAGTTTCTGCGCAAGTACGAGGGGGTTGTGGAAGGGCAGCGGCAAAGAGTGCAGGAGCGGCGGCAGGCGATTTTGACGGGAGAGACGCCGTGCGCGTCGGAACTGGAAAGGCTGGTGACGCTGACGACGATCGACGAACTTTGGTCGGATCATCTGGCGGGTGTTTCGGGACTGCGCGAGGCGACGCAGTGGACTTCGTGGGCGAATCACAATCCGTTGCATGAATACCTGAAGGACATTGACGATATGTTTCGGACGATGGAGGCGTTGGTGGAGGAAGAGATCCCGAAACGCGTTGCGCTGGCCGAGGCTGGAGGGCTTGATCCGACGGAGCGGGGGGCGACTTGGACTTACCTCACGACGGACCAGCCGTTCGGAAGTATTGAGGAGCGGATTGTGGATGGGCTGCGGCGGAAGATGGGGCTGCGGAAGGTGTGAGAAGTGGAGCGGAGTTAGCGTTGTTAGCGGAGTTCGCGGGGTTAGCGAGGTAGTAGTCAGCCTATGCCGGGGTGCGGCATCAGCGCCAGCAGTCCTAGCGCAAAAGCTGCGGCGCTGGCTGTGGAGAGGAAGTTGACGGCGTCGTTATTCAGCCAGCCGCGTCGTTCAAGGGTTGCACCGAGGAGGCTGTCAAAGAGCAGGCCGAAAATGCCGCCTGAGCAGCTTACGGCAAAGAGGGTCCAGTCGCCGCTGAGGGCCAACGTTCCCAATGCGGCTACGATCGCCGCGGCCACGATGCCGGCCAGCGTGCCTGCGATGCTGATGGCGCCGTCCTGTCCCGGCTCCGCTGTGCGCAGTGTGGTGATCATGCGCGGACGCCCGCCGAAGACCTGGCCGAGCTCTGACGAGACGGTGTCCGCGGCAGCTTCCGCGAGGGCTGTCAGGCCGATGGCGAGGAGATGCGTGGGGGCGAGGGCCGCATGCGGAAGCCAGTGCGCGGTGGTGAGCCAGGACTGGGTGATCTGGTCGGAGACAAGGGTGGCGATGCCGAGGTTGGCGGCTACCTGCGATGCGGAGCGACCATGTTTTTCTTCTGCAGTGCCGAGGCGCTCCTTTTTTGCGCGGCCAATGCGCGTTGCGAAGTGGGCGAGCAGCGAGACGGTCAGAATCGGGATAAGCGCCGTGTGCCACGGGCGGTAGGGGAAGGCCACGGTTGAGAACATGAGACTGGCGGTGATGACAACGCCGGTGACAGCGGCTGCCGGAGTGGCGGCGCGGAGTTTGACGACGACGAGGCCGAGAAGCAGGCTGAGGCCAAGCGTCCAGATGGCTACGGGGGATGAATAGAATGTCCACCAATGAGTTTGAAGGACGACGCTGACGCCGGCGAAGGGAAGGACCAGGAGGAGGACGAGCTTCGATTGCCAGGCGAGACTCGTGCGGGAGTGGGGGTTCAGAGGGTCCACGGATTCAATCGTATCGTTCCGCACATCGATTTCCACGGGACAGCTTTGGTGAATCGGTTTACACTCAGGGCGCGGCGTTTTGTCATCGATTTCGGCACGCAATGGAGTCCGAATGCAAAGGTTTACATTTGTTGTTTCGCTTTTGGCCGGAGTGTGTGTTTCGGCTGTATCTATTTCCGCCCAAGTGCCGGCCCAACCGACGGGCGGCGCGGAGACTGCAAGCCAAAGGCTTGAGCTGAATCGCGGGGGCGCGACGGTTGTGCTGGAGCCCTATGCCGCCAATATTCTGCGGGTGACGTTGAGTTTGAAACGCGAACCTGCCGAGGGTATCCCCGGGTATGGGATTATCGCTGCGGCCGCGGGAACAGGCTGGAGCGCGAGCCAGACAGAGCAGGCCGATATATACCATTCCGGACGCATTGTGGCGACGGTGGACAAGGATCAGCCTCCTGCGCATCCCCCGCTGCAAACGCAAGTGGACATTGCGAAGTACTTCAACGGTTCAGCTCCCGGCACACACATCACGTTGTGGACTCCAGAGGGGAAGAAGTTGCTGGAGATGACGGGGTGGTCGCAGGCGGTTCCAAACCAGAAGGATGGGACGGCGGATGTGCTGCGCGACCGGCGTCCGACGGATGCCGAGTTTTATACAGTGGGCGCTACTTTCGCGTCGCCGGAGGACGAACATTATTACGGTCTTGGCCAGAATCACGAGGGATTCCTCGATCATCGCGGCCACGTGGTGCATTGCTGGGCGGATTATCTGGCTCCAGCGGCGCCGAGTTTCTGCGTGCCATTTCTGGTGACAAACAAGGGCTACGGGCTGTTGTGGGATAACCCGTCGAAGACCACAATTGAGGCCGGATTCAATGAGCGCACCAAGTGGACTTCCCAGGTAGGCGATCGGGTTTCGTTCTTTGTGATTGCCGGCGACACCGCGGACGAGATTTATGCGGGCTACAAGCTGCTGACCGGGCCGACGCACATGCTTCCCAAGGCGGCTTATGGGTATATCCAGTGCAAGCAGCGTTATCTGAACCAGGCGGAATTGATGGCTGCTGCACAAGGCTACCGCGACCGCCATCTGCCGGCCGATGTGATGGTGGTGGACTGGTTTCATTACACAAAGATGGGGCAGATCGACATTGATCCAAAGGCATGGCCGGACCCCGCCGGCATGAACAAGAAGCTGCACGCGATGGGGTTTGAGACGATGATCAGCGTGTGGCCGCGTTTTGTGCCCGAGGACCGGTATTATGCGATGCTGCGTGAGAAGGGCTGGCTCACTCATAAGGCAGACGGAACGCCCCTGGATGGGCTGCCGTACGACCGTGCCGGGTCAGACATTGACACGACCAATCCGGAGGCGGGGGCATGGTGGTGGAAGACGATCCACGAGAACATCATGAGCCAGGGTTTCGACTCGTTGTGGGCCGACCAGACGGAGCCGGACCTGCCTCCAAACGGGGCTTACTTCCATATTGGGCCGGGAACACAGTTCTTCAACGTGTACCCGCTCTTCCACACGGAGGCCCTTTATAACGGGTTCCGCAAGGACGAGCCGGGCAAGCGTGCGTTGATACTTTCTCGCGACGCTTACACGGGTGCACAGCGAAATGGGGCGTTCTTCTGGTCTTCCGATATTCAACCCACATGGGACACGCTGAAGCGGCAGATTCCAACAGGGCTGGACTTCACTGCTTCCGGGTTCGCCTATTGGTCAAACGATACCGGTGGTTGGGAATATCTGCCGAAGGAGCATCACCCGGCGCACAAGCCACTGCTTGATCCTAGCGACGCGCGGGATAACGTGGGGGGCTACGACGATTATCCGGAGTTGTATACGCGGTGGTTTCAGTACGCCGCTTTCCTGCCGATCTTCCGCGCCCATGGGAGCCGGATTTCGAACGAGGTTTGGTCGTATGGGAAGGAGGCAGAGCCGATTCTGGAGAAGTATCTGCGGCTGCGGTATCAGCTTATGCCGTATATCTATTCGCTCGGATACCAGACTTGGGTGACCGGAGCGCCGTTTATGCGGGCGTTGCCGTTGGACTTCCCGAATGATCCGAAGGTGGCCGATCTGCGCGATGAATACATGTTCGGTCCGGCATTCCTGGTGGCGCCGGTGACGGAGCAGGGTGCGACGAGCAGGGAAGTTTATCTGCCTGCGGGAAGCGACTGGTACAACTATTGGACGAATGAGCGGGTGAAGGGCGGCCAGACGATTACGGTGCAGGCGCCAATCGACACGTTGCCGCTGTTTGTGCGGGCGGGTTCGATTATTCCGCTGGGAGTGGTGGTGGAAAGCACGCATGAAAAGCAGACGATTGCGAAGGTAAGGGTGTATCCCGGTGTAGATGGGAACTTCACTATGTTTTCTGATGATGGGATGACTTATGCGTACGAAAAAGGCGCCGGCTCGGTGACAAAACTACATTGGGACGATGCTTCTGGGAAGCTGACGCATGTTGGCTCGGCGGCCTGGAGCGGAGACGATGCGGCAATCGTGGAGGTCGCGGGACACTGAGGCGCGAGTGATTGCCGAGTAAAGAATCGGGCTGATCAGAAAGGCTTGGCTCGAGGGATACCGTTCGCGGCTCTCCGAGCGTCTAACCCCCACCTGCCTGATTTACAATCACGTAGTAAGCAGGAACGAACTGAATGAGGGTTTTTCCCATGAATTTTGGCCAGGCGCGCACGCGGTTGGTTTGCGGGGGTGCGGCGCTAGCGTCGGCAGCCCTGATCGCCGGCTGCGGCAGTACCTATCGGCCCGTCGTAACACCCATTAACCCCAGCGGCCCAGCTCCGCAGGTGACATCGTATGCCGTTGTGGTTTCGGCTCCTTCGCCGACGACGCCGGGCATCGCCACGGTGATCAATTATTCTGGCGATTCGGTGCTGGCGATTGCTCCTATCGGTCCGGGTCCGACTACATTTACCCTGGACGCATTAGGCGGGAACGGGTACACGATCAACAGCGACCACACGCTGAGCAATTTCCCAGTTTCGTCGACACTGCAGGCCAAGCAGGTGTTGTATACGACACTACCTTCCACCGCGCGGCCGGTGAACCTCTTCACGCCGACCGCCGGATTATGGGCTGCGGACCTGGATGAAAATGTTGCCGACGTATTTGGTGGGTTTCCCCAGGCGTTCAAGCTTTCAATTCCGGTGGCACCTTCTCCGAACATCATTGCCGGGCCGAGTTCCGTCGGGCAGCGCGACTTCGCGATCAGCCAGAACATTGCGACCCCGACTGGTGTGGAGTGCAACATTTCGCCGAGAACGCAACCTGTGGGCACGGTCGATTCAATTGAAGTGGCCAGCTTCACGGTATCGGCAAGCATTCCGGTAGGTAAGTGCCCGGTGTATGCGGTGGAGAGCCCGGACACCAAGCGGTTCTTTGTGCTGAATCGCGGCGACGACACCATTACGGTGATCAATAGCCAGGACAATACGCCGGACTCGTGCGTTCCATTTGTGAATCAGGCGGGCCAGAAGGTCTATTGTCACCCGATCTTGCCTCTATCGTTGAGTGCGGTGACGGCCACGGGAGTGACACCGCCCAACGGGACCGGTGGCATGACACAGACCGCAGGGCCTGTGTATGCGGAGTTCAACCAGGCCCTGGCGCAACTGGTGGTGGCTGATTATGACGGCGGGACGATCAGCGTGATCGACGTGAGCGAGGATGAGTACGGAAACGACAGCCCGACATTCGGGACCACGTATACGATTCCGGTGGGGAACAATCCGGCGAGCGTAACTGTGCTTTTCGATGGAACGCGGGCGTACACAGCGAATCAGGCCGACCAGACGGTGAGCATTGTGACTCTAAGCAGTCACACGGTGGAAAAGACATTGCCGATTACCGGCCATCCACGCACCGTGGTTTCCACGCAGAACTCGCTGCAGGGCAAGGTGTATGTGGCGTCGCCGGATAGTCCTTACTTGACGATTCTGCGGACTGACCTTGACCTTGTGGATACGACCGTACTGATCGAGGGCAATGTGGTGGATGTGCGAGTAACTACGCAGAACGGATCGCAGGGTAACGTGAATACGATGAGCCGCGTGCCGGGATACGGGCAGCCCTGCAATCTGCCGCCAGCGTTGACGACAGATGCACAACTGCTTGCAAATCCGGGCCTCTGCTCAACGTTGCCGTAGGAGCAGATTCAAGATGAAATACGGGCAATTCCAGGAAACTGGAATTGCCCTTTTCATTTTGGGTGTTGGTTGCGGCGGGTGATGACTATCAAAAACGACGGCGAAAGTCGTAAGCAGTTTGTTGCGCTGGGCTGATCATAGACAGCAGGGAGCGGTTCTCTCGTGATCATGAACCTGCTTTTTGACTCCAGCAGGGATATATTGCCTGGCACCGACCGCTCAGATCAGGATCCGGAGAGGATGATGGGCAGGGTCGGGGTGTTTGATCCGCCCGCATTTTCAATGGTCACGCCAAATGCCTGCACCTTGAGCCCCACGGGCGCTTGCGCAAGAATAATTGCGGCGTTGCCAGTGGCGTCAGGTTTGAAGGTGCCGGCTGGCATGGGCTTGTTTCCGGCTGGCTGAATAATCCACAACTCGTAGGTCTTGCCGGCGGGCAAGGGTTGCAGGTTGGACGCACTCAAGAGCAGCTTACCGGTGTTGGCGTCATACACCACCTTGCCCTCAGGGGGCGAAGGGACAGAACCCTGATGGAGGACAACTCGCTTGGCGTGCGCCGCGGTGAGTAGCTCCATGAGCTGGGCTAGTTGCTGGGAATCGGTCTTGGATTGCTTGGCTTGAATGCGTTCGGAATGCAGGGCCTCGCGAAATTTGACGTCGTCAATGGCGACCGCAAAGAGCAAAACGGCAAGCGCGCCAGCGAGCGGACCAGCGAAATTTGCGGAGACGAAGAGTTTGAATGTGCGCCAGAGAGAGAGATGTTCCTGCGGCGCATCGGGGCTGCTTGCCGGCGGCGTTGGCTCGGACTGGGCCTGCGGCTGTGCTTGCAGTTGCGGCGTGTTGGCGAGATTCGCCATGAAGCGGTCCTTTGCTCCATCGGGCGGGGCGACTTCCGCAGTGGATTGTGCGTAGGCGGCAAGGGCAAGCTGGTTCTGGCGCAACTCTTCCTTGCATTGCTCACAGACTTGAAGGTGCGAGCGGGTTGAGTCCATCTCGAGCGCGGAGAGCGCACCCATAGCGTAGAGAGCGAGATCGGCGTCGGCAATGTGAAGGCGGTCGTCGTTCATACGTTCATCGCCTTTCGGATGGTCATCAGGCCGGCTCGGATGCGGGTTTTGACGGTTCCCAGGGGGGAGCCGGTTTTCTCGGCGATCTCGGTGTGGCTCAAACCATGAAAGTAGGCTAATTCTAACGGGCCTTGCTGTTCCTCAGGCAGGGAATCGATTGCACCCCGAACCTTGTCCAGTACCCAGTTCTGCTCGCTTTCCAGAATCATGTCGCGTGGGTCGGGGAGAGGCATGTCGTCTAGAGGCTCAAGGGGCGAACGCTTGCGCAGCACGTCGATGGATCGATTGCGGGTGACGACGCTGAGCCATGCTCCCAGGTTTCCGCGCTGGGAGACAAAGCTTTGCGGACGCTTCCACACCTGAAGAAGGACTTCCTGCATCACGTCCTCCGCCAGGCCGGGTTCGCGCAGCACGCGCAGGGCAATGCAGTAGACGATCCGCGAATAGCGGTCATAGACCGCCGCCATGGCATCCTGGCTTCCTTCGGCCACTGCTTCGAGCAGGGCGGCGTCATCCATGGTGTCAACCTTTTCGCTTTGTTTAAATTGTCCATGCTCATTGCCAGTACGATGGATTGGGGGCAACGGATTGGACGGCTGTAGCTCGGACTGCGTTGGTGGCATTGCCAAGAGTCAACATAACGCAACGACGCTGTCGGGGACAAGGGCGGCGAGTGAGAGCAGCAAAGGGAAGCGACGGGAGCGGGATGACGGCTGCAGGCAAAAAACGAATTGACGTGGTGCTGGTGGAGGGTGGCTATGTGGCCAGCCGGGAGCGGGCGCGCGCGATGATTCTAGCCGGGCGGGTTCTGGTTGCGGAACAGAAGGTGGACAAGCCGGGGACGCAGGTGAAGGAAGATGCGCCGATAAGGCTGCTGGGGGAGGATCCGCTGTATGTAAGCCGCGGCGGGCTAAAGCTGGCCGCGGCGTTGGAGCATTGGAGGATTGATGTCGCGGGTCGGTTCTGCCTGGATGTGGGCGCGTCGACGGGCGGGTTTACGGACTGCCTGTTACAGCATGGTGCGGCGCATGTGACAGCGGTGGATACCGGATTTGGGCAGATCGCGATGAAGCTGCGAAACGATGCGCGGGTGCGGCTGGTAGAGCGGACAAATGCGCGCCATCTTGCACCGGGCGCGTTGGAAGAAGGACGGAGCGAGCCGGCATTGACATTGCTGGTGATGGATGTTTCGTTCATCTCGGCGACGCTGGTACTGGGACCCGTGCTGGGCGCTGCGCCGGGATTGATGGAGGCGGTGATCCTGGTAAAGCCGCAGTTTGAGGCAGGGCGCGGCAATGTGGGCAAGGGTGGGATAGTGCGCGATCCGGAGGCTCATCAGATGGCGATTGATCGCGTGGCGGATTGTGTGCGGGAGCTGGGGTGGGTTGTGGTGGAGACGATTCCTTCGCCGATTACGGGGATGGAAGGGAACAAGGAGTTTTTGCTGTATGCGCGAAGGGCGGGAGCGTGAGCCGTTCGCGCATGCTGTCTATATCGCTTCGATGACGGGCCAGTCTTGCTTCTCAATCGGGCAAGATCGTGATCGTGTCCGATGCAGGGGGTCGACAAAATGCTGCGATAACGCCAATCGGCGTGTAGACGACAACCGCGCCGGTGAATCCGGTGTGAGCCACGATGGCAATCGGGAAAATATTACTCAACTCGGGATGGAAAATTGCTTTCCAATCTGCACCAACATACCACCACAGATCATCCTGTTCGGCCATCGTCAACCTGTATCGATGACGCACTAGAATCCGAGCAACGAATTCTTTTGAAATCTCCGGCGAGTCCGCAGAGTTGATCCATCTTTCAAAAGTCCCGTGGTGCGTGACAATCACCCCGGTTTGCGTGATGAGAAGGTGCCCTCGATGGCGTTGGCCGTCTTTGGTGATTATGGTCCCATTCGGAATCCGCAACCCATCTATCTCGCCCCAGTGCCGCTTGAGGGCGCTCGCATGGGCGAGGACCGAAGCACAGCATAAACAAAGGATCGCCATTGTCCGTGCGACCGGAGTAGGTGTTCGCATCATAGGTAGAATGTAAAACCGTGGGCAGAATCAGGGCGGCTGACTGTGACACTTCCGCAAGCGTCCCAACTGCGCTGCCCATGTTAGGGACAAAAATATCTCGGAATGAGAATAATCGCGGGCTCAATTGACCCGGATCAGCCGAGGGATGGGAACTGCACTCACATTTGGCGCCGGGCTTGTTGATTTACCAATGAGGCCTAACCGGTACACTGGGACTGCATGGTACGCATCGCGATTTGCTGTAAGCCGCAGAAAGAAGAGCTGACTCGGCTATTGCCGGAGTTGATCGGATGGCTGCGTGAGCGGGGCTATGAGCCGCTGCTGGACGAGGAGGGCGGCAGGTACACATCCGCGGCTTCGGTTGTTCAGCGCGCGGACATGCCAACCTTTGCGCCAGCGCTTGTAATTGTGCTGGGTGGGGACGGAACGCTGCTCTCGGTGGCCCGGATTTTTGCGGCCATTGGCACTCCTGTGCTGAGCGTGAACCTGGGCTACCTTGGCTTTTTGACAGAGGTGCGGCTGGGCGACTTGTACGCGACACTCGATGGCTGGTGCAGAGACTGCTACGAAGTGGACCAGCGAGCGATGCTGCATGCGGGGCTTCGGCGTGACGGGCAAGAAGTGTCAAGCTTTGAGGCGTTGAACGATGTTGTGGTGTCAAAGGGCGACATTGCGCGCATGGGCGAGTTCGCGGTGGAACTGGACGGGAAAAAGGTAGCGGGATTTCGAGCTGATGGCGTGATTGTTTCGACGCCGACTGGTTCGACCGCATATACGCTGGCCGCCAATGGGCCGATTCTTACTCCGGACGTGGATGCGATGGTGGTTACGCCGATTTGTCCGCACCTGTTAACGCTGCGGCCCATTGTGGTGCGCGGGGACGCGACCCTGACGGTGCGGGTTGTGGGGATTCCCAACACGGCACTGTTGACGGTGGATGGCCAGCAGGCAGTGGAGCTTCAGCGCGGCGACGAGGTGGTTTGCGAACGTTCGCAGTTCACGGTGAAGCTGGTGCGGATGAGCGAGAGCAGTTTCTTTGAGGCGCTGCGGAGCAAGCTGAGTTGGGGGGAACGGTAGAACGTGCTTGATTTACGCGCGACGCTTGTTGGCTCAGAAAATAAGGCCCGAGATGAAAGCGATTACTGATTCAATTCAGTGAGCAACGCTTTAGCCTTGGCGGCAAGTGTGTAGGCTCCATCCACATCGCCAGAATCAAGCGCATTGTGGGCCTGTTTCAACCATTCCCTGATTTGCGCGGCAGTTTTTTGTTCCTGGTCGTTGAGGGACCTTGTTATGCCTGCAAGGCCGCGCTGAGTGGCCGCGATGGAATCCAAGGTCTGCTGGCGCTGATTAGAAGGCGCACCTGAGGAAAGCTGACCGATCGCGCTGACGCCGGAGTCTCCAGTGGCTGCTTGCTGCGTTGGCTGGGGTGTCGCGGCAGGGGGTTTCTTGTGCTTTGCCGGCGGTTTAGGCGGCGGTTGCGTTTGCGCGTTTGCGTTGGGGTTGGCCGCGGGCGGCGGAGTGGGCACGCTCACTACAGGAGGAGGCAAATTGGCAGGCGCCTCAGATGGCTTGGGCGGCGGCGTATCTTCAATGGGCGGCGCGAGGGCTTGAACCTGCGATTTGTCCCTTGGGGCGCAGCCCGCCAGCAAGAGCGGCAACAGCAACACCACGATCCTTGCAGGCGACTTCATCCCACGATTCCCTTCTCGTTTTGCGTACCCACCGGCAGGAGATGCCGGCGACCCCAGTCCGTGGCGGCAAGTGGAATTCGCAGCTGAAATTCCGTGCCTCGGTCTAGCTTTGATTGTACTTCTATACTCCCATGGTGCAACTGGAGAATTCGGTAGGTCATGGCCAGGCCAATGCCGCTTCCGCCGGTCTTGGTGGTGAAATAAAGGTCGAATATTTTTTCGCGAATGTCTTCAGGAATGCCGGGGCCCTCATCCGATATGCGAAGGACGGCAAATTTCCAGGCAGAGGATGTACTTGGCAGCCTTTGTGCCGAACCGTTCATAGAGGAACTGCGACCAGACTCGCGCCCTTCTTCGAGGACAACATCGAGACGGCCGCCATCGGGCATGGCCTGGGCGCCATTTTGAATCACGTTGAGTGTAGCTTGCTTGAGCAGGTCGGCGTCGACATTGGCCATGAGCGGCGAATCGGGCATGTGGCTGACCAGGGTGACGTTCCGCGTGGAGAGTTCCTCGGCGGCAAGGGCTAGCACATCGCCGATGACGTGCCGGAGGTCCTGCTCGCGAAGTTGGAGTTCGACGGGGCGGGAGAAGTCGACCAGCATCTGCACAACGCGGTCGAGGCGGTGAATCTCGACGTCGATGACTTCAAGGTGCCTTAAAGCAGGAGCGCTCGCATCGCCCAATTTGGTTTTGAGCAACTCGAGGTGCACGACGATGGCATTGATGGGATTCTTAACCTCGTGGCCGACGCCGGAAGTGAGGCGGCCGATGGCGGCCATGCGGCGAGAAAGCTCCAACTCGGACTCGATCTCTTCGGCCGATTCGAGGTCGTGCAGGGTGACCAGGGCGCCAAGGCCCTGACGGGATTCGTCATCGTGAATAAAGTCGATAGAAGCCTGGATGCGCCGTCCGGTCTCGGTGCGGACCTCTTCCTGAACCAGCGTGATGCCGGCTTCGAAGGCTTCTCGCAGCGTTTGGCCCAGAACGGTGGAACGGTCGAAAATTTCTCGCGCATGGAGTCCGAGAATGCTTTCTTTTTCAACGGCAAGGAAGCGACGGGCTGCCTCAGAGACCAGGACTGCGCGACCGTCGCCGGTGAAGAGGAGAATGCCGTCCTGGAGATTGCCGAGAATCTGGTCGAGGTTTTCTTTAAGTGCGGAGAAGACTTCCTCGACGTTGCGCATGCGCTGGCCGATGATATCGATTTTGTTGGAGACGCGTGCCGCCATATCCTGCCGCGGAGCCTTTTCTTCCCCTTCGGTTTCTTCACTTGCGGCGGTCCAGTAATCCAGTTGCCGACTGATCTCTTCCAGAGGCTCGAGGGCAAGATTGCTGAGCAGAAAGGCGGCGATCAGGGCGGTTCCCAACACGAGTTCCATGAGGGTGCGTGCGGAAGTCAGCCAGGGCTTATAAACCGCGAGGAGAAGTGTAGTGCGTACACCGACGTGAACCGTAGCGAATGGCTCGCCATTGCGGTCAAGCGGTACAACGACATCGAAAATCCTGGGCGAACCAAAGACCGCCTCCATGAGTTGGACAGGGTCGGCGTCGAGAAGTTGTTTGTAGTCGGGCCGGACGGGCAGCGGCTTATCGAGATTTTCAGGGTCGGTGCTCAGTAAAGTTTTGAACTGGTTGTCGCCGATATTGATGTCGTAGACGGTGAGGGAGTAGCGATTGACCGACTCGACGACCGCCTGCAAGGGCGCATTGTCGCGGACGACGGTGGCGGCGAGTTCGCGCAGTTCGTTTGGATTGTTGGGATCGACCTTGCGATCTTTGAGCCCGGTTTCAAGAGCTTTCTGGAGGGAGAAGCGGATCTGGTTGGCGACCAGCAAGTTGGTGTCATACGATTGTTGAACTGCGGAGTGGAGCAGTTGACTGACATATACAAGCGAAAGCAGCCCGGAGATAAGGAAGACCAGGGTCGTGATGGCAAGCACGAGTTTTGTCTTCAGGCGCATTGGTTAAATGGGGAGCTCATCCCGCGTGCGTGTGTACTCCTTCAGCTTGTTGTGCAGCGTCTTGAGGCTTACACCGAGGATTTCCGCGGCGCGGGTCTTGTTTTGCCCGGTAGCCTCAAGGGTACGCAGTATGAGCAGTTTTTCAGCCTCATCTACGGTTGAGCCTACGCGGACCTGTACCACGCTGTCATCAACGGATTGCGAAGCGAGTTGTTGAGCTTTGCCGAACCCCGGCGGCAGATGCCCGGCATCAAGCGGTGCACCATCCGGGCACAAGATAACCGCCCGCTCGACGGTGTTGCGCAATTCGCGGGCGTTTCCCGGCCAGTCGTAGGCGATCATGCGATCGATCATCGACGAACCAATGCCTGAAACCTTGCGGCTGTGCTTGCTGTTCATCTCGCGCAACATGGCTTCGGCCATGGGAACAACGTCTTCAATATGGTCACGCAGGGGCGGCATGTGGATGTTGAAGACGCTGAGGCGATAGAACAGATCGGGACGCAGGTGGCCGTGGGCGACCGCCTGGCTGGGATCGCGATTGGTTGCGGCCAGCACACGCACATCGACTTCCTGTTCAGTGCGCGCGCCGAGGCGGCGGAGCTTGCGTTCTTCAAGAACGCGCAGCAGCTTGGCTTGCGTGCCGATGGGCATTTCGCCCAGCTCATCCAGAAGTAACGTGCCTCCGGAAGCGAGCTCGAAGCAGCCGGCGCGCCGTTCGACGGCTCCCGTAAAGGCGCCCTTTTCGTGCCCGAAGATCTCGCTTTCAATGAGTGATTCCGGGATTGCCGCGCAGTTGACGGCAACGAATGGGCGGGATTTGCGGGGGCTCAGATCGTGCAACGTGCGCGCGACCAGTTCCTTGCCTGTGCCGCTTTCGCCAGTGATAAGGACGCAGACATTCGAGGGGGCAATCTGCTCAATGAGCCCGAAGATTTCGCGCATGGGGCGGGAGTTCCCGACCAGCGACCCGAGGACGCCGGTTTCACGCAGGCGGCGGCGGGCGACTTCGAGCTCAATTTCGGTGTCGCGCTGGCGGGTTGCGTTGCCCAGGATGGTGCGCAGGCGGGTGGCGTCGACAGGTTTCTGCAGGAAGTCATACGCGCCCAGCTTCATGGCGTCGACAGCCAGTTCAATGGAGCCCATGGCGGTGAGCACGATGACGGCCAGGTTAGCGCTGATTCCCGAAGACTCGCTGGCAAGCTTCGTGAGGAGCCCGATGCCGTCGAGGCGCGGCATCTTCAGGTCGGTGACGACGATGTCCGGGTTCCAGCTGAGGGCCTTCTCCCAGCCCTGGATGCCGTCAGACGCAGTTTCCGTGCGGTAGCCCCAGCCGGAAATCAGCTCGGCAAGTCCCATTAATGCATGGGGTTCGTCTTCGACAATGAGCACCTTTACGGTGTTAGACATAGGGGGCGCCGTTTGATGCCGTAACAACCTTTTTACCACGCAGGGCGGGGCTTACTGGGGTTCAACGAAGCGCGGACTGTTGATTGTGCTTAATTGGGGGTAGCGAGTGGCGGGGCAGCGGGAGAGGCGCCAGGGGCGGCGGGTTCAGGCAATGCTGGGGCGGCAATGCGGTCGGCGGTAGCCTTGCGTATAGCGGCCAGAGGGACGGCAAGCCGCGGATCGTCGCGATTAAGCATGCGCGGGGCGTGATAAACGGCGAGGACCTTGTCGAGCGAGTTTGCTTTCTGGATGAATTCGCTCCAGCACATGAAGTAGGTCCAACGTGGCTGCTTGTCGAGGATTTCAGGGGTGGGCAGGGCGCCAACCTCGGCTAGCGCGATGGGTTTTCCGGCGGCAAGGGTCAGCATGCTGGTGTAGAAGTCCTGCTTGAACTCGTGGTAGATATCCATGGTGACAACGTCAGCGTATTCAGGGCCGGGATAGTATTCCGCGATGGGAACCCAGTCGGGATTGGGCGCGTTCACGTTCCATACCCAGACCAGGTTGTCGAGGTGATGGACGTTGACGAAACGGTCGTAGATCTGGCGATAAAGCGCGGCGGAACCGTTTTTGCCGGGACGTCCGCCCCACCAGAACCAGCCGCCGTTCATCTCGTGATAGGCGCGGAAGAGGACGGGCACATGGGCGTCGCGGAGCTGGCTTAGGTAGCCGGCGACCACATCGACCTGGGCGCACCAGCGGTTATAGAGCGGCGTGCCGGGGGTGAGAAGCTGCTGCCATTCGTCGTCGGTCAGTTTGCCCTGAACGCTGTCGTGGAACGTTACAGGCTCGTCATCTGTGGGGCGCACTTCGTGCCAGGTGAGGGTTACAATCGCGCCGTTGTGCCATTGGCGTTTGGCCTCTTCGATCATGGCGGGGCGGGAGCGGACGGAGTCCTTGTCTTCGCCGGCGGAGAAGCCGAAGTCGCCGCCGAAGAGGCCGGGGTATTTGGCGGTGAGGTCGTAGGCGAGGTCGGTAAAGCGGGAGCCTTCGTTGGGGTAGTTGTGCTGGCCGGTGATGGTGGCCTGGCCGGAGATGGAGCTGAGATAGGCGAGGAGGGCGCGGGCTTCCGGAGTGGCGTGGGGGTTTACAGGTTCGAGGGTTGCTTGAGCCATAAGTGATGTGGATGCGCTTCCGAGGAGGATTGCCAGGAGGGATGAAACTAGGTGGATGGATTTCGTCCGCATGATGGAGGGTTGACCTTTCGCGGAGCGAATTATAGCTGATAGCGTTATCAGGGGGATGTAGCCGTATGCAGTTTCACCGGATCACAGGGGCTGTGTTTCTGTGGGTTTTGCTGCTTTAAGTTATTTAATTTTTATGGTTTAGGGAGTCTCACAGTTTCACAGCTCGAAAATGCGGGGGGGCCGTCTTTTCTGCTTCGATTTGGCTAAGTAACTGATTATCAGATGTTTGCCTTGCACGGAACCGATGAAACCTCACCATGCAAGGTTAAGAGATTCAACGCAATTCACCGTAGAAAGTACGGAAGACTGCTTGAGGATCACCCTGGAAGGTGCGGAAACTGACGACAGCTGACCATTGCCCCTGCCGTTGTGAAGGCGGTTACGCGAAAAGCCTTGCTGCGGAAGGGTTTACGGTTGATTTTTGTCCGTGACGGATGGGTGTTGTTTCCATGCCGGGCGGGGAAGGTGTTGTTCATAGGTTGACTCTCTCTATTGTGCGCGGGGGGAGGGTAATAGTCTGCAAACTGCCTGCGGTGGGGTATACGCTCGCGGGAGGCTCGCAGGAGTGGTTTGGGCGGAAGCCGTCAATCGGAGGTTGATTCCGGGTTGGCGGTGTTCAGGTGCTACCCGAAGAATGACTGGACTCTATATCCCCGGTCCCCAACGGCGAGGGACCGGGGGCACCCTCAGCGTGGTTTGGAGCGGTCATCGGGACCTGGGCTATCCGCCTGATGGGGGATTATCGTTTCCCACATCTCAAAACCGAGATGTGGGCCACCCGCGCCAGAGAAGAAATTATCCCGCCTTCTCCGTTAGCTCGGCCCAGCGGGCGTAGAGGGTGTCGTTCTCGTGCTGGGCAGCGTCTAGTTCTTTTAACGCTTCCTGAAGGGCGGTTGCGTTTGTGGCTACGTCGGGGTGCTCTACGTGATCTCTTGCTGCGGCGAGGCGCGCGTCGGATACTTCGACCTTGTGCTCGATGGCGGCGAACTCGCGGGCTTCCAGGTACGAGAGCTTCTTCTTAGCGGCGTTCGCGTTGTTAGCGGGGTTAGCGGAGCTTGTGCCGGCTTGCTGGCCTTTGCTCGAACCATCGGAGCGGCGTGTCGATTTGTCTTGCGCGTCGTCTTGCTCTTCCAACCAGTCTTCCCACTGGGCGTAGTCGGCGAATTGGCCGGTGTGGCCGCGGCCGTCGAGTCCGAGAACGGTGGAGGCTACGCGGTTGAGCAGATAGCGGTCGTGGGTGACGAGGATCAGCGCGCCGGGGAAGTCGAGGAGATTCTCTTCGAGGATTTCTAGCGTGGGAATGTCGAGGTCGTTGGTGGGCTCGTCGAGCAGGAGCACGTCGGCCGGCTCAAGCATGAGCTTGGCGATGAGCACACGGGCTCTCTCGCCGCCGGAGAGGTTGCGGACGGGCTGGTTGAGCTGCTCGCTGGTGAAGAGGAAGCGGGCGGCCCAACTGGCGACGTGGACGGTGCGGCCCTGGTGGATGACGGAGTCGCTTTCCGGGGCGAGGGCGCGGCGCAGGGTGAGGCTCTCGTCGAGTTCGCGCATCTGGCTGAAGTAGACGAGGCGCAGATTGTCCGCACGGCGGATGGTGCCTTCGGAGGGCTCGATTTCTCCGCGCAGGAGGCGCAGGAAAGTGGTTTTGCCGGAGCCGTTGGGGCCGACCAGGCCGACTTTCATGCCAGCGGTGAGAATGAAGTTGAGGCCGGTGAAGAGGCGGCGGGGGGGGGCCGTAGCGGAGTTAGCGTTGTTCGCGGGGTTAGCGTTGTTAGCGGGGTTGGCGGAGTTAGCGTCGTTAGCGGAGTTAGGGTCCCCCGAAGGAACATCGCAGGCTACTTCTGTGAATTCGACCAGGCGCTTGGTTTTGCGCTGGCTGGCTTCAAAGTCGATTCCTGCTGAGTTGACGACGGTGCGCGAGTCCATGGCTTTAAGCTGGCCGATCATCTCATTCGCGCTGTCGATACGGGCCTTGGACTTTGTGGTTCGGGCCTTGGGGCCGCGGCGCAGCCATTCAATCTCGGTCTTGACCGTGTTGCGGAGGCTTTCCTGCTGCTTGCTCTGCGATTCGAGATAGGCCTGCTTTTCTTCGAGGAAGCGGCTGAAGGTGCCTTTGACGCGAAAGAGGCCGTCGGCGAAGACACGGTTGAGCTCGACTATCTGGCTGGATGTGGACTCTAGAAAATAGCGGTCGTGGCTGACGGTGACGGATGCGAACGACGAGGCCCGGAGAAGCTCTTCAAGCCACTCGATGCCGGCGAGGTCGAGGTGATTGGTGGGCTCGTCGAGCAGCATGACTTCAGGCTCGATGACCATGGCTTCGGTGATGGCGAGACGCTTGCGCCAGCCGCCGGAGAGCGACGCTGCTTCCGCATTGAGGTCAGCGAAACCGGCTCGGCCTGTGAGCTCGCGCAGGCGACCTTCACGTTCTGCTTCGTTGACCTGGGCGGCGGCGAGGGCGTTTTCAAGCACCTGGCGGATGGTGAGGCCAGCGGCGAAGCGCGAATCCTGTGGAACATAGGCGGCGCGGGCACGCTTGCGCACGGCGAGTTCCCCTGAGTCGGGCTCAACCTGGCCGGCGAGGAGGGCGAGCAATGTGGACTTGCCAGCGCCGTTGGGGCCGATGAGGCCGATGCGGTCTCCATCTTCGACGGTGAGCGAGACATTGAAAAAAAGTGGCTTGGCGCCGAACTGCTTGGTTACGGATTGGGCATTGAGAATTGGGGGCATCTCTCTCAAGAGTACCGTGTCGCGGAAGCCCCGTCCCCGCGCGGAGGAGCAGGGAAGAATGGGCAGCGGTCGCCGCGAAGAAATCATTGCACTTTTCAAGTGACTTGGCGTCAAGCGGAAGAGAGATGCGATAGGCTGAAAGTTGTGATCACGGTAACCCGAAAGACGTATCGCGTGATTGCGGTGTGAAGGGCACTATTACTGAGGGGGGACGCGGGCTTGACGACGATAACGCTCTATAAACCGAACGGGGATCCTATCACGTATATGGAGCCCACAAACATGAACGTGGACAACGGGGTGGTAACTTTTTATTGGATAAAAGAGATCTCAGGAAAGGCGCAGAAGATCATGACGAATCTGCCCTTCCTTATTCAACATGATGTTATGGGCCATTAAGAGAGGGACGTTGTTCCTCTCGCATGTTTTACCTGAATGATGAGTTTTTTCCGGATTTGCAATTCTGCTATATAGGACAAAGCTGCGGCCTATCTCCCCACGGCCGCATGGAAGATCCTGTACGCGCATTTAACAGAAAGTGGATGCGCGATTCTTTTCCGGAGTTCCCAATTCAAAATTGGAATGCGACTCAACGGCCGTCTAACTGCGATTGGAATTGCAGCGTTGACGGGATAAGCTAGAGCCATGCTCGACTACGAGATATCTCCGCAGGAAGCTGCGGCCCTGCTGGCTGAGGGAAGCGCCAGACTGATTGATGTTCGAGAGCCGTGGGAGATTGCTACGGTGCACATTGAAGGCAGCGTGGCGATGCCGATGGGCGATGTGCCTGCGCGTGCGCACCAGGAGCTTGATCCCGACGAACGATTGCTGGTGGTGTGCCATCATGGCGTTCGCTCAATGAACGTGGCGTTCTGGCTGCGTGGTCAGGGATTTGAGCAGGCGCAGAGCGTGCACGGAGGGATTGATGCTTGGTCGGCTGAGGTGGATCCCAGTGTTGCGCGCTATTAGCGGCCAAACGTATAGGTGACCTGAAAGAGGCCATTGTCGATGCCGGGGTTTTGTTCTGCAGTCTCGTGGTTGGAGATGTGGTGATAGCGGTATTCGGCGCGGATGGAGCGGGTTTTGGAACGGTAGAGCTCGATTCCAGCGCCAAGGTCAAAGGTGAAGTTAAAGGATCCGGCGTAATAGATGGGGATGGGATGCGTGGTGTACATGTAGCCACCGTGCCCCGTGAAGAAGGGCTGAGTCTTGAGGCGCGGCAGGAAGTTCCATTGCATGCCAACGGGAGAGATGGCTTCGCCGATGTTCCAGTTGCGTCCCACGCAGGTTATGGTGTCGGTGCCGCTGAATGTGGCGCCATTGTTCAGGGAGAAAGTGTAGGGCACCGTAGTTGGAGCGCAAGACACGATCGGCCCCTGATTATAGACATGTGTGACGACTGTTGGAGAGGTTTGATTCTCCACCACACGGCTCTGCGGATCGCTTTCAAGAGCGACAGGCAGAATTTCTCCGCTGTATTGCCAATTGACGATGCGGTCGAGAAAAATGCGGCGGTTGTAGCTGACGCCTACGTCGAACAACTTTCGTTGCTCGGCATCGCCCAACAGGATGTGGCTTGAGTCGTTGGAGTAGGCGGTAAAAATTCCGAATGTGTTGGTCCGGGCGTAGTACGGGCTCTCCGGAGGTGTCTGCGCCGTTGCGGCGGACCCCAGAAGAATTGGCATGAGAAAAATCAGGAGACAAAGAAGACGAAGATTACCAGGCAGAGTTACCGTTTCAAGGTCTTGCAAAAGAGCGGTCCTCTCTTCGTGCGGGATTTGGTTGTGTGTGAAGGCCTATACTTTTGTTTTGACTTCGGATTTCACTTTAGGGGAGCAACTGCATGTCGTCTTCGGCCGTTGAGTATGCACACCAGAATCATCCTCGTTTTCTACATGAATTGAAGGCGCTGCTGCGGATTCCTTCGGTGTCCACGCTGCCTGAGCACAAGGGCGACTGCCATTTTGCCGCGGAAGTGCTGGCGGCGGAGTTGTCGCGCATCGGCATGGAGAATGTGCGGATTATTGAGACGGGTGGGCATCCGCTGGTGTATGCGGACTGGCTTCATGCGGAGGGGAAGCCGACGGCGCTGGCCTATGGACACTATGACGTGCAGCCGCCGGATCCGCTGGACGAGTGGCTTTCACCGCCCTTTGAGCCGGAAGAACGCGATGGGAACCTGTATGCGCGGGGAGCGGTGGATGACAAGGGGCAGATGTACATGCACATCAAGGCGCTGGAATCGCTGCTGGCGACGACCGGGGCGCTTCCAGTGAATGTGCGGGTGCTGCTCGAGGGCGAAGAGGAGGTTGGCGGGGAGGGGATTGCGGCCTATGTGGCTTCGAAGCCGGCGGAGTTGAAGGCGGATTTTGCGCTGGTGTCGGATACCGAACTGTTTGCGCCTGGGCTTCCTACGCTGTGTGTCGGGCTGCGGGGAATGATCTATACGGAGCTTGAAGTGCGCGGGGCGAAGACGGATCTGCATTCGGGCATGTACGGAGGCGCGGCGCCGAACCCGTTTGTGGCGATTGCGCATATTCTGGCTGGCTTGAAGGACGAGCAGGGGCACATTCTGATCCCGGGGTTTTACGATGACGTGATTTCGCCGAGCCCGGAGGAACTGGCGGCCTGGCGCAGCCTGCCGTTTGACGAGGAGCATTACCGGGTGACGGAGGTTGGAGCACGGCAACTGACGGGCGAGCACGGTTACAGCGTGCTGGAGCGTACGTGGGCGCGTCCGACGCTGGATGTGCATGGGATTCCGGGCGGGTTTACCGGCGCGGGAGCAAAGACGGTGATTCCGGCCAAGGCTGTGGCCAAGGTGTCCATGCGGCTGGTGCCTGATATGACGCCGGCGCGGGCGTTTGCGCTCTACAAGAGCTATGTGGAGGAGATTGCGCCTGCCGGCGTGGATGTGGAGGTGCGGCTGATTCACTCCGGCGAACCGTGCCTGATCCCAGTAGACAATCCGTATATTCGCGCGGCGACCCGGGCCCTGCATGAAGTTTGGGGTAAGGAGACGGTCTTCATCCGGTCGGGCGGGTCGATTCCGATCGTGGGAGATTTCGCGCGCCACCTTGGGCTGCCCAGCGTGATGATGGGCTTTGGATTGCCGGATGACAATTTGCATGCGCCCAATGAGAAGTTCAATCTGAAGAATTTTGAATTGGGGATTGAGTCCGTCATTCGATTTTTGGAGGAAGCTGGGAATTGATGGCGGAGGCTGGGGACGGACTGGCCGACTGCGTTGGATTTGTGCTGGCCGGGGGAGAATCACGGCGGATGGGTGCGGACAAGACGCTGGTTCCGTTTGCCGGACGGACGCTGGTGGAGCAGGCAGTTCAGATCTTGCGGGACGCGGGGCTCGCGGTTTGGATCGCCGGTGCTCGGTTACCGCTTGAGAGTTTTGCGCCGGTGGTGCAGG
>Ga0302274_10001250_pt1 | contig 24537 bp, 24 predicted proteins | sample III_Bog_N2_1_FD_198755 | JGI IMG/M metagenome (GOLD analysis project Ga0302274, IMG submission 198755) | Peat permafrost microbial communities from Stordalen Mire near Abisko, Sweden - III_Bog_N2_1 | ecosystem: Environmental > Terrestrial > Soil > Wetlands > Peat | place: Sweden: Abisko...
CGCATCAACCAGCCGGTTGCTGACGAACAACGCATCGCGTTTCACGGTTTCCGCGTGTTTGAGAACGATGTCCTTTAATTCGCCGTGCTTGATGTCCACCATGCCTGCAAAATCTTCGGTGAGCGCGGCGGTTTGTTTTCTGTATTCAGCCAGATGTAGTTCCAGCCATTTCCGGCTGTCGGCGATGGCACGCGGGATACTGGCTGCCGCCCGCAATTGTGCGCGGGTTAATAATGCCCATTGAACGGGAAAACTGTTTTCCGGGCCTGTTCCCCATTCATGTAAAAATCGGTGAACCCGGTCCACTTCCTCCTTGGTCATATTGGCGGTCAGCACCGCCAAATCATCTTTATCCAAATCCATAACATCATTCGCCCAAGTTGAGCATGGGCTGTTTGGAACGAGTCGGTTTCGCTGCCGGTTCGGTTTTGGGTTCAACCTCCGGCATCTGTTCCGATGGCACCAGTAAATCGGCAATCGTGTCGTATTGCCGGAACATCTGCTGCATCGCCCATTGCATTTCACCGGCCAGCATCAATTCTAAATATGGCGCATCAGGATAAGCCACGTCTGCAAAACTCAATTTGCGTCCCGCCTTGGCCTCGGCACGTTTGATCGCCAGCAAGGTGATGGAAGTCACCACAGGTAGCGTCAGTTCCTTCGCCCCAAACTTTTTCAACTCGGCTTCGATGTTTGATTTCTTGAACAGGTTGGTTCTGACCTTGGCCGGATTGTGGACGACGATGTAATCCACGCGGTCGCCCGCGAAATAAAACAGTTCGAGCAGATTGTTCATGCTCTCGGTGTCTTCGCTTGGAAACAGGAAAAACGTGAACCGAATACCCTGTGTGGCGAGCGATTCGAGCAATTGCAGGGATTGGAGGGCTTGGACGATGAGGCCGTCGGCCTGCGCCCGGCAATCAATGACATGAACCGGCGTATCACTGCGCGACACGTTGCGGAACAATCCGAGCAGTGTGGATTTGCTGTCGTCGTCATTGCCCAAAACATAGGACTGCACCTGTTGCGGATGCCGGTCGGCAAACGAATGGTGCCGGTCATCGAGGTCGGAGCCGTTCCAATGGATGTCGTAATAGTCGAGCCAGGCGGTGCGGAACTCGGCCTCAAAACTTTTGCCAAGGCTGCCTTTGGATTGAGGATTGATGTGGATGCGTTTGGTTATGTTCATGTGAATTCTTCGGTGTTAATGGTTGAGAGGTTGGGACGTTTGAAATCGGGTTTCATCGGCAGTGGTGCCGGACGAGATTGCGGACGGCTGGCCAGTGCGCTTGGCCGGGCGGCTTGAAAATCTGCGGATGAGTTTTCCCAATTCGGTTTGGCCGCTCTTTTCAACCTGCGCCGGTAAAAGCGATACGGCGCGTAGAACGTGACGCGGATGTTTTTTTCGCTGAACAGAAGATCGGCGATTTCCTGCCACGTCTTGCGCCGTTGGCGTTGCTGGTGAATGAAATCAAAGTGTGGTTCCAGGACGCTGTGATACGCCCTGCCGCCGCGTTTTTGTTGTGCCGTTTCGGTCATCAACGGACAGAATAAATCATCGGCGAAAAACCGTGGTAGCGAGCAGGTGAAAGTTAAAGTTAGATGAAACCGCGCCGCGCACTGCGGCAAATTCCGGCAATTGCCGGTGACAAAGGGCGGCAAGTTGCGGCAAAATTTCACCTGTCATTGCGGCAAATAGCGGCAAGTTCATTGTCGCCTTTTGCCGCAACTTGCCGCGCGTTTTCACACCGCGTTTTTTCCCAACAAAGTTGTTAGGAGATGGTGTCATCCTTCCCCATTCCATTTCCGCGTCTAGCAATGCCTCGTTTTTCATGATCGCGTGAACGTATGGTTTATCACTTCGGTGCATGGCGGATGTTCCCATTTTTGTTTTCGTGACCGTTTGGATGGGGGTGTATTTCATCGGCATTGATTCGTGACCGCGATGAGAATTTGCCACGACGATTTTTTCTTTCGCACTGAACGGGCATTTCTGAAATCGGAGCGGCGGAACATTTTTGTGGAGTCGCGGGATTTTAGAAATGCCCGTTGAGTGCGCCGCCGGATAGGTTCGATTTCAATGCGGCGATTTGTCTGGCCGGTTTCCGTCGCGTCAGCCGGAAAGCCGGACAGTCAAAGCGCCGACATGGACTTGAATAAACTGTTCATACAAATCGTTTGGCTCGCCTTTGCGCTTCGTCTAAAAACGTCTTGATTAACGGGGTCTTGGCTCCACGCCACAATACACCGATGATCACCGGCGAAAATCCGTTCAGTGGCAACGTCCGCACATTAGTAGGAAGCGGTTTTTTGGGAATGGTCACGGACAGGCCAATTCCCAATCCATTTGCCACATAGGTTTCAATCATTTCAGCCGAACTGGCCTCAATGCCGGGAAACCAATCCACGCCACGTTTGCCAAGCCATTGTTGAAATGTTTTGCACACCGATTCACTTTGCGGCAGGCAGATGAGGATTTCATCAATCCGGTCGCGCTGCCAAAGTTCGTCCACCGTTTTGATGGGGCTTTTTTTCTCAACCAGCAAAACCAGCGGCAATTCAAGCAATGCCAGCGAATGAATTCCCGGCGCAAGCTTCTTTTCGATCAGAGTGACCGCCACGTCAATTTCGTCCTTTTGCAAAAGCTCTTCGAGCTGGGCTGGAGAGCCTTCGCGCAGGAAAATTTTTAATCCGGGGAATTTTTTCCGCACGCTGTGAAACAATTCCGGCAAATGCTCACGGAGGATAATATTGGAAGCGCCGACGCGAATGTGCCGCGTTTGACCGTCTTGAATTTCGCCCGCAACCTTTTCAAGGTTGGCAAAAAAGGGCGTGATGAATTTGTAAAGTTTCTCACCTTCGGGAGTCAGTGCAAACGGTCGCCGCTGAAAAAGAGTCACGCCGAGATATTCTTCCAATTGCACGACCTGCCCGCTTACGGCTGGTTGCTGGATGCCATAGGGGATGTTGCGCACGGCCTCAGTGATGCCGCCGTGTTTGGCGACGTAATAAAATAATTCAAGGTAGTGAATATTCATCACAGGAGTTTCAGCCCTCAAATTTTACGACCGTTTACACAATAAGCATCGGATCGCCAAAACCAATAAAGCTCCGGCGATAAATCCGACGATTCCGTAAATCAGTTTTGTTTTTTCCAATTGCAGCGTCACAAAAACATTGTCAATTGGATTCAACGTCGCTTGCATTCGGACAACTTTCCATGTTCCGTCCTCCTTGTGACACACTGCTGTCCAAAATGCGCTGAAATCCAGTTCCTTGCCGTTCGCCAGCCGGACGGCTTCTTCAGTAGTTCCGTGAGAGACGGAAACATCGCCAAATAAATCTGTTTTATCCACGTTGACGGCCACATGATAAGTGCCGCCTGTGCCAATGAGGTCTTGAATTTCTTTCCAATACGATACAAGTCCATCATACCCCTCAACGGCTTTGCCAGTCACCATCACTCCCGTCACTTCCTTGCTCAAATCATTTTTAATTTTCGACAGATCGCCGGAATTGACGGCCTCGACATAATTCGTCCGAATCATGCGTAGCGCGGTGCGGTCGGCATCTTCGTCGGCGCGGGCGATATTGTTTAAGCAACAAAAAACGGCGGCGGCGGCAATGATGATTATTTGGCTTGTTTTCATAGGGTGGTTGAACGCGGTTTGGTTAAGTTGATGGCGACAGGTTGCAACAACGGTTTTCTTTTGAAAATGGAAATCCATTCCTTAAACACGCACGCGTAAATTCCGAAACCAAGTGCACTTCCTGAGATTATGTCGGCAATGACGTGCTGTTTGGTCGCCAGCGTTGCGTATAAAATCGAGAAAGCCCAAAACCACAGGCTGATTCGCCACAAACTGCGACTGCCGAGTTCGCGCAAAACCAATCCTCCGCACAATGCCGAATAAACGGCGAAAGCTGCGTGAAGCGAGGGAAACGCATGGAACGAATTATCAATTGCGGTCAGTGTTTGATAAGCGATATTCGTTCCGCCAAAATTTGGTCGCGGACATGAAGTCGGCCAGAAAAGAAAAATGGCGTTCGCAAGCAGGCTGATGAGAACAATTCCAATCGCATAATGAAAAATTTGCTTTCGACTGTTCATCAGGAACGGGCCGACTGGCATGAGCAGATAAATTGAAAGATACAGCCAGACCGCCTGGTCGGAAAAGGGAATCATGTGGTCGAAAAAGCTCGATGTCATGTTCGTAACCGGAAAGAAATGATGCCGCTGCAAAAAAAGATACGGCACATAAACCCAAAGATTCAGCACGACCAGCAAAATAAGTTTCAACGCCAGCTCGGATCGCAAGCGGCCAACAATCGAAAATGAAGTTATGGTTTTAATGTTATTCAAATTCGGCAGATTGTCTTTGTTTGATGCGCTTGCCGTCTTTCCAAAAAGCAAATGGCGGCGAGAGCAGGCGGGCGCGGGTGATTTCATCGGGAGAAATTTCCGTTCCGGCGGTCAATAAGGAATAGCCGCCGACAACAACCCGGTTCCCGATTTTTAGCGTCGCCAATAGCAACTCCATTCGACCGTTTTCGTCTTTTGTCAGAACGTGTGCGTTCAAGCGGACGCCAGCGCCAAAAACAACGTCGTCACCGATGCAAAGAAACGAGCGGTCGGTGATTGAAGTTCCTGGCGACCAATAGGTGAGTCGGCCAACGCGCGCACCCCACAGCCGCAGCCAAAGTGAATACACTCCTGGAATGAGGCGCAAAATTTCTTCAAAGGCGGGCAAGCGGCAAAAAATGATTTGGAGTTGAAACAATGTCCACCAGCCAAAAAACGCGTTGCTGCCGACAGCGATGCGTCCGTGAGGAATTGTGACGAGCAATAAAATCAATCGTGCAACAAGCGGTGGCAACAGATACAGAACGGCTACGGCGATTCCAACTCGCGTAGGCCAATTTGCATAAGGCATCAACAGCAGGCTTATAATTGCGAGAATATGAATCAGCGGCAGAAAATTTAGCGCCAGCATCAAAAGCCGTCCGCTCCAACGGATTTCCGTTGAATTCACCGCTGCTTTGACTGTCTTCAAGTCGGCAGCCAGATTATCTGACGAATTTGCCAGCATTGCGATTGGTGACTCGTTCCAAGGTGAATCGTGGCCCGCGCCATTGCCGAAAATATGCCGTCCAAAAAGGAATCGGCTTCGCTTCTTCGGATTGCAGGTCGGGCAAATAAATCCACGGCACAGTCGGCGACAAATGATGATTGAGATGCCAATGATGATTGAGCCAGATCAAATCAAAAACCCGCCACGTCCGCACATTCCACGCGCCTTTTTGCACGTCGCGCGGCGTTCCGTAATGATGGAGGTATTGCAAGGTTGACCAGATGAAACCGAAGCCGAACAGCACCGCGAAATAATGCGGAATCGGGATTTTGAAAAAGTAAATCATCGAGCCGTGCAGCAGAAAAACCAGCAACGCTTCGAGTTGAATCAGCCGGAAATACTTTGGATTGAGCGTTTCTTGCAGCGCGGCGGTCGGTCGGTCTAGATTTGTTTTCATCGCCAGCCATTTGGGATTTATCACCGCGATAAAATTGCTGATGACAATCATCAACCAGAAAAAGCCGGTGAGGATTCCGTAGAACTGGACGTATTTCCAAACCGGATTTTCGCCTTCAAAATATAAATCGAAAGCCTCGTCGTCGGTGCGGTTGCGCACATGATGTCCAAGATGCCCCTGTCGGCGAAGCTGAAATGACGCGGGGAAAAAGAGCGTGACGATTGCACCGCCGATGTCGTTGACCTTTTTGTTGGGATGAAAAATATCATGCTCCGCCTCGTGGCAAAGCGCGTAGCCTGTGTTCATCACAAAGCCATAAATGACCGCAATCAGCGCCACGGCCCACCAGCTTTGAACCTGGCCGGACGCCCAAAGCAGCGTCGCGCAAAGCGACACCACCAGCAACGCGAGGCAAAGATTTAGACGCCCCGGTATTGGATAATTCGGAGGGGTCATAAAGTGCTTCCGGGAATATAACCGGGCATGGCCCGGACCAGCGACTTAAATTCGGGCCAGGCATCAAACCGCTTGAACGTCATAGGCACGTTGGCCCGGGAATACAGCGAACGGCAGAAAACCGGATCATTTTCCAAAGCGCGCAGTTGCCGGCAATATTCAGGGAGGCGCGATTGGAGCTGGGGAAATTCGTTCGCCAGAGCCGCAACGACCCTCAACGCCGCCCGCTTTGGCTTGGTGAAGTATTCCTTCATCATCCAAGCCAGCAGCCGGACGTTGATGTTTCGCAGCCACGCGCCGGTTTCCGGCCAAACCCATTCCAGGAGTTTTTCATCCCAGCGGACGTGTCCGATCTCGTCGGCCAGATGTTTTCGTTGCGCGGCGACAAAGTGCGGCTCAAGCCCATCCGCCGCGTTCATAAATGTCCGGCCAAAAAACAAAGCCCGTTCCTCCTGCAGTTGCGCGAACCAGAGCACAAACGGAAACCAGTGCGGACGTTTGGAAATCGCATCCAGTATTTTTGCCGCGACTGTCGGGACCTGGATGAAATAAAAATCCCGGCGCGTATAAATTTCCGGCGCACATTGCCGGTTGAGTTTTTTAAACATGGCGGTGTGCTGTTCTTCTTCGGCCAAAAACTGGCGCAGGCCGGCTTTCAAATCCTCCGGCAGCGGTTGTTCCAAAAAATAACCCAAAAAGTTTCGCGCCAGGGATTTTTCAAAAAACATGGTTTGCTCGTTGAAATACAGCGCATTGAGTTGGTTGTATCGCAGTCGTTGAGCTTCGGTAAGAGTCGCATAAGCGGGCGTGAAATAGAACGGGGTCAATTCCTCCGGCATAAACCGGCGGGAAAAATCAATCGTGTCTGGCGCGACAATTTCAGTTGCAGGAAAAGCGCTCATGATTTTTGTTTTCTGGCAAAACTGAAAAATTGTCTCCAAATACTGACCAGCAACGAGCGGTGATTTAATTCGGAACGCATATTGGGTTCAACGTGTTCCTGATGAAATTCCGACAGTTGGCTCCAGTGCATCGCCGGCCGTAAATGGTGCGCGGTGTGAAATCCGTTATTTAGAAACAGCCAGTTGATGAAACGTCCGGTGATGTTGCGCGAATGGTCATAAGCAGAATCGTGATCGCAATCCTGATGCTGGAGCAAATTGATGGTGACGATTCCCCATTGGGCGAACAGCCACGGCACGCCAAAATAAATCAGCGTTGCCCGCCAATCCAAAACCAACAACAGGGCGATGAACCCCAGAACAACGATGCGTTCCCGCTGAACGCGACGATATAATGCGGGCTTTTCCGTGCGCCAACGAAGTATGTCGGATGATTTGGTTCGATATACCAACCGGACAACTGCAAAAGGAAACACAATCAGGTTCAGCCAGTTTCTGCGAAAACTCACCAAGGAACTCCGAACAAAATCCTGCTCGGTATGATTTTGAGCGTGATGTCGCTCATTGTGAACAGGAATGATTGCCGCCGTTGATTGTCCCGTGCAAAAGCCTAAAAGAAACTCGAACGCGCGATTCCAACATTGGCTCGCAAATGTTCGGCAATGAATGTGATTGTGTTTGATGATGCAGGCGATGAACGCGAGGACGCTGGTTATCAAAAGCAACGACCAATGACGCAGCCAGCCAGTCCACTGGACGAAGAACAGAACACCCAACAGCATCAAAAAGAATATCGAACGCCAGTCTGCCGAATGACGCAAAGGCACTATCGTGAAGAAAAAATTCTCTACGCGCGGGAATTTCCAGCGTTCCCTCTGTCTTCGAGCGAATGGAACTTGCGCCTGCATTGCGGCAAATAATAAGTCCTCTAGACAAATCAAACAATGGCAAAGCTCGTCCGCCAGCATCGAAAATTTTGCGACTCCATCGAAATTATTAATCCGTCTTGACCGCCATTCAGCTTGAAGCCCTGACCGATGAAGTTTATACCTTGTCTGCATAAAACAAGCCGCGACAAAATCCATGTCCGACCGAAAACTAAAAATTGTTTTGGTTTCCCCGAAAGGGCCGCTTTACCGGCATCGCGGCGGCATCTGGAAAAAATCGCTGCGTTACCAGCCGTTGACGTTGACCACGCTGGCGTCTTTGATTCCGCCAGAAATTCCCGTTGATTTGCAATTATTCGACGAAGGCATTGCGGACGTGCCGCTTGATCTTGATGCCGACCTCGTTGGATTGACCGTCCTCACCGGCACGGCGATGCGTGCTTACGAACTGGCCGACCACTTTCGGCAGCGCGGCATCAAGGTCGTGCTTGGCGGACCGCACATAACGCTTATTCCTGACGACGCGCAACCGCACGCCGACGCGGTCGTCGTCGGCTACGCCGAAGATTCATGGCCGCAACTGGTGCGTGATTTTGCCAACGGCCAGTTGAAATCACGCTATGACCAGTCGCCCGGACTTGATCTTGCAAACCGCCCATTCCCTCGCCGCGATCTTTTGCCAAGCCATCGTTTTTTGACAAACAATGTTTTTGAAGCAACGCGCGGATGTGTTCACAGTTGTGATTTTTGCGTCGTGCCAGCCGCATGGGGTCGCAAGCCTTATCAAAAGCCGGTTGAAGACGTAGTGGCCGATATTCGCCAGCATGGCGCACGAAAATTGATTTTCGTGGATTTGAATCTTGTCGCCGACCGCGGCTATGCGCTGCGACTTTTTACCGCACTGATTCCGTTGAAACTTCAGTGGTATGGCCTTGCCACGGTTCTGCTGGCCGATGACGAGGAGTTGTTGGACTTGGCAGCGCGCAGCGGTTGCCGAGGATTGTTAATGGGCTTGGAATCTATCTCGCCGCAAAATCTTCGCGAGAGCCGCAAAGGATTTAATTCTCCGGAAAAATTTGTCCGCGTTGTCGAACGTTTGCATGAACATGGCATCGCACTCCAAGGCTGTTTTGTGTTTGGCCTCGATCAAGACGAGCCGGACGTTTTTCTAAAAACTGCGGAATTTGCCGTCCAAGCGAAAATTGATTTGCCGCGTTTCGCCGTCGTCACGCCATTTCCAAACACCGCACTTTACAAACGACTGCTGGCAGAAAACCGCATCCTCACAAAAAATTGGGAGCTTTACGACGGCCAGCACGTTGTGTTTCGTCCGGCAAAATTGAGCGTTCAAGAACTGCAACAGGGAATTGAAACTGCATGGAAACACGCTTACAGCTTTCGCTCGATTGCGCGGCGTATCAACCATTCGCCCGCACCGTGGCCGGTAAAACTTGGAACGAATCTCGGCTATCGTTTTTATGCCCACAATTTGAGCCGGTTTTACAATTGCGATTGGATCATCGGGCGCGCTCCTTCCCAGCCAGAAGTTCGAGCCACTGAATCGCCAGTGTTGGCCGCAACTTTGAGTCAGTGATGAAACTGACGATCATCCATCCCTGTATTGGCCGTAAGCCAGGACAAAAATATATCCGCACCTGGCAGATGGAATCATTGCCCGCCGCAACACTCGCGGGGCTGACGCCGAAAGATGTTGAAGTGCGCTTTTACGACGACCGCATGGAGACAATTCCATTCGACGAGGCAACCGACCTCGTTGCCATCAGCGTCGAGACTTACACGGCGAAACGCGCTTATCAAATCGCTTCCGAATATCGCAAACGCCGCGTGCCGGTGGTCATGGGCGGATTTCACGCCACACTTTGCCCCGACGAAGTTGCGCGTTACGCGGAAGCCGTCGTGTGCGGCGAAGCGGAACTACTCTGGCCACGCGTCATTGATGACGCGCGTCATGGCCGGTTGGAAAAATTCTATCGGCAAACGGGGCGACCTTCGCTTACAGGATTGAAACCCGACCGTTCCATTTTTCGCGGCAAGCGTTATCTGCCCATCGGCTTGATTGAGGCCGGACGCGGCTGCCATTTCAAATGCGACTTCTGCGCCGTGCAAACCGTTTTCAATTCCACGCAGACACGCCGTCCGATTGACGACATCATTGCGGAGATCAAACCGCTGACGCGCGAACGCAAATTATTTTTCTTCGTGGACGACAACATCACGTCAAACATCGAACAGGCAAAGGAATTTTTTCGCGCCTTGATTCCGTTGAAAGTCCGTTGGGTGAGCCAGTCGAGCATCAACGCCGCCCACGACGAAGAATTTCTGGAACTGCTCGTGCGCAGCGGCTGTCAAGGCGTGCTGATTGGATTCGAGAGTTTGAATCCGGCGAATCTCAAGGACATGAACAAGGTGTTTAATACGATGCGTGGCGGTTTTGAAAAAGCGCTTGCGAATCTGCGCAAGCATCACATCCGCGTCTATGGCACTTTTATTTTCGGCTACGACCGCGACACGCCGGAAAGTTTTTCCGAAACCGTCGCGTTTGCACGGGAACATTCGCTCTACATCGCGGCGTTCAATCACCTCACTCCATTTCCCGGCACGCCGCTTTACAAACGGCTGCAAGAAGAAGGCCGGTTGCTCTACGAAAATTGGTGGCTGGATGAGCGTTATAGCTACAATCGGATTCCATTTCAGCCGCGTGGCATGACGCCGGAACTGCTTCAGAAAAATTGCCTCGCCGCACGGCGCGAATTTTATTCCTGGCCCAGCATTACTCAACGCGGCTTTGCCAGCGTAAATCGCAGCAACTGGTTTATGTGGCGGAATTTTTATTTGATCAACGCACTCCATCGCAACGACGTGAGCCTGCGGGATCATTATCCACTCGGAGACGAATCATGGCAGGGAACATTCTTGACCGCCAATTGACCGCGCCTGCCGCCGGCGAAATCCAGTTCACGCTCGCCGGTGACGAGGATGATGCCGCGGTCCGACGGCTGCTGCGGGAAAATCCAATGCGCGGAGAAATCACGCTCTCGTTTGAGCGTGAACCAAATTACTTCCACGGCTTTGACATTGAAGGTTTGGAAACGCAGACAATTCTTGCTTATGAGAGTGAACAGCTTTTGTGTATGGGGCGATGTTCGATTCAACGCCGCTTCGTGAACGGGCAGATTCAGCGCGTCGGTTATCTCGCAGACCTTCGGCTCGACGCGCAGGTGCAAGGCCGTTTCGATATTCTGCGGCGCGGTTACCAATTTTTTCGCGAGCTTCATCACAACGAACCACCTGAATTTTATTTCACGAGCATCGCGGCGGACAATCATCGTTCAATTCGCCTGCTTGAACGCGGCTTGTCCGGAATGCCCGCCTACGAATTTCTTCGCGATTTTGTGACGCTGCTCATTCCTGTGTCGCGCAATGCGCACAAGTTGCGGCAATTGAATTGTGTTCGCGGATCGGGCGAACATCTGGCGGAATTGGTTTCGTGCCTGAATTCGCACGCGAAACAAAATCAACTCGCCGCGTTTTGGACGGAAGATGATTTGATTTCATTGAAAGGTGTCGGCTTGGCATTGTCGGATTTTCAACTGGTGCTGGCCGAAAACAAAGTCATCGCCTGCGCCGCGCTTTGGGATCAACGCCGCTTCAAACAAATTGTCGTTCGCGAATACAACCGCAAAATTTCCGTAGCACGTCCGTGGATAAATCTGGCCGCAAAATTATTCGGCACACCGCGATTGCCAACCATAAATTCCACGCTCGCGTTTGGGCTGCTCTCGCCATTGGCCATTCCAGCCGACAAACCTGAATTGGCTCTCGCACTGATTGAATCAATTTTGCCGATTGCAACGGAGCGCGGGCTTGAATTCTGCGCGATTGGTTTCGCCGCCGATGATTCGCGGCTCAAAACACTGCGAGATCATTTCCGCTGTCGTGAATACAACACGCGGCTGTATCAAGTCCGCTGGAAAGACACAAATAATCCAATATTCGACGGCAGAGCGTTTTTGCCCGAACTTGCATTTCTATGATCGCGCTTCAATCAGAAAACATTTCCCGCACGCTGCCGCGCACCGACTTGTCCGCAGAACAGCGGAATAAAATGTTTGAATTGCTCGCGCAACATTTCAACGGCGTGACGCGCGCGCAGTTTGAACGGGATTTGGCGGAAAAGAATTGGGTGATTCTTTTAACGCGCGGTGAACGCCTCGTTGGTTTTTCGACATTGCTCGCCTATGAATCCGTATTCGATGGCCAAACCGTGAGCGTGATTTATTCCGGTGACACCATTGTCGCGCCGGAAGCGTGGGGCACGACAGCCTTGTCGCGGGCATGGATTGCTTGCGTCCGCCAATTGCGCGAACATTATCCGCGCGGAAAATATTATTGGCTGCTGCTCACTTCAGGTTTTCGCACCTACCGATTTCTGCCCGTGTTCTGGCGGGAATTTTATCCGCGATTTGATGTTGCAACGCCGGTGAATCAAAAAAACTTGCTGGATCAACTGGCGTGTGAACGATTCGGCGAGCAATACAATTCTGAAAAAGGAATTGTCCGATTCAAACAGCCGCAAAAATTGCGCAGTGGATTGGACATTGTTCCCGCTGGTAGAAGCACCGATTTCCATGTGGCATTTTTTCTGAACAAAAATCCAAGTCACGTTCTTGGTGATGAGCTTGTTTGCCTGACAGAACTCGCCGATGAAAATCTGACTCCGGCAGGGAAACGGATGATTCAAACCCGCACAAATGAATTTCAAAGCTGCCATTGCTAATTCACTTTGGTTTGCGTCAAACCTGCCAGCGTTGATGCGGTTTCAACGCGCATTGAATCATCCCGCCAAGACGCAAATGCGACTGCTACATGATTACATCGCCCAAAATGCTAATACCGCTTATGGCAACGCTCACAGCTTCGGCGAGATAAAAACTTACGAGGAATTCTCGCAGCGTGTTCCTATGGTGAATTATGAGGATTTGAAGCCGTGGATTGAGCGGATTATGCGTGGTGAAAATCATGTGCTTACTTCCGAACCTGTCACGCATCTCATTCCGACAAGCGGCTCAAGCGGTGCGCGCAAACTCATCCCATTCACGGCGGCCTTGCAACGCGAATTCAATCGCGCCATCGGGCCATGGGTCGCCAATATTTATAGGCAGCATCCGTCTGTTGCTCTTGGCACGGCATATTGGTCAATCTCGCCCGCAATTCAAATTCAAGACGCCGAATCGTCGGCAGTGCGTATCGGTTTTGATGACGATTCGTCGTATCTTGGCGGCGCAAAAAAGCGACTCGTGGATTCTGTAATGGCAGCGCCGTCCGAATTGAGACTGGTTGCGGACATGGAACAATTCCGTTATCTGACATTGCTCTGCTTGCTTCGCCAAGAAGATTTACGGCTGATTTCAATTTGGCATCCGTCTTTTTTGTCGCTACTGTTAAATGCGCTGCCTGCCTGTTGGGAAGATTTGTTGCGCGATATTGAATCAGGTCGCTGCCGATTTTCCGATTCATTGCCAATGCCGGTTCTTCGCGCGTTGAATCTGCGTCCCATGCCGCAGCGCGCAAAGGAACTGAAAAAAGCTGATCCGACAAAACCCGAAACACTGTGGCCGTTTTTGAAAATCATCAGTTGCTGGGGGGATGGAAATGCCGAACTTGCAATCGCAGACCTGCAACGTCGTTTTCCCAACACGCCTATTCAGCGCAAGGGGTTGATTGCCACGGAAGCGATTGTGACAATTCCGTTTTCCGACTTGCGACCGCTGGCTTTCTGCTCGCATTTTTTTGAGTTCCTTGATGAGCAAGGCGGGGTTCGTTTAGCGCATGAATTGCGGGAAAATGAAACGTATGAAATAATTGTGACCACAGGTGGTGGCCTTTGGCGGTATCATCTGCAAGATGAGGTTCAGGTGATAGGTTTTGTTGGAGAAACACCGTCGCTGCGATTTCTTGGTAGAAAGGGAATTGTTTCAGACCTTTTCGGCGAAAAATTGTCCGAAGCCTTCGTTGCGCATATCATTGAGGAAATCGCAGCAAATTTGACATCCCCTATGCTCTTTGCATTGCTCGCACCAGATGCAGACTTGTCGGGCGGCTTTTACACTCTCTATGTTGAAGGTGAAATTCGCGCCGAACTCGCAAACCATCTTGACGCCTTATTGATGAGAAACCCTCACTACACTTGGTGCAGGAAACTCGGTCAACTAGAACCACCTCATCTTTTCCGCATCAAGACCGACGGGCAAAAAACTTTTTTTGCTCATGAACTCTCAAGAAAAAGAAGATTGGGAGAAATTAAACCGCCTGCTCTTTCTCTTCAAACTGGGTGGTCGCAAATTTTTGAAGGACATTATTTGATTTACGAAAATAAAAATGTGTTGAAAGCCGTGTGAACCGTTTCAAATCTGAACGAAGACAATTGGTCGCGACCGTCCCTGACAAGACGCTTTGCTCGGCAAACGCAACGCACCTTTGCCGCCGTGCGCACCCGCCGGATTGCACGCGGTCTGGCGGAACCGGCGGCGGGCAAATGATTCCCGCAGTGCAACGCGGCTTTTCTACTCCGCGTTCAACAGTCGAAAGAGTTCCGTGCGCGGAATAAGAAACTTTCCGCGCAGCGCGCGGCACGCCTTCAGTTTTCCCCGTTGGACGAGCCGATAGACGCTGAAATAATCCAAGCCGAGCATATCGGCGGCTTCGGGGATCGAATAGGCGATCCGTTCTGTTTTCCGCCCCAGATTCCCGCAACGGGCGAGCCGCTTGGTGGCATACATCGAAACTATTTTCATTTCTTGCAAAGTTTGCACTTTCATCACCCCGAATTACGCCAGACTGACGACCGCGTCTTTTGAAAAAAACGAAACACATCTTGTTTGGAAACCGAACAAATGCGGCTTCATTCTGTGGGAAAATGCCGCCATGAAAATTTTCGCAGCATAACAAAGCCAAAATTAAAGTCGTGTAACCAGTTACACAACGCGGCGGCGGCAATCTGAAAAAATGTGGCCATGAATCATTTTGTTCAACGCTTGAACCTCGATGGTGGCGGTTTTCAGCAGAATGACGAATGCATGTTGGGTATGTGATACACCATGACGCGTGCAATTCCGGTAAAATGACAAACGGCAAGTGAAACAGAAAGAGGCCAGACGATTGTGTAATGATTGCGCAAATGAACTCGGGGCGTCCGATAAAATTACCGCATGAATGAAACCAAATTTAGATTTTTGATTCAGCCGCCAGCTGATGGTGGAAAATATGAAAACGCATTTTGTGTCCCAAAGACAGCCGGGTCACGGCGGCATTGGATAAAATGACAAAGCAAAAAATGAAAACTGAAATGAAATTTACGATTGTTCTAAAATTGCACAAAACCTTTTAAGAAACTGATAAAGTGATGCCCTATGTTCACTGCCGTTTCACATAAACATCTGGCCGAGGCCGAGAGTTATTTTGACGAGCATCTGGCGCAGAACGATTACTACGCCGCCGGTGAAATCCGTCCCGGCCAGTGGATCGGCGCGGGTGCGGAGCATTTGGGATTAAAGGATAATGTCACCCGCGAACAATTTCATGCGCTGTGTGAAAACCTAAATCCGCAGAATGATGAGCGTCTAACGCAGCGACAATTGAAGACGGACAAGCGCCGGGTATTTTTCGATTTCACCTGCGCGCCGCCCAAATCCGTATCGGTGCTGGCGGTGACGTTGGATGATGAACGGTTGGTGACGGCGCATGAGGAATCCGCCCGCATTGCGTTCCGCGAACTCGAAACTTTCGCCGCCACGCGCGTGCGGAAGCAGGGTCGTCTGACAGACCGGACGACGGGCAATCTCGTGGCCGCCGCCTTTGTGCATAACAGTTCACGTGAACTGGACCCGCAGTTGCACACGCATTTCACGGTGTTCAACGCCACGTTTGATAAAGAGGAGCGTTGCTGGAAGGCATTGGAAGCGCGGGCCATGTATGACGCGATCCGTTACGGCACGGCGGTCTATCGGAATGAACTGGCGCGACGGGTGCAACAAATTGGCTACCGTATTCAGCCGGCCAAAAACGGTTTTCAAATTGAGGGCGTGAGTGACGGATTGTTACAGCAATTTTCCAAACGCGCGCAACAGCGCGACGCGGTAGTGCAGGAAATGGAAGAAAAGCTGGGACGGAAACTTTCCAACAACGAAATTTCCCATGCAGTGCATCAGAGCCGGGCAAAGAAGGTCAAAGGCATTTCAACGGCGGAAGTCCGCGAACGGCAGTTGGCGCAGTTATCATTGGATCAGCGGCAATCGCTGCAAACACTCCGGGCGTCGGCTCATTCAACCCGCTTGCCACAGATTGCCTTGGTGGAAAACCAAGTCTTGAATCATGCCGTTGAGCATATCTTCGAGCGCAAATCGGTGGTGCCGGAACATGAACTGTTGAGCGTGGCGTTGTCGCATCGTTTAGGTGCGGTGGATTTGAACCATTTGAAAACGGCGGTGAAACATCTGCCGGACTTGTTGAAAACGGAACGCGGATTTTCCACCAAGGAAATTGTAGCGACGGAATTGGCTTTGATTCAGACGGTCAACGCGAGTTGCGATTCAGTTGCACCATTGCATCCCGGTTATCGGCCTGCCGACTGGCTGGGCGAAGATCAACGCCGGGCGATTTATCATGTGCTTCGCACCAGTGACCGGATTACCGGACTCAAAGGATTGGCGGGCAGTGGTAAAACCACGGCGCTGCGCGAGTTGGTCGCCGCCTGCAAAGAGGCCCGCGTTGAACCGTTGTTCTGTGCGCCAACGGCGGCGGCAACGGATGTTTTGCGTAAAGAGGGATTCGAGGCGGTGACACTGCAAAGCCTGCTGTTGTCCAAACAACCCTTGTCCAAGGATAAGCTGGTCGTGTTGGACGAGGCTGGGGCGGTGGGCATGGATGACATGAAGCGGTTGTTTGATTGCGCACATGATGCGCGAATCATTTTGTCCGGCGACACCGGCCAGCACGCTTCGGTCGCGCGCGGTGATGCGCTGCGGATTTTGGAGCGGCATTCCGATTTCAAGTCGGGCCAGTTGACGGCCATCCGGCGCCAACGCAAAGCGGATTATCGCAAGGCCGTGGAACTGGCGGCACAGAAACGCACGGTGGAAGCGTTCACGCAGTTGGAACGGATGGCAGCCATCACTGAACTTGCGGGCGATGAACTTCACGACTCGGCGGCGAAGTCATATTTGCAAGCGGTGACGGAAAATAAGTCCGCGCTGCTAGTAGCGCCGACGTGGAATGAAATCGAGGCGGTGACGGAAAAAGTCCGGGCGGAATTGAAATCATCTGGCCGTCTGGCTTTGGAAGAAAAGGAGTTTCAAGTTTTTGATTCATTGTCGTGGACGGAAGCGCAGAAACAGGATGCGCGGCAATACCGTCCCGGTCTGGCAATCCATTTTCATCGTCGCGGACACGGCTTTGAAAAAGGTGAAACAGTTGCGGTGGTCGCTGTCGCGAATGATTCGCTGAAAGTGCAACGCGCTGATGGCACAGAAACTTTTTATCATTTGGGTCAAGGCTCCGCCTTGTGCGATGTGGGAGAGAAACGGAAATTGAAAGTGGCTGCCGGTGACAAGCTGTTGCTGCAAGCGAACCGACAAAAGAAATTTATCAATGGCGAACTTGTTGAAGTGCGGGCGATTCAGAGCGATTCCATTTTGCTGACCGACGGCAGAACGATACCGGATGATTATCGCACCTTCACGCACGGTTATGCCGTCACGTCGCACGCTGCCCAGGGCAAGACCGTAGATGAAGTTTTGCTGGTCGCCTCGTCGCGTTCGCTGCCCGCCGTCCATCAGGAACAATTTTACGTCAGCATTTCGCGTGGGCGCGAACGCTGCCAGATTTTCACCGATGACAGCGACTTGCTTCGTTCGCACGTCACGCGTTCCAGTGCGCGTTTGGCAGCCGTTGAAGCCATGCCTCAACGCGACTTCCTCCAAACCATTTTGCAACGCGGCAATCGTTTTCTGAAAAAGTTCCGCCAGCGCATTGCCCGATCTCTTTCAATCGAAACCACCGAAAGGAGCAGCCATGAAATCAAGCCAACTGAACAACGAAAATCCACCGGCATCAGCGTCTAGCCCGCGCGACAATCCCTGCCTCGGCAGTGATCCCACCATCACTGCGCTCGATGTGTTTGCCGATAACGGCATCAGCTATCTGCTGCCTTACGCGCAGTTCTTGTATGCCGAGCGAATTTCCAATCCGGCTTTGGAAAAAGAGCCGGACGCGCCGCCGGAAAAAATGCGGATTTGTTTTGCCACGGCCGAAGTCGTCGTTTTAGGCAGCGGCCTCAAGCGGCTGGAACACGGGATTCAGAAATACGAATTGAAATTTGTGAAGTCGGCGGATCGCCGTTTGGCTGCGACGTTGAGCACCCACATTGCCGCCGTCATCCTCACTTTAACCAAGGAAAATGTATGACGACTGATTCACCATTAAAAATTCAACCACTGGAAAAATATCATGCCACCATGACCAAGGAGGAAGTTGCCGAGGCGCTGGGCGTTGCCACACATAACATCCCGCCCCTGTCGCGGGCGGGTTTGATTAAACCATTGGGACATCCACAGAAATACTGTGTGAAACGTTATTCCCGCGACCTGCTCGCACAACAGCTTGCCGACGTGAACTGGCTCGACAAGGTGGTGGCCGCCATTCACCGGCATTGGCGCAATAAAAATGCGCGCAAGCGGGCACGGCAATTCCAAACGGCATAAGGACGGGCGAGTCCGTTACGCGGTAGCGTCCGGCGGCGCGGCGAGCTTGGTGGCTCGAAGCTCCGCGCCGCCGCTCGCCAGCCTGAGTCAGTCCAGTGTATGGTCGTCGCAATCGCAGTGCGATGCTTTCCGATATGGCGGGAATGGGTCAAATGTGTCCGGGGGCGTTGGTGGCCGTCCAGTCAGATCAATGAAAATGGCTGGCCGGACGTGATGCGTGGATTCTCCTCCTTTTCGTCGCAAGGCACCGCTCAATACCCATGCCAGCAAAGCCAGCAAAAGATAAATGACGGCAATTAGAAAATAGAGCTTATGGTCGTGAATGAATCCGTCAAGGTGTTTCAATCCCGACGCTTCCAGTTCGAGTGCTTTTATTTGCCAAGGTTGCATGATGGCCTCCTTATGCCGCGACGCTCTGCGTCACTGGTTCGGTTTCATGGTTTCCAATGATGGCTTTTTGTTGCCGCTCGTATTCGCTCAACGAAGGCATTTCCACCTCGGCCTTGCGCGAATAGGCCCGCGTCATGGCCTTGCTGTTGTGGCCCAAGTTCACTTGCGCATACCGTTCGGGATAGCCCGCCGTCTTTGCCCGTTCCGCCCAAGCATAACGGTAGCTGTGCAGCGAGACGCCTTTGATGCCAAGCCCATCGCAGCGTTGCTTGAACTCCGTGGCGCGGTCGCCCGCGCGGACAGTTCGCAGATATGGAAATAGTGGGCCGCTGCCCGGCAGGTCGCGCAGGATTTCCGCCATGTCCTCGTCAAAGCGCATGATGGCAACCGTGTCGGTTTTCATGCGCTTATAGCTGATGACGTGGTTGTCCCAATCAACATTCTCTGCTTCGAGGAATGCCAAGTCTGATTGCGATGCGCCCAAATGCCAGGCCAGTTTGTAGAACGCCTTGCGTTCGGGATTTTGTTCCCGGGCGACGATGGCGAGATGTTCGGCCAGCGTGATGCCACGCTTTTCCTTGAACTCGACTGCCGGCCAGCGCTTCTTGGCCAGCACCGGCCACGGCAACCAAGTCATGTCCAGGGCGAAGTTATGGATGCGCCGCAGATAGACGTTGGTCGAAACTTTTCCCGCCTCCAAAACGCGCAAAAAATGTTCCGGGCGCGTTTCGAGAAGCGGCAGATGCCGGATGCTGTCAAAGGCTTTGTCCTTGATGGCCGTCTGCCAGCGATGTTGGGTCTGGTGTTTTTTTAGCTTCACCAGTTCGTCCATGACGAACTGCCAGTTGCGCGTGGCGATTTGCGGGTCGCTCGCCGCCAGATACGCGCGGGCAATTTGCAGGTTCACGGCGGGCTGCTGTTCGGCTTCCTGCCGCGAGTGGAACAAACGAACGGCGGTGGCACGGTCGCTCGTATGCAGGCTGTCCTGCTTGCCCGTCACTTCGTCGTGAATGTAATAACGCCCGCCGTTTTTTCTTTTATAGAGTCTGTATCGTTGTCTCATAACTGTGTTTACAGTGATGAGGTTACGAAGGTTGATCTCGACTCCGGTAGGGAGCAAGTGGGAGTTACGCGGGGCAGGCCAGAGTTAAATTTTGCTGGCACTTCCGCTGGCACTCGTCTGTGGAAGTCTTCCAAACCATTACAGTTCCAACTGGTTAGGTTTGGAGGCGGAGGTCGGAATCGAACTGCCGGATTTCATGCGGCCAGTCAAGCTCGTGGCCATCACCGACCAGAAATTCCGGCAACGGCGCACACTGGTCGCGGATCATCTGACCCAGCGGCCCATCCCAGAGCACGGCCTTCGCCCACGCTGTTTGCCGCTGTGCATCATCTGCCGTCGCCCCTTCCGGTGCGTCGACATCCATGTGCTGACGCAGGCACAGGCAGCGGGGCGCAAGCTGGCGATCAGCGAACAGTCCCTTATACGCGGCGAGCGGACTGCCACCAATGTAGATCAGCCAGAGGCGACGTTGATGCTGGCCGATCTTTCGGCTCAGTAGCTTCGCCCTCACCCACGACTTCACGGGATCGGTGCCAGCCCCCAGCCAATCCAGATTCTCCTGCACGGCGGCGGGCAGAATTTCCCGATCCAGTGTCTTGCCGTAATCCGTGTCGCCTGCTGGCAGGGATTCAAGGCCAGCGCCGACCTTGGTCTGCCCGGCGCGGATCAGGTTGAACGCCGTGTTGAACTGCTCCCGGCTGAAGCGCGGATCGACGTAGACAAAAATGCCGCACAGGTGCGTGAACCGGAACAGCGGCTCCCAGTCGAAGCCGCTGTTAAGGTAGACGAACGCCTTGGCCCGACCGGCTTTGAGATTGGCGAGTTGCAGTTCAAGGTCGGCCTCGGCCTGTGCGGCGAAAGTGGCGCGGTCGAGCAACATAAAATATCTGGGCTATGCGATACCAATCTGCATGCCGGTTTGCTGATATTCGGTTTTGAGGCGTACAATCATGTCTTGAGCCTCAACTATTCCAGCCCCAGTGATCCGCATATAATGTATAATCGCGAGCTGCTCATGCCGCTTGGTTTTGGTATAAACTGCATCAAGAATCTCATTTGCGTTTTCCATACCCACCTTTCTTGCCAGCTTCCAATGGATGTTTTCCTCCCGTGTGACTGTTGCTGGTGCCGCGATGCGGGGCTGGCTCATCGGCTGTTTGGGATGCGCTACTGCGTTTAGCTGCTGCTCAATTCTTTGTTCCAGCAGTTGGCTCAACTGCTGCATGTGTATTTGTTTCTGGTGCCACGCATTCAGCTCCTGTTTATACGGTGTCAGGCCGCAACCGGAGGCAGCCTCGGCGGCTGAGGCACAGGCGGCCATTTTGCCTTGCTTCAGCGTCTCGAACCAAAGGCCGACGTAAATAGCGGTTACGAAAAGGAGCATGATTACGCCGAGCGGCGGAAACACAAAAAGGAAAATCACGGCGAAGGCATAATCCGCCGTCATCCCAAACGGGTCACCGCTGGGCAGATTGCTTGTCGTTCTCGACGCCGGGCTTTCAAGTTCGCGCACCCGCTCCTCAAGCTTTTTCACCTTGCGGGATTTGCTGACATTGTCGCTGACGATCACGAGGCCAGCACCCAGAAGGTATTCAGGTTTAATGTGCATTATGGTTGTGTGCCGTGGCGCTGCGATTTTGCACAGCGCCACGGACAAGCGATTATTTTACGTTCCGTTCCGGTAAGTGATTCCACACATACCGGTGTTATTTTTCGTGCAGCCACAGGCCGCATTAAGAGCATAACGCTTTGTTTTCATTTTCAGTTTCATCAGTATCACCTCCTTTCAGGCATCCCAACTTTTCAAGGCTGGAAAATTCATTTTCGCTGTTGGCCCGCTGGACGCCTGCCCACGCACGGGCAAGCACGCAGGTGTAAGGGCTTGGTTTGCGGAAGTCGCCGTGCTCAGCGAGCCAAGCGCCGGGGCAACGGCTGCAAAAGGCGAGTTCCGGGCAGGCATTACAGGGCGAAATATCGCGTAACTTGATCGCTCCAAATTCGGCAAAGAACGGTGATTTGTGCCATACCTCAGCCAAGGAGTTTTTTGGCCATTGACCAAGCGGGATGTTCAGGCCGATGCATGGCCGAATCGTGCCATCCGGCGACACCGCCAACCCGGATGCGCCCGCCCCGCATAAGCCAGCTTCAGGCGACGGGCCTGCCATTGTGGACATCAACTCGTCCCCCACATAGAGCTTGTAGTAGCGCGAAGAGAAGATGTCGTTCAAAACCTCACGGTCGTCGACGCGGTGCGCCAGCGGCGAGAGCTTGCCGTCATTCTTGGCCGTGATACTCAAGTCAAATTGGTATTCACAACCCAGTTCCTTGGCCAGCGCCTCGATTTCCCGCCAATGGGGCGCGGTGGTTTTCATCAGCGGCGACTTGATGATCACGGGTATCCCTGCCGCCCTCAGCGAGCGAATGGCGCGGACAGACTTTTCAAACGATCCCTTGACCAGCGTAATTGCATCGTGGAGTTCTGGACGTGCAGCGTAGATGCTGCAACCGACGGAGCGCGGGGAAATGGCCACGATGGCGTTGAGAATATCGTCGTTGAGTAGCGTTAGATTGGTCGTGATGGAGGTGACGAGGCCGTGTTTTTTTGTCAGCCCAAGAATACTGACGATGTCTTTCCGTGCAAACGCCTCACCGCCGGTGAGCTGGATTTGCAGCCCGCCCATGCTGGCAAATTCGCCCATGAGTTCATCAATCTGCTGGAGTGACAGCTCCGGGAGCCGAGTTTCTTGCGGCAGGTAACAGTGGACGCATTTCTCGTTGCAACGGTAGGTGAGTTCGAGAACCAAGCTGTAGAGGATGCGGTGATCGGCCATGAACTGGCCGATTGCCAGCTCCGGGTTCTCGGTTACATCCACGGCTTTTTTGACGGAAGGCTCGCTGATGTTGCCATTCTGATGACCGTTCTTATCGGCGCGCAACGGTGCCATAAGATTGGAAGCCCTCAAATCATCAATAAAGCCTGCCAGCGTTGCTTCTGCCTCGCTATCCGGGTCACCATCAAACGTGCCATTTTGTAAAATATAATCCCGCGCGTTCTCGGTTCGGCCACTAGCCTGAAAGATTTTCCACCAGACCTCTGCGGAATCGCCCTCAAAAAAAATTACAGACTGGCTGGGGGTGTGATAGGCAACGCTGGCACGCTCGCCGTTGGGTAGTGCGTAGCGGCGGCTGAATACGCCCGACGGGAGGCGGCTTTCGTTGCTTTTTATCGCAAGTTTTTTAGTGTGCTTGGCATTCATGTATTATTTCCATGTTAACGCGGGCGTTTGAAAACAATCATCCCACCGGCCTTACCATCGTCATCTGTCCAAGGCCAGTCATGACTTTGGTCAGCGCCGAGCCGTGCAGGCTTGTTGGGATTGTTTTGCACGGCACGGCCAAGCGCCTCTTGGTAGCACCGGAAATCAGTCCAGTTAAAGCCGAAGCCTGTGCCGGGGCCTTTAATGCTCAAGAACTGCGGGGCATGGCGTGGGGCACTGAAAAGCTCCAGATAGGTTTTCACACCTTCTGCACAGAGAAAAACAAGTTGGATTTTCCGATCCTCCCGCTCAATCGCAACGTCCAGCAAGCGGCCCCATGGCTGTTTATTTGCTTGGGCTTCGTAGCAACTCTGACGACTCTCCTGTTCCGCTGCTGTCAGGAAGTCAGCCATTTCCACTTCAACCCCTCCAAGTTCACGGGCACTGATTGGAATAGCGTTGGCGTATTTGAAATGCAGCGCCCCATTGCGCACCGGCTGCATCTGCCAGCGAGCGTGGTTGCCCTGCTCGAAGTCTTGCAGGTTCACCGCCCAGTCGCAGTAGATGAAGGTCGAAAACTTTCCGTGGAAACCAAGGATGGGTTGCCAGTCGAGGGCCGAGGCAGGGTAGAAAAATACGTTTCCACTCTGCACATCTTTTTTAACCAGCTCGATGCGCTCTTCCGGCGTCAGGGCGCGGGGCAGTCCATCGATGAAAGCTTGGACATTAAAGTCGTCTGGTTCTTGGAGTGCGGTATTCGTGGGTGCCACGGTTGCCTTTCTTAACGCAACACCGGACACAGCCTAAAATGAAAGGGCGCGGACTCGTCGCACCCTTTCAGGAGGCACCGCGAAGCGCCCGTTAGAAGAATGCTACAAGCCGCGCCGAGTGGCGCGTGCTTGAGCTGGGTCTCCTAACTTGAAAATTCGCGGTTTTCCTGAAAGACCGTAGCCTTGCTACGCTAAATTATTGTCGATTTGTTTTCTACATTGTTTTCTGCTGTCGGTGTGTTTATACGCCCGCCGCCCGCCGCCCGCAAGCTTTCAATCCACCGCGCCTTGCCAGCCAACGCCGTTCGCGGCATATTCTCCAGCATCATGCCCACCGACCGCTATTTTCTTGATCCGCACGGTGCCGTGACGCGAAGGATGCGGGGCCAGCCCGGTGAGGGGCACCACGACATCGCCAAGGAAGTTTTGCCGCGAATGGGAATTGTCCCCAAGGATTACGAAGACCACTACGCCCAAATGTTCAAACTGAAGTTTGCCCGGATCG
>Ga0302274_10001261_pt1 | contig 24433 bp, 26 predicted proteins | sample III_Bog_N2_1_FD_198755 | JGI IMG/M metagenome (GOLD analysis project Ga0302274, IMG submission 198755) | Peat permafrost microbial communities from Stordalen Mire near Abisko, Sweden - III_Bog_N2_1 | ecosystem: Environmental > Terrestrial > Soil > Wetlands > Peat | place: Sweden: Abisko...
TTGCTCGCAAAGGAGCGACCGGACCTCGTGAGCAAATTGCTCCTCGTCGATATAACGCCGGGAGTCAATCGCGACAAGGCTAAACACATCACGAACTTCGTCAACGGTCCCAAATACTTTGACGATTTTGACGCGTTACTAACTCGAACCGTTGAGCACAATCCCACTCGCAGTGTCAGTTCACTGCGCCGGGGCATTTTGCACAACGCCCTACAGCGAGACGACGGCACCTGGGTGTGGCGACACCAGCAGCACGAAGCGAGCACGCTCGAATCGCCAAACGTGGAAAACCTTTGGGACGTGCTGGAACAACTCCCGCAACCAGTCACGTTGGTGCGGGGTATGGCCAAAGGCTCCGTCGTGGACGACGAAGACGAGGCCGAGTTCAAAAAACGACGACCCGAGGACGCCGTTGTTCACGTGGAAGGTGCCGGCCACTCGATTCAAGGCGACCAGCCCGTACTCTTGGCGGCCATTATCCAGGAGTATTTGCTTGAGAATTAGTGGCTGGCGGGGGAGGGCTCGAACCTCCAACCTACGGATTCAAAGTCCGGCGTTCTGCCAATTGAACTACCCGCCATTGCTGGTACGAAAACAATCTTCCCAGATTCTTAGGGAATCTACGATTGCTCTTTACACCGACCTATCACACTAGATGGTGTCAGCACTGCGAAACGAAGAGAACCAACCATGACCAGCCAAAGCCCAACTCCGCTCTACGTGGCGATTGTCGATGACGACCCCGCGATTCGCCTCTCCCTGGGCCGTGCGCTGCGCATGGAAAATTACGACGTCGAGATGTTCGAAGACGCCACGAGCGCCCTTCGGGCCATCCAGTTGCGGGTGCCCGACGCCATTGTCCTTGATCTCCAACTCCCCGACCTTGACGGCGTTGAAGTGTGCCGTCGTATTCGACGGGCCGGCGACGCCACACCCATCTTGATGTTGACGGCTCGTGACGCGGTGAATGACCGCGTGGAGGGACTTGACGCGGGAGCCGACGACTATCTCGTGAAGCCATTTGACCTCGCAGAACTACTGGCGCGACTTCGAGCGCTACTTCGTCGAAAGGGATTTTCGGAGAGCGGCGAAACGCTTCTTCGTTTCGAGGACTTGACGCTGAATCCCCAAACCCGAGAGGTGTATCGCAGCGAGCGCCGCATTGAACTCACTCGCATTGAGTTTGACCTTCTGGAGTTGCTCCTCAATCACCCTCGACAAGTGCTCACCCGCGACCAAATCCTCGACCTGGTGTGGGGTTACACCTTTGACTCAGGAACAAACTCTCTGGCCGTCTACATCGGTTACCTACGACGCAAACTCGAAGAAGGAGGTGAGGCGCGACTCGTTCAGACAATTCGTGGTGTGGGTTACGCGCTTCGCACCTCGTGAGTTTTCGTAATCGAGTCATCCTGGCGAGTGCCGCCACGGCGGCCATCGCCGTCTTATTGGCCTGTTCGGCGTCCTTTCTTTCGACTCGAAACGCCGTTTTGCATTCGGTAGATCAATCACTGCTCGCCGCATCGCAAAGTTCGACGCACCCGTTTGGCGAAGGTCAAGCCGTAAGTGGCGCCTACTTCGAAACAATTCTCCCTAATGGACAGGCGTACCCCGAATCAAATTTGCCAATTGACGCGGCCATAAAGGCCATTGCGAACGGCACTGCGCCGCAATTGCTTCGAACCGTTCGTGTTGGTTCTAACTCGTATCGCGAACTGATCGTCCCTCTCGCCAAAGGGTCCGTAGTTCGCTGCTCGACGGGCGCGTGCGAACTGACAACGCCAGTAGCGCAACTTTTCAGTGTGAACGTCACTGGACAACTTGGCGAGCTTCACACGTTGGCGGCCACGCTCTTCTTGGTGGCAATCGGCGGCGTATTGTTGGCGCTCGCACTCGGTCTCGTCATTGCCCGAGCCGCCGTACGTCCACTCGTCGACGTCACCAACCAAATTGAAGATATCGCTGAGACGAGTGACGTGAAAGCGCGCCTCGACGAAGGAAATTTCGACGAACTTGGACGACTGCGGCGAGTCTTTAACCGACTACTCCACTCCGTGGACCAAAGTCAGAGTCTGCAGCGCCAATTGGTAGTGGACGCCAGTCACGAACTTCGAACACCGCTCACATCGCTTCGCACGAACGCGCAGGTTCTATCAAGAGCCAGTGAGCTTTCCCAAGATGACGTCCAGCAAATTACGTCGGACATGATTGCCCAGGTCGATGAATTGGCGTCACTCGTTACCGACCTTGGCGAACTTGCTCGCGGGGAACGAAGCGAAGGAACGATTGAAGTACTTCGCCTTGATGAGCTGACCGACGACGCCGTGGAAATCGCGCGCACCCACGCACGTACAAAAGACGTCACCATTGAATTTGAGGGTTCGGCCTGCAACGTTGAAGTTCGACGTGATCGCCTAACGAGAGCCATCAACAACTTGCTCAACAACGCCATAAAGTTTTCTCCCGTCGGTGGTCGCATCGTGGTGACGTGCAAGAACGGCGACGTCGTTGTTGAAGACAGTGGTCCTGGGGTCCCCGATAGTGAGCGCGCGAATGTCTTTGATCGTTTTTGGCGCTCGCCGAGTGCAAGGTCTCTCCCGGGTTCGGGACTCGGTCTCGCCATTGTTGAACAAGTTGCACTCGAATTTGGTGGCAGCGTGAGCGTGGGTACGTCGGACACGTTGGGCGGAGCAAAATTCACGCTCACCATTCCTGAGACTGACTAAGAAAACCTCGTCTCTCTTCAGCAATTCTTAGAAGGATTGTGCCTTTTATTCAGCTTTCCCCACGAGAATGTAGGGAAACAAAGGACATTTCGTTCATGCCCCCACACATTCGAACCCCCCAACAGCGAGACCGGCGATTTGCCCGGGTTCGACGCTTAACTCAACTGGTGTTTTTGGCGGCCATCGGTGGCTCCGGAGCCATCGTGGCTTACGCCGCAAATGCTGCTTCCCACGCTGTTACAACGATTCCCGTCATCCCAACCACGACCGTTCCCTCGACGGTGCCGACAACAACCAAAACCACGACCGGTGGTGGCACCACGGCCACGACGCCAACAACCACGTACATTGCGCCCACAACCGTTCCCACGACGACCACGACTGTTTGCTTCTCCTCGCCCTCCGGTCACCAGACCTGCTACTAGATCAATGAAAACTTTCGAAACCTGGGGTCTAACGGGCGTACTCGCGCTCGAGAATCCGCACCACGAAAACGCCGCGATGGAGCGACTCCAGTACTGGATCAAACAATTTGACGACAGTTGCAATCGGTTTCGAAGTGACTCAGAAATTTCGGTGTTGAATGCAGCAAACCGAAAACCAGTTCGCGTCAGTGCCACGTTTGAACGTGCGCTGCACAGCGCCCTTTACACATCCGACCTCACCAACGGACTCTGTGATCCGACCGTCTTGGGCGCTCTACTCAATCTGGGATACGACCAAGACTTTGACGCGATGGCCGGCCACACCCGAGCCGTGCGCGACGAAGCGAAACCGTCGCCGGGGATAAGCACGATTCATTTCGATCCTGAGCGCCACACCGTGCGTTTGAGCGCAGGTGCTCAACTCGATCTCGGTGCCAGTGCCAAAGCCCTCGTCGCTGACATCGTTGCGGACGAATGCGCATCGTTCGGCGGCGTCCTCGTCGAAATCGGAGGCGACGTGGCGGTGCGAGGACAGGGTTCCGTTGGTCCTTGGGTCATTGGCATCAGTGATTCCTTGGACATCAAGGGAAACGAGTCGCGCATAGCGTTCAGCAACGGTGGCGTCGCGACGTCATCGACCAATGTTCGCCACTGGCGAGCTGGTGAGCGCGTCGTGAATCACATTGTTGACCCACGAACGGGTGACTGTGCGCTCGGTATGTATGCAACCGCGAGCGTGGCCGCGAAGGACTGCGTCACCGCGAATGCCTTTGCGACCGCCAGTCTTCTCTGGGATGAAGAAGCCGGCTACCACATTGCCCAGGCGGGTTGGTCAGGCCGACTCGTGCGTCACGACGGTGGCGTTGATTTTGTCGGAGGCTGGCCCCAAGAAGAGTTAGCGGCGTAATGCTGGCCCTGACGTCTCCCTACTTCTGGTACACGACACGTGCCACGGGCATGGTCGCACTCATTCTCTTCACGATTGTGGTGACGATGGGCACACTCGTCGCCAATCGCGTTGGTGGCACTTACGTCGGTCGTTTCGAGATCAACGAACTGCATCGTTCACTTTCCATCGTGGCGATGCTCTTTTTGGTCATTCATATTCTCTCGACCGTGCTCGACAGTTATGTCTCCACTGGGCTGATTTCTGCCATTGCGCCATTTACTTCTTCGTATCGAAGACTCCCCGTGGCGATTGGTACGATCGCCTTTGACCTCATGCTCTGCGTGTGGGTGTCGAGTCTTTTGAAAGTTCGCATCAAGAACAGTTCATGGCGCTTTATCCACTGGTTCTCGTGGCTCGCTTTCGCGAGTGCCGCAGCACACAGTTTTTTGACGGGCAGCGATTCGCACAAACCATGGGGGCTCGCCGTCATCGGGTTGTGTGTGCTCGTGGTAGCTCTTGCCGGGCTATGGAGGTTCTTTGGCCGACCCGTTCGCGCCGCCGGTCGAACCGCGCTGTCGCCACTCGCGCGAGCTCCTCTCGCAAAAACGTCCAATAGTCGGCCGGCTTCATCGCAAAAGGTTGTGCGACGACGATGATTGCTCCATCGTCACTTCCCCGACTCATTCACCAAACGACGAGGCGGCCACTCACACTCGTTGAACACGAGCAAGCATTCTCCTCGTCGGGAGAAGTCGTTGATGCCCTGAAGGAACTCGAGGCCTCAGGATTAATGGGCCGTGGCGGCGCCGGATTTCCGACGCATCGCAAGGTTGAACTACTTCGCTCGCAGCGGAGTCGTACCAAATACGTTGTTGTCAACGCCATGGAAGGTGAGCCGGCTTCTCACAAGGACCGTTCGCTCATCGCCGCCAATCCCCACCTCGTGCTCGACGGCGCAGAAGCGCTGGCCGCCATGATTGGCGCCAAGCACATTGCGGTCTGTGTCGCTCGTGAGTTTTCCACCACGATCAACCACATGGAACGAGCAATCCACGAACGCCAGCGCCGTAGTCAGCGCGGACCGCTCATTGAATTGCACACGCCGCCCGGTCGCTACGTTGCGGGTGAAGAGTCCGCGCTCGTGCACTGGCTCGACGACAATCAGTGTCTGCCGCAGTACCGACCCAACCGACCAAACGTCTTGCGCATTGGTCAAGGTGTCGTGCTTCTCGATAACGCCGAGACGTGCGCCAATGTGGGGCTCATTGCCCGCTATGGCGCCGAGTGGTTTCGCTCGCTCGGGACGCCATTGCACCCGGGATCGTTACTCGTCTCAGTGACGGGCGCCGTTTCGCACCCGACGGTCATGGAAGTAGCGGCCGGCACCCCCATTCGACAGATCTTGGAAGCGGCACAGGCCGACCGCGATCCCCAGGCCCTCTTGCTTGGTGGCTACAGCGGCGAGTGGATCAGCGGACGCAACATCGATCTTTCGTTTGATAATGCGGCACTCAAGACGGTGAATGCATCCGTCGGTGCCGGCATCATTTTCGTCCTACCCAAATCAGGTTGCGGTATTGGCGAGATCTACAACATCGTGCGTTGGATGGCCAACGAGAGTGCACGTCAATGTGGACCCTGCGCGTTTGGGTTGCCCTCAATGGCCGACGACCTGGGACTGCTTTTGGCGGGTTCGAAGGACGCCGGTGCAGCGTTGCGACGCCTTAATGAACAAGCAACGCAGATTGAGGCGCTTGTCACCACCCCGACGGTGTCGTTCGATTCGTTCGCTCGTCGCTTCGGGTTTTTGAAGACGACATCAGAGCTCACGCGAGTGGTCGGCCATGCGCCGGCGCTCGTGGACCACGCTTTGCCACGGTCCCGCGACTCGAACGAGGAGATGAACTTGTATGGGAGTAAAGCGACGTCCTTCCACGTTCGTGCTCAAGGTCAATCCCATTTTGTGTGACGGCTTTGGTCACTGTGCTGAGCTCGCTCCCGAACTCGTCAATGTTGACGAGTGGGGCTATCCGATCATTCGACAAGAACCCACGAAGATAAATAACGCCGGCGCGTACGAATCAGCCAAGTACGCCGTTCGTGGATGCCCACGACAAGCACTGCAGATCGAAAAAATTACGGACGCTCAGCCTTAATTAACTCAATGCGATTCCCGTGCGGGTCGTGCACGTAACACCGCGTCACCCCTTCAATTTCGTGGTCCGGTATTACTTCAACGTCATGTTCGTCAAATATCGCGAGTAAGTCGTCGTAGCCATCAACCTCGAGCGCCACGTGTGCCTTTTTGGCGGGTACGAAGGCTGTTTCAACTCCGAGGTGAAGTTCGGTTCCCTCGTGGTCGTACCAGCGCCCTCCGCGCTTGGCAAGTGACGGCGGCTTTTCGAGCACCCGAAAGCCCAGCAAGTCAACGTAGAAGGTGTCCGCGAGGTCTTCTCCTCCCGGGGGAATAGCGAGTTGCGTATGGTCGATTCGAAAACGCATCAGTTCTCCTCAATTGGCGGCCCTATTTCGAAACCTAGTAGCGTCATACAGGCCATGGGATCATTGATTAAAAAGCGCCGCAAGCGCATGCGTAAGAAGAAGCACAAGAAGATGCTGAAGCGAACTCGCTGGCAGCGCCGCGCCGCTGGCAAATAGTTCTCGTTTCTAAGTAATTTTCGGCGTTGTCGCCGTCTGTTCCACGTGAACGTCTCCCGCAGGGCTGGGCTCGTCCCAGCGCGCTACGCCACCTTGTACGTGACCTTCCACGTACACAGTAGAACCCGAACCAGCGAGAAACGCTGGTCGTTCGAATCGCTCTTTGACCCAGTTCATAAGTAGATCGAGGCGGGGCTCAATACGACGGGCCGGTGCCTCCAGGGCATTACGTGCCTCCACCAACTGGCCGTTTTTGCGCATCTCGTCGTAGGCGCCATAACACGCTGCCGTGTCAATGCCAAAGCTCGGCACAATCAACGTGAGGTCGCGAGCTAAAAACTCGAGGTCCTCGATCTCTTCGCCAATGCCGCTCACGAGCGAACGGCCACCTCGGAGACAAAATGGCACGTCGCTACCGAGGCGAAGCGCGGTCTCATTGTCGTCGCCGTAGCCCGCCCATCGAAGAATGGCCGCCGCGTCGCTTGATCCGCCACCGAGCCCTCCCCCAACAGGAATGGATTTGTGCAGCGTCACGCCCGCACGCTTACCAACGAGTCGTAAGGCGCGCTCCACAATGTTGTTTTCGTCAGTGCTAACACCCGCTAATCGGACGTACTCTTCGCCCGAGATTCGAAGGTAACTGGCATTTTCTTCGACAGTTAATTCATCACAAAGATCAAGTGAAACCATTTCGCTTCGCACTTCGTGATAGCCGTTTTCTCTAACACCCGTGATGTCCAAGAACCACGTCAGCTTCGCTGGTGCACGCAAGGTCGTCATCGGGCCGCGGCTAACCGAGCAAATTCTTCAAGCGTCAATTCCTCGGGTCGTCTCGTTCCCTCCACGTCCGCTTTTCTAAACGTCTCTTCGGTGGCCCAAGCGTCAAGCGATCGTCGAAGCATTTTTCGTCGATGCGCAAACGACGAACGAACCACGTCAAACAGGGCTTCCTCACTCACGACACTTGGGTCAATGGCGACACTCGGCCTTCGCGTAATTTCGACGAGGACGGAGTCAACTTTTGGTTTGGGATAAAAAACCGTTGGCGACACCTTCCCCACGACGTGGGCTTCGCCGAAGTACTGCACGCGTAACGAAACAGCACCGTACGCTTCGTCGCCAGCGTGCGCGGCCATGCGCTCACCGACTTCTTTTTGCACCATCACCAAGAATCGTTGCAACAGCGGTTGTGTCTCGAGCAAATGCACCACGAGTGGTGTGGCGACGTTGTAGGGAAGATTCGCCACCACAACGGCTTGGCGACCTTTTAGAATCTGGTCGTAATCAGCCTCGAGTGCGTCCATGTGGTGCACCGGTATTCCCAAAGGCGAAAGAACGCTCCTCAGAGGCGCGAGTAGGTGGCGATCGACTTCAATGGCCTCGACGGTCGCACCAGTTTCGGCCAACGCCAACGTTAAAGATCCGAGCCCGGCCCCAATTTCAACCACGAGATCACCAGGACCAACGTTGGCGAGTCGAGCAATCCTACGAACCGTGTTGGCGTCAACTACAAAATTCTGTCCTAAGGCCCGCGAAGGAGAAAGGCCGTATTCCTGCAACAGTGCGGTCAGAGCCGTTCGTGAGTGCGTCACCAAACAACTATTACTCGAACAACACCTCGCCACAATGGAGCAAGCTCCGCGAATTGAGTTTCCGAGAGGTCCACGACACGCCCCGTGGCCGTACCTTGGGTATCGGTGACGAGACAACTAATTTCTCGCGTGCTGTGCAAGACACGAACCACAATCCTCGTTCCGTGTGGCAAGTACGACGTGGCGCAATGTCCTGGCACGTAGGAGTACCACGTCGCGATACCAATGCGGTACTTCACTGCTGGTTTGGGCTTGGGTTTGGGTTTGGGTTTGGGCTTTGTTGTTGTGGTCGTGGCGATGGTCGTCGTTGTGGTCGTCGTGTCACCCGTCAACGTCGTGGTGGTGTCGCCCGGCACCGTCGTGGTTGTACTGGTTGTTGTCGTCGTGTCTTTTGGTTTGGTCGCGACAGGTTTCTTCACCGGCACCGGCTTTTTGACGACAACTTTCTTCTTTAAGGGTGTCTTTTTCAAGGTAACTGGCGTTTTTGTAACGACCTTGGGCTTGGTGACCACGTGATGGACCGTGACGACTGTCTTTGCTGGCACGGTGACGACCGCGGCCGGATGCCGCAACGTCGTGGTGGTCAGGACTTTGCGGGCGGTCGTCGGCGTAACGATCTTGGGCGCCGTCTTTACTTTGAACGTCGTGCTCGTCGTGTGCGAAGAGCTGATTTGGTCCCCTACGAGTTGCTGGGAAGCAACCGTCGTCGGCGCGGCGCTTAGCCCAGAAACGCCCGACGACGAATTGAGCAGGGCGACCGAAGCGACCGGGACGATCGCCAATGTGCCAATAAGAATCGAGCGTTGGAACGCCCGTCTTGAAACTGTCCTCAGAAGTCCGCCCTTCCTCGGGGACATGGTGGCAGCAAGAACAACGCCGCCCTCTTACGCTAGGCAACGTCAACCTCGAAGGCAACCCAGCAACCTCTCAGTTTCCGAAATACCTGATAAAGACGGGGCTTAACGCGAGGTAAGTCCGAACAATCGCGCAGTATTTTGGGACGTTCGTTCTCTCAGGATTTCCACTTCTTCACCACGAACGTTCGCGACCGCTTCACCAACTACCGACACGCGAGCTGGCTCGTTGGGCTGTCCTCGAAACGGCACCGGGGCGAGAAACGGGCTGTCGGTTTCGACGTGGATGCGGTCTAAGGGCACGAGGCGAGCGGCCTCTCGAAGGGCCTCGGCGTTCTTGAAGGTCACAATGCCCGAAAAGGAGATATCGCAGCCCAAATCGAGGCAGGTCTGCGCTTCGAGCGGTCCGCCGGTAAAGCAGTGAATAACCGTTCGCTCGGGCGTCGATTCTTCCTCAAGAAGTCGATAGAGGTCGTCCCAGGCGTCACGAGCGTGAATAACCAGAGCCAGGTCCAATTCGTGGGCGAGTTGAATTTGTTCTCGAAACGCACGTTGTTGTACCTCTCGCGGCGAGTGCTCATAAAAGTAGTCAAGTCCGCACTCGCCGATGCCGACCACCCGAGCATTCTTTTCTCGAGCCAACGCCACGAGCGACTCGGTGCCTTGCAGAGCGTCGTGGGGATGAAGTCCAATTGTGGCGAAAACTTCAACGTGATCCGTTGGTTCGTTCGCTAATGAAATGGCTTCGTGCGACGTCGTGATGTCCGTTCCAATGACAATGACGCGGTCAACACCACCCTCGTACGCCCGCTCGAGCGTGTCATGAACATCGGCTCGGACGTCGTCGTCACCGCGCAAAAACTGATCTTGCAGATGACAATGTGCGTCGGTCCAATAACTCATGCGTCGGACTTGATCCGAGGAAAAAGTGGTTCACCCTTTTCTACGAGGAGACCTTCGGGGTAGCGACCCCACGAAGCCTCGCCACGAAATGAAACGTCGGCCGGTGAGCCTTGAAGCCCAATACGGTGCCAGATTTTCTCGGCAGTTTCGGGCATGGCGGGGCTGATCAATATGGCTGTTAGGCGCAGAACTTCAAGGGCATTGCCCATCACGGCATCAACCTCAGGTCCGGATTCCATTTTCCACGGTGCGTGCTTTTCCAGATCCGCGTTGGCGGCGCCAATGAGTTGCCACGCCGCTTCGAGTGCTCGATGGGGGGCAAATTCTTCCCACGCTGCGCCGACTTGTTGAACGACCTCGTTGGCCACCGCCCGAAGTTCGGCGTCAATCGTTGGTGCCCGACCACGACCATCGCACTTTGAACCAACGACGGTCGCCACGCGCGCCACGAGATTTCCCAGATTGTTGGCCAAGTCGGTGTTGTAGCGGGCGATGATTCCCTCGAAAGAAAACTCGCCGTCGTTACCAAAGGGGGTTTCGCGAAGTAGGTAATAACGAATGGGGTCAACCCCGAATTCGGCCGTCAACGTCCTAGGGGCAATGTCGGTCAATTTGATGCCCACGTCCGAGGCCATGCTCTTGCCAAGTTTTTTCCCGCCCACCAAGAGCCAGCCGTGCACGTGCACGTGGGCCGGAGGTTCCAGTCCGGCGGCCATACACATTGCCGGCCACCACACACAGTGAAAACGGATGATCTCCTTACCAACAATGTGGTTCGAAGAGGGCCACCACTTTTCAACTTCGTCGTGGTCACTGCCGTAACCAATTGCCGTCAAGTAGTTAATCAACGCGTCGTACCAAACATAAAAGACGTGCTTTTCATCCCAGGGAACCGTGATGCCCCAGGTGATGGATGTGCGCGTTATGGAGATATCCTTTAGGCCACCCTTCACGAAAGAAATTGCTTCGTTGAATTTCGTTTGAGGAGTCGTGAACGTCGGGTGCTCTTCGTAATACTGCAGAAGTTTGTCTTCGAACGCACTGAGACGAAAAAACCAGTTTTCTTCTTGCATGGTGATAACTGGGCGCTCGTGCACCGGACAGTTGCCATTCACCAATGCCTCGGGCGTGTAGTAGTCCTCGCAACTGACGCAGTACAACCCTTCGTAGACATCCTTGTAAATAAAACCGTTCTCGTAAATCTTGGTCAAGAACTTCTGAACACTTTCGTGGTGTCGTCGCTCCGACGTTCGAATGAAATCGTCGTTTGAAATGTTGAGGTCATCCCACGCCTCGATGAAGCGTTGCGCGGTTTGGTCCGTCCACGCTTGTGGTGAAAGACCTTGTTGCTCGGCCGAATCGGCAACTTTTTGACCGTGTTCGTCAGTACCCGTCAAAAACAACGTCTCGTCACCCACGAGTCGGTGCCAACGCGCCAGGGCATCGGCGTTCACCGTGGAATAGGCGCTACCTACGTGGGGAGCGTCGTTCCCGTAATAAATAGGTGTGGTGACAAAGAAGCGACTCACGACAGTAAGGGTACTGACTTATGAGGGATTGTTGTCTCGATCCGCAAGCGCCATTTCGTAGACACGACGCTGGGAAACCCCTAAGTCACTCGCAATGCCTGCGGACGCGTCTCGAAGACTCAGACCCCTCGCGAGCTCGTCGCGAATGGCCCGAAGCACGGTTTCGTCGCTAACGGGCGCCCGTTCGGGCGCTCCATCCAGCACCACCACAATCTCGCCCATCATTTCTCGTCCCGCTAGTACCGCCGCCACGTCATAAAGCGTCCCCCGTATGACTTCTTCGAATCGTTTCGTCATCTCACGTGCAATAACCACCCGTCGCTCGCCAAATTGATTAGCCAGTTCGGTAATTGTCGTCACAATGCGTTGAGGTGATTCGAAGAACACAATCGTCCGCGGTTCATTTCTCCAGGTGTCGTAGCGCAGATCCCGTTCGCCTTGTTTGCGAGGAAGAAAACCCTCCATACAAAATCGCTCCGTCGCCAGTCCGCTGATACTGAGAGCGGCTATGACTGCCGAGGAACCCGGCGTCGTTGAAACCGTGAGTCCAGCTTGCGCTATCGCCGCGACGACCCTGGAACCTGGATCACTTATGCCGGGAGTACCCGCGTCGCTTATTAACGCCACGGTCTGACCCTCACCCACTCGACGAACAATTTCGTCACACTGGCTCGCTTCGTTGTGCTGATGCAGCGCAAAAAGACGACCACCGGTGGGGATTTCATAGGCCGCAAAGAGCGTACGGCTATGTCGGGTGTCTTCGCAGTACACCGCGTCCGCTTGTTCCAGCACGTCGAGAGCGCGACGTGAAATATCGGCCAAATTGCCAATGGGTGTCGCGACAATGACGAGTTGGCCACTCATGCGATTCTCGGTTGAAGGCCTGTGGCTGGGGCGAATTCGGTCATTTTCGAGTTACTCCTCAGTTGGCTTTTAGAGACAGCCACCAACTAACATTGTCACCTATGTCAAAGCGGACGGTAAAGCGCAAGTTACGCGCCAAAAAGAAGGCCAATCACGGCAAAAAGCCGAATTGTGGACGCGGCTAGCTCCACGCAGCCTTAAAGTTTTCCGTCCCACGCGCAGTCTCGTTCCTTAAGAAGCTGCACCAGCGTCGTCGGTCGGTCGCTAATGATGCCGTCAACACCGAGATCCAAGAGTGTTGCCATCTCGTCAAGGTCGTTGATGGTCCATACGTGTACGGCGATGCCCGCATGATGCGCTGCCGCGACGAATTCCTCGTCGACGACCCGCACGTCGCCAAAACTTGCCGGGACCTGCAAGGCGCATACCGGTAAGGACGGCGGGGTAGTACCTTCACGTTGGGCGAAGTAAAACGTCGCGGTTTCGGTTGTGGCGGCAGACGTAAGAAATTCGGGAGCCAACGATCGAAAGGTCTGGATCGCGTGATCACTAAACGAAGCAACGATGACCGAATCGGCTCGCTCCAAACGGCGTAATTCATCCGCGAGCAACTGCTCGTAGGGTTCAACCTCGGGAGTCGTTCGCTTGATATCCATATTGAGCGGCACACCCGGAAACTTGACGGCGACTTCTTCCAGTGTGGCAATACCCAGCGAGCGGTCACTTGGTGCTCGACCGCGCAGTCGGTAGTCGCCTGCGTCGTGATCGGGAGATACCGTTTCTCCCTCGATCCACCAGTACGCGTTGTCCATCTCACGAAGTTCGGCCAAGGTGAAGTTGCAGATCTCCCCCACCGCATTGGTCGTGCGGTCCACCGTGGCGTCGTGACAGACGACGATGTGTCGATCCTTGGTCGCGTGAACGTCAAGCTCAATGGCTGTCGCGCCATGCTCGATTGCTTGGGCGATTGCAAAGAGTGTGGAGGAAGGTGCTTCGTGGGCGCCACCTTGATGAGCGAAGGCGACGACTCGACGATCGAGCCATGGGTTGGCGTTCACGATGGTAAACCTGCCGGATAGAACTTTTGCTGGACCCGGTGTTCCATGTAGAAGGCGAGGCCCGGGACGAATCCAGCGGCCAGCATCAGCACAAGCAGTCCAAGATTTAAACGGACACGAAGTGCGAATTCAAAACACATCACCATGTAGATCGGGTACAAGATCACGCCGTGACCGATACCAATAACGCGAGCAATTACGTTCACGATATCTTTTAAAAAGTGCGGGAAGTGATCCCATACGTCGTGTGGATACACGTGTTGCAAAATCAGACAGGCGAACAATATGAGCAGTGTCGTTCCCGTCACGAACGACATCAAACGGTAGCGACGAAAACTCTTTTCCATCTAGTGGCCAAAAAGTTTGCGCTTGGGTTGTTGGGCAATGGCGGCGAGGTGGTCGTTATAGGCCGCGAGTTCGGGATCTTCAGATTGGTCGGCGAGTTGGCGAGCAATCTGCGCTTGGGAGCGCTGTTCGGCTTCAAATTTCCGCCGACGATCGTCTTGCTCATCAGTTGACTTTTCTTGGTGCAAAAGAGCCCACCATCCAACGAAACCCAGGACACCAAACACTGGCCATTCCACGGAATAGAGATAGCTAAGCGAGTTTCCGGCAAAGGCACGGGTCACTTGCCACCACGCGGCAAAGCCACAAAGCCCGAGCCACGCGAGTAGGGCCAAATGCAGCGCCAACGCTCGAAGAGAAAAGAACGTGGCTTTCACAAAAGGAATTGTACCTTTCGAATCTCTGCTTTTATCTGAGAGCCCTAATATGCACTCGTGCCATCAAACATGAACATGATGATGCCGAAGACCCCGTTTTCTTGGAGCCATCTCAACCTATGGAATATTGGGTTTTTGCCCAACGTGCTGTTAGTGGCGGCGCTGGTCCTTTACTTCGTGGGGCTTTCGAAGGTTCGCGAATGGCCGCGCTATCGCAAATGGTTCTTTCTCGCCGGTCTCGCGGCGACCTTTCTCGCGACTCAGTCCGTCGTCGGGGTCTATGACATGTCGAGTTTTGGTGACCACATGATTCAGCATTTGCTGCTCATCATGCTCGCGGCACCACTCTTTGCCCTCGGAGCTCCGCTCGAATTACTTCACCGTGCAGGTGGGAAACGAATCGATGCGATATTCCAGTCACGCGCCGTTCAAGTGATTTTGCATCCGCTTTTCGCGTTCGTGGCGTACTTCGTCTTCATTCCCGTGACCCACCTCACGTCATTGATGAACGACATGCTCAGCCACATGTGGCTACATCACACCGAACAGATTGCTTTTCTCGTCATCGGGTATCTGTTCTTTCGAAGCGCCTTCGGCATTGAAGAAGGCGTGCAAATCAATCCCGGACTTCGTTTGGTCTACGTCATGGCTGCCGTGCCCGTCGACACGTTTACGGGCCTTTCGCTCGCTATGGAATCACACAATCCTTTTCCCGCTTACAACGGCATTGCCAGCCAGTCTTCAATTTTGGGCAGCGTGCACTTAGGAGGCGCCATCATGTGGATTGGGGGCGACGCGTTAATGCTGCTTTCCTGCATTCCCATTGCCATCATGTGGGTTCGCTACGAAACAGTCAAGACAAAAGAACTCGACGCCATCCTCGACGCGCAGGGCATCTAGGCCCTAGAGAAGTCCTCCGTCGATCGCAACGGCTTCGAGGTCGCTTTCGGGACGAGCACCGAGATGTTTGATGACCTCGCCTGCGCACAAGGAACCAAGGTTCGCCGCCTCGACGGGGTCGGCTCCAATGGCTAGTCCATAAAGAAATCCCGACGCGAACAAGTCACCCGCACCGTTTTGATCAACCACGTGTTCAACGTGGGCGGCGGGTACGTGAACGCCGCCCGACATAGTCACGATCCGTGCACCCGAAGGACCAAGGGTCACCACGGTCAAGACGCCGAGTTCACCAACATGTTCACAGGCCTCGTCCAGCGACGACGTTTGAAAAAGGGCCAGTAATTCTGATTCATTGCACAACAAGACATCAACGTCGTTCGTCACCAGCTCTAAAAAGTCGCGTCGATGGCGTTCAACACAAAACGAATCAGAAAGTGACAACGCGACCATCGAGTCGTGCTCGTGTGCAATTTCTACGACTCGATGTATGGCTTCCTTCGCTGGAGGCAGATCAAATAGGTAGCCCTCGATATACGTAATCTCTGAGCGCGCGATCAATCGTTCATGCACGTCATGAACCTGCAGTTGATTCGCTGCTCCTAGGTACGTCGCCATCGTGCGTTGGGCATCGTCACCCACAAAAACGTGGCAGCGTCCCGTTGCTCCTTCGGAAATTTCGGCGAGAGCGAGATCGACCTCGACGCCCATGCTTTCGAAATCGTGCGTAAATACTTCACCAAACTCGTCGTCAGCAACTTTGCCAATGAACCCTGCCGTACCCCCAAGCGCCGCAACGCCAGCAATGGTGTTCGCCACCGAACCACCTGACATCTGTATCGTCGGACCCATTGCGTCCAAGATCTCGTGAGCCCGATCAAGATCAACGAGATTCATTGAGGCTCGAATGAGACCCAGACGTTCGTACGTTTGATCATGATCGCGCATGATGATGTCGAGCAACGCGTTTCCAATGCCGGTCACCGCAAGTCGATCGGGTCCCGGCTTTGCTCGCAGTGATACGGGAGTTGGTTCGTTTGTCACGGGTTGAGCGTAGAGGGTTTTGACCTAAAGTATCGAGCCATGAGCAAAGAAACTAATCCGTATCGTCTTCCCTCAACGATCGTTCCTTCTGCCTACCGAATCTTTTTGACACCCGATCTCACCGGCGCCGTCTTTTCGGGTCGTGTTGAGATTGACGTAGACGTACTAGAAACGGTGTCGTCTTTCGCCCTTAACGCTATTGAATTGGAACTCAGTGCCGCAACGGTCACGGGTCAAGGCACTTCGCTGGAGTCAAGCGAACCCACACTCAATGAGGAATTTGAAACCGCGACGTTCGATTTCGAGAGCGACTTACCACTCGGTCCGGCGACGGTCGAAATCTCCTTCACGGGCATCTTGAACGACCAATTGCATGGTTTTTATCGCTCGACGTACACCGACGACGCCGGTACCGAGCACGTTCTCGCCACCACGCAATTCGAAGCAACCGACGCCCGACGGGCCTTTCCTTGTTGGGACGAACCAGCTTTCAAGGCCACGTACCAGGTCAATCTGACCATACCGAGTCATCTCGCGGCGTACTCAAACTCTTCCGTTGCATCAGAGACGGACCTGGGAAACGGCCAACGTACGGTGTCATTTTCCAAGACCATGAAAATGTCGACGTACCTCGTGGCGTTCATCGTCGGCCCCTTTGAAGCATCCGAGCCGATTGACGTGCGGGGCACGCCCGTTAGAGCGATTTATCCGCTTGGCAAGGGCCACCTCGCGCGCTACGCCTTAGAAGTTGTCGAGCATGCGCTGACGTTCTTCAGCGACTACTTCGCCATTCCCTACCCCGGCGACAAACTCGACCTCGCAGCCATTCCGGACTTCGCGGCTGGAGCCATGGAGAATCTCGGCCTCGTGACCTTTCGCATGACCGATCTTTTGATTGATCCGTCCGTTGCATCGTTTGCCGAAATTGACCGCGTTGCCTTGGTGATTAACCACGAAGTAGCGCACATGTGGTTCGGTGACTTGGTCACGATGGACTGGTGGGAAGGAATCTGGCTCAACGAAGCCTTCGCCACGTTCATGGAATCCATTTGCACCGATCACTTTCGCCCGCAATGGAAAAAATGGGTGGGCTTCAATCCGTCGCGTGACATTGCGTTTGCCGTCGACGGCCTCCACTCGACACGACCCATTGAATACGAAGTCGTCTCGCCCAATGATTGTCGAGGCATGTTCGATGTTTTGACCTACATAAAAGGTTGCTCCGTTCTTCGCATGCTCGAGCAGTACCTCGGTGAAGACACATTCCGCGACGGCATTCGTCGCTACCTCGTCAAGCACGCCTACGCCAACACGGTGACGAAGGACCTGTGGGACGCCCTTGGCGAAGCTTCGGGAGAACCCGTCGCGACCATCATGGACACGTGGATTTTGCAGGGCGGCTATCCCCTCGTCACAGTGGCTGACGGCACCATTAGTCAAGAACCCTTCGAGTACAGCGCCGCTCTGGGCGAAAGCAACATTGGTGAACTTTGGCAAGTACCGGTCTTGTCTCGTCCCCTTGGCGCAACAAAGACCACGAAACAAGTCTTGTCGGCAAAATCGGCACCGCTCGCCACGAAGGGCGTGGCCGTTGTTAACGCCGGTGGTTGGGGCTTTTATCGAACGGCGTATGGAACGAACGAACTCGCGAACATTGCCGCACACCTTCACGATCTCGATGAGTTGGAGCGAGCCGTGTTGTTTTCTGACTCGTGGGCCGCCACCCTCGTTGGTCGCTCGACGTTAGATGGTCTCTTGCTACTTACCAAGGGGCTTGGCGACTTGGATGAACCCGCTACCTGGGGCGTTGCTAAAGAAGCACTGACCATGGTGAACCGATTGGTCGACGACGATGGTCGCGAAGCGCTCGCCAGCGTCACGCGGTCGTTATACGAACCGCTCTTTGCTCGACTTGGCTGGGAGCCAATCAAGGGAGAATCCGAACAAGCCGGCGAGTTACGAGCCCTCGCGATTCAATTACTTGGGACCTACGGACAAGACGAAGCGATTATCGCTGAGTCGTTTCGCCGTTTCGACGCCAACGAATTAGTAGGCGACCTCGCGGCCCCAGTCCTCGCCATCGTGGTGAACCAGAACCGAGCGGGCGACCTTGATGAATGCGAGCGCCGACGAAAGAATGCCGCCACTCCCCAAGACGAGCAGCGTTACCTCTTTTCACAAGCTGGTTTCCCCGACGTCGCAATCGCCGAAGACCTCTTCGAACGTTGCTACACGGAAGTACGAAATCAAGACGCCCCGTTCGTCATTGGTGCCATGGTGAGCAACCGCGTTACCGGACCAACGATTTGGAAGAAAATGCGGGATCGTTGGGACGAATCAATCAAGCTCTTCCCCACGGGCATGCCGGCGCGCATGGCGGGAGGGGTCAACGCATTGATTGCTGACCCCTCACTCGCCAAAGAAATCCGCGCCTTCCACGTTGCTCATCCAGTACCGGCGGGTCAGCGTCAGATCGAACAGATGCTTGACCGAATGGACCTCGGGGTTGCTTTTGGCGAACGAGTTCGCCCAACACTCACCCAAACACTGTTGGACGTTACCGACAAAGAGATCTGATTACGCCAAGCGTCTAGCCTCGCCTCATGGTTTCTCGCGAAAATAATCCCTATCGCCTTTCGACGGACATAGCTCCGACGAACTACCGACTCGATATCAGCCCCAACCTGGACGATGCCCTCTTTTCGGGTATCGCCATCATTGCGCTCGACGTCAAGGTCAGTACCAACGAAGTTCATTTCAACGCCATTGAACTTGATCTGGGCGAAATTACCCTCACCGATGCCCAAGGAAAAACGCAAAAGGGGCACGCCGTCTACAACGTCGACTACGAACTCGCGTCGCTGACGCTCGAAAACAAACTCGCCACCGGACCAGCGACTCTCGAAGTGAGCTTTCGCGGCATCCTGAATGATCAACTACACGGCTTCTACCGCTCGACGTTCGTCGACGCCGACGGCGTCAAACAAACCATTGCCACCACGCAGTTTGAGGCCACTGATGCCCGCCGGGCGTTTCCGTGCTGGGATGAACCAACGTTCAAAGCAACGTTTGACGTCACGCTGAATGTACCTTCACACCTCGCGGCGTATTCCAATTCGCCCATTGCGAGCGAGACTACGAACCCCGACCGCACCCGTCGAGTGGTGTTTTCACAGACCATGAAAATGTCGACGTATCTCGTTGCGTTCGTCATTGGACCCTTCGAAGAGACAGAACCCGTTGACGTTCGAGGCACACCTCTTCGCATCGTTGTTCCCACGGGCAAAACCCATTTGGCGAGTTTCGCTCAAGAAGCGAGCATCTTCGCGCTGAACTTCTTTTCGACGTACTTTGACATTCCCTACCCGGGCGACAAAATGGACATGGTCGCCGTGCCCGACTTCGCCTTTGGCGCTATGGAGAATTTGGGTTGCATTACCTATCGCGAAACCGCGTTGCTCGTCGATCCGGCAACAGCTTCCCTCGCGGAACTCGAACGCGTTGCGACCGTCGTTGCTCACGAACTGGCGCACATGTGGTTCGGTGACCTCGTCACGATGGAGTGGTGGGAAGGCATCTGGCTCAACGAGGCGTTTGCGACATTCATGGAGGTGCTCTGCACCAACGCGTTTAAGCCCGAGTGGAAGATGTGGGTGAGTTTCGGCATTGACCGTGATGGAGCCTTGCAGGTCGACGGTCTGCACTCCACTCGACCGATTGAATACGAAGTGGTGTCGCCCGCGGACATGCGCGGCATGTTCGATGTTTTGACCTACGAAAAAGGTGGCTCGGTACTTCGCATGCTCGAGCAGTATCTGGGTGCCGACGTTTTTCGTGACGGGATACGTCACTACCTTCGTAAACACAGTTACGCCAATACCGTAACTACCGATCTGTGGGACGCTCTCGAAGAAATCTCGGGCCAACCCGTTCGTGACCTCATGAACACGTGGATCCTCCAAGGTGGACACCCTCTCATCACCCTCGCCGACGGCGAACTCTCGCAGCAACCCTTCTCGTACGCCGAAGCCGGCAGCGAAAGTGCGATCGGCGAACGCTGGATGGTGCCAGTACTTACGAGACCCCTCACCAGCAGCGTCATCTCCAAGCAACTCTTGAGTGAAGCAACGCTCCTTCTTGACAAGAAAGAACCGACCGTACTTAACGCGGGCGGATCGGGCGTGTACCGGTCCCGCTACGGATCAAACGAACTAAAAGTGATAGCAGCGCACATTAATGAACTCGAAGAATTAGAACGCGCAACGCTCATTGCCGACGGTTGGGCGGCGTTGTTCGCCAGTCAACTCTCGTGGGCTGACTTTTGGTCACTCGTTAAGGGACTTGGCGACCAAGACGAGCCCACGCCGTGGAGCACCATTGCGACCGCGGTTGACTACGCGAATCGGGCGTTACGCGACGAACAACGCTCCATCCTCGTCGAGGCCGTTCGCGAATTGTTCGGTCCACAGTTTGAACGCCTCGGTTGGGACGCTCGCCCGAGTGAAACGGAGCGAACCCCGCAGCTTCGCGCAATAGTCATTGGCACTCTTGGCACACTCGGTGAGCGTGAAGACATCCGCAATGAAGCGTTGCAGCGTTTTGACGCCAACGACCTCGACGGCGATCTCGCTCGTTCGATACTTCGAAACGTGGCAACACTCAACCGTCCTGGTGATTTTGAAACGTTTCTCGATCGCTACCAAAACGCTAAAAATCCCCAAGAAGAAATTCGTTACTTGTACGCGTTTGCTTCATTCAATGACGAACGCATAGCACTAACCACCGCCGAAAAATGCTTCAGTGAGTTTCGTAATCAAGACAGTCCCTTCGTTCTGGCTTCGCTCACGACCAACCGCGTTACCGGTCCTGCGGTGTGGCGTTATCTCACCCAGCGATGGGACGAAGCGTTGGAGAAATTTCCGCTGAACACGCACGCGCGAATGACGAGTGGTATTCAGACGTTCATAGGTGATCGAGCATTTGCCGACCAAGTGATGGCGTTTCACCGGGACAATCCGTTTGAGGGCGAGCAACGCACGGTTGAACAGAATCTCGAGAAACTGAGCGTTGGCCTTCACTTCGCCGACACGCTTCGAAGCCAGTTTTAAGAACAAGACGTGAGCTTCGCCGGATTTTTGGGTGTCTTTGCCCTTATCTTTGTTTTGGAGCTTCCGGACAAAACCATGATGGCCACAATCGTGATGAGCACCAAGGCTCGGCCCCGTTCGGTGGCCATCGGAGCTTCGTTTGGCTACGTACTGCAAATGGGTCTCGCGGTTGGCGTGGGTGGCCTAATAACGCTCTTTCCCCACCGATGGAAAGAACTCATCATCGCCCTGTTGTTTTTGGGTGGCGCTGCGTACTTGCTTTTTGTTCCCGAGAAAAACGAAATTGAAGTTGGTGAGAAGAAGGCGCAAAAGGAGTACCCCACCAAAGCCTGGCGTGAAGTCCTCACGGCGTTTACGGTCATCTTCGTCAGCGAATTCGGCGATCTCACGCAGATTCAAGCAGCCAACTTTGTTGCAAAGACGCACGAACCTCTCGAAGTGTTTGTTGGCGCGTCGCTCGCTCTCATTTCTCTTGCCTTCATAGGTGCCTACGGCGGTTCCTATATGCTGCGTCACATTCCCTTGGCGAAGATTCGCTTGGCGGGAGGACTTATTTTTGCCGGACTCGGTATCTACACGCTCGTGCAAGTGTTCACGTCATGAGCAGAACCGATGAGCTTTTGAGTTTTGCTGAGGGTGTCAAGGGATTCATGCCCCGTTACGAAGGTCTCGCGCTCTTTGAATCGGCTTTGGCGCTCGGTGAACAACGAACGGGTGGAACGTGGCTGGAAGTTGGAGCTTGGTGTGGCAAATCAGCCGTATACCTCGGAGCCGCCGCCGAACACACTTCGAGTGTTCTTTATTCGCTCGACCACCATCACGGCAGCGAAGAGAATCAAGCGGGGTGGGAACACTTCGATCGGACATTGGTGGACCCCGTCGATGGCCGGCTCAATACACTTCCCCACTGGCAACGAACGATCGCCGAGGCAGAACTCGAGAGCGTCGTCGTTGGTCTCGTGGGGCCTTCACTCGTCGTCGCTTCGCACTTTGATCAACCTCTCGATCTGCTCTTCATTGACGGTGGCCACGCGCACGACGTGGCATGGTCGGACTACGAAGCATGGACTCCCAAAGTCGTCAGTGGTGGTTTACTACTCATCCACGACGTCTTTCCCGATCCCGATGACGGTGGACGGCCGCCTTATGAGATTTTCTGTGCTGCGCTCGAAAGTGGTCGCTTCGTAGAGCGTGGCGTCGAAGGCTCGCTTCGCATACTGGAAGCGAATTTCTAGTCTCTTCGAGTGTTCCCTAACAGCCCAGTACGGCTTGGGCTTGGTCAGACGCGCCCTAAAGGAGCGGCCGTAATTCAACTCGTCGATTACAGCACCGGGACCCTTCGTTCGCGAGTCGCAGTGCCACGCCCTGATCGGGCGCGTCAATAATCCAAAAGCCGCTATAGAACTCGTTTGACGCAAAGACAGAGCCATTAGTGACTTTTTCGTTTCCTTCTCGGTTATCAATGACGATGGCTGTGCTGGGCGCACCAATGCCTGCCGCCATGACCCAGTGGCCTTCGCTCAAGAGCCGATCATTGAATTCGTCGACGGCCGCCATTTCCGCCGAAGTACCAGACCGACTTTGATCGTCGATTACATAAACGATGTAGCGCATATCGGTACGTCCCCAATCCGTGGGGCCCCTTCCCCCAAGCACCACTTCACCAATACTACGAACACACCTGTTCAATAGCCACCGTCTAGCGTCAAAGGGATCTAATCAATAACGATTGCAGCGGTCACGCGAGGAGCTCTATGAAACTCATCACCTTAGGAACGGGCAGTCCTATCCCCGATCCCCAGCGAGCGGGACCGGCCACCCTGGTCCGAGTTGCCGGCATGGATTTTCTTTTTGACTGTGGACGAGGAGTTCTCATGCGAGCAGCAGCAGCCATGAGCGGACCCGCGGCCTTCCACACCGTCTTTCTTACGCACCTGCACAGCGACCACGTCACTGATTTCAACGACGTCGTGACGATGCGTTGGGCCATGTCGCCGATTGTCAATCCACTGCGCGTTGTTGGACCCGTGGGTACGGCGGCTTTTGTTGAACGGACCCTCGCAATGTTGGAATTCGATATTGGCTACCGACTCGCGCACCACGCTGATCTCAATTGGGAGCCAGCCATTGAAGTCATTGAAACGAGCGGCGGCGTTGTTCTCGAACTCGAGGGCGTGCGCGTCAGCGCCGCTCCAACGAACCATCGCCCGGTCGAACCGACCGTGGGTTACCGCGTGGACTTTGACGAGTCCTCCGTTGTCATTGGTGGCGACTCGGTACCCTGCGAGGGGCTCGATCAACTCTGCCTCGACGCCGACATCTACGTGCAGACGGTCATCCGCGAATCCCTCGTGAAATCGATTCCGGTGCCTCGCTTGCAGGACATCCTTGATTACCACTCGAGCACCGTTGATGCAGGCAACACTGCCCAACGCGCTGGCGTCAAGAAACTTGTGATGACGCATCTTGTTCCCGCACCATGGCCCGGTACCGAGGGCGAATGGATTGACGAAGCCAAGAGTGTCTACCAAGGTGAAATTGTCGTAGCGAACGATCTCATGGAGATTGAACTCCCTTAATTCGTGCGTTGCTCAGTTATTGGTTCAAGAAACGTGGTCGGTCAGATTGAGCGTGCAACCCGGCTCGGGAATGTCCACGACCGCCGGCACGGCACCGTCTCGAAAAAGACCACTGGCCGGCGAGCACGAGGTCAGTGCGTCCACGGCCAAGATGATGGCCGCCGCCGTATACGACGTTGTCTCTTCGAAGGGAAACGTCACCGCTTCGGGATAGGCAATGCCCGTCCAATACGATCCATCCTCGCGACGGTGACGAGACGTGAGCGATAAAAGATCGAGCGCTTGGCTTGTCCAACCCAGAGCGTCGAGCGTAAGAACGCACTCGGCTGTTTCCGCCGCCGTCACCCAGTCATTAGTCGACACGCAGCGCACGCCGTAGCCTTCCATGACGTGGGTCTCCCAGCCGTCACGAATACGATTCTCCGCGGCCTCACCAGTGAGAGCTCCAGAAAAAATCGGGTAGTACCAGTCCATGGCGAATTCGTTCTTTGGTGCAAAGGCGCCGCGGTGGTGCGCAATGGCGTGACCCAGTCGTCCCGCCGCCAACTCCCACGACAGTCGAGTGACGTCGAGACGTTCGGCGAG
>Ga0302274_10001272_pt1 | contig 24348 bp, 10 predicted proteins | sample III_Bog_N2_1_FD_198755 | JGI IMG/M metagenome (GOLD analysis project Ga0302274, IMG submission 198755) | Peat permafrost microbial communities from Stordalen Mire near Abisko, Sweden - III_Bog_N2_1 | ecosystem: Environmental > Terrestrial > Soil > Wetlands > Peat | place: Sweden: Abisko...
TTTATGAAGTACGATGGCCCGCTGACCATTAAAGATCTGCCCGTGGACTCGAATGAGCTTATCGCCATGTGCGCGCCGCGGCCCGTATTTATCAGCGGAGGCGCGACCAATGGCGACGGATGGGTGGATGCCAAGGGAATGTTTCTAGCCGCGACGGGGGCCGATCCGGTCTATCGGTTGCTTGGCGCCAAGGGGCTGGGGACCGATGTGTTTCCACCGATTCTGACGCCGCTTACCAGTGGAGCCCTGGCCTTCAGGCAGCACGATGAAGGACATACCCCCGGCCCGAACTGGCCTGTTTTCCTGGATTGGGCGCAGACCTGGCTCGGTAGATAGGCACCGCTGTAATCTGGAGCAATGGCGTTTCGCTTACTGCATCTGAAACTTACATTTTTCGCCGCCACCGCTCTTACCTTCGCAACGTACTCGATGGCACAAACTACGGCCATCCCCGTAACAGTTGATGCAAATGCTCCCTCCCACGCTTTTCCGCACTTCTGGGAAGAGATGTTTGGCTCCGGGCATGCATCGCTCGCCATGCGCGAGGGCTACCGGGACGACCTTAAAGCTGTCCACGACCAGGTGGGCATGCGCTATGTTCGTTTCCACGCCATCTTCCTTGACGATGTGGGCGTGTACAAAGAAGACGATCACGGAAACGCCGAATATAACTTCACCTACGTCGACCAGATCTACGATGGACTGCTGGTGCGCGGAGTGCGCCCGATGGTCGAGATCAGCTTTATGCCCTATGCTCTGGCCTCGAAGAATTCCATCCAGGCTTTCTGGTACAAGCCGAACGTAGCTCCGCCCAAGGACTACGCGAAGTGGGATGCGTTGATCCGCGCCTTTGCGCAGCATCTAATTGACCGCTACGGTATCGACGAAGTGGCTCAGTGGTACTTCGAAGTTTGGAACGAGCCCAACATCGATTTCTGGGCCGGCGAACCCAAGCAGGTTACCTACTTTGAGCTTTACGAGCACACCGCTCGCGCTCTTAAACAGGTGAATGCGCGGTTGCGAGTGGGCGGGCCCGCAACCGCAGCCGCTCAGTGGATTCCCGATTTCCTGAATTACGTCAGCGCGAACCATGTGCCCATCGACTTTGTTTCAACTCACGGGTATGCCGACGACACGGTCAAAAATCTGTTCGGCACTAATGAAGACATTCCCATGCGCGACCGCGTATGCCGGGCCATCCAAATGGTCCACGGCCAGATTCAAGCTTCGGCAAACCCGTCATTACCGCTCTTCTGGACCGAGTGGAACGTGCCGTCATTCGGTAACCTGAACGCGCGCGACAACTGGTATGTTGGCCCTGCGCTCGCACACGATGTGAGCGAGTGCGACGGATCCGTCAAGATGATGTCGTGGTGGACCTTCGACGATGTTTTCGAGGAAGGCGGCGCTGCGACTGAACCCTTCGTAGGAATGTTCGGGCTGATCGCCGAGGGCAACATCAATAAGCCGAGCTTCTACGCATTCTCTCTATTGCATAGGCTGGGCGATGTGCGCCTTGCGAACGCGTCCGATCATTTGTTGGTAACCCGCCGCGCAGACGGCACGCTGGTTGTGGCTGCGTGGAACTTAGTCGATATGGATAAAGTTGCCGAGAGTAGACCCATTACCTTGCGGCTGACGTTCGAAGGTATCCGGGCCGGATCAAAGGGTTCAATCGAGCGCCTGGATGAATCGCACGGCAACCCGTTGATTGCCTATCGTGGGATGGGGAGCCCGCGGTATCCCACGCGAGCACAGGTCGCCGCGCTCAATAAGGCTTCGGCGCTCTCTCCGCCCGAGCACACAGTTCTCACCGGCGATCGCCTCGATGTGACTTTGCCCGTCAACGGGCTGGCCATCATCGAAATCCAGAGCCATTGATGCTTTTATCTGATTGTGCAATGGCTTATCTGCAAAATTGCGCCTCGCGAGCACAGCCTGCCGCTTTTCCGCATCACACCATCAAGGCCGGAATCGCGCGACTGAATCCGCTATCCGTCACTCCTGAATTAAATTGAACTGTGGAGACAGTATGTTCCTTCGGCTTGAACATTCGAAACGTGGAGTCAGAACCGGATTAGGAATTCTGATTGCTTCCGGCTTCGCACTTGTATTGCCACTAACTGGAGCGCACGCGCAAAGCGATACGCCTTACACGACCGTAGTCCAGGTGCAGAAAGCCGCACCGCCGTCGAATGCGCAACTTGCCGACCCAACCATTGAACGCCGGGTTGATGCCTTGCTGAAGCAGATGACCCTGGCGGATAAACTGGGCCAACTGGTTCAATACAGCGGCGACGGAGTCAAGGGCGCGGACGTAGCCGCTTCAAAAGACGTGCCTCCTGCTCCGGGAAAAAATCCGGTAAGTCCTGACTGTCCTGACGCGATGCAACTCATCAGCCAGGGCCGGCTGGGCTCGATGCTGAACGTTGTTGGCGCTGAAACTACCAATGCTTATCAGCATGCCGCAGTTGATAGGAGCCGCCTGCATATTCCGCTGCTGTTCGGCGCCGACGTCATCCACGGTTATCGAACGGTTTACCCGGTTCCGCTAGGCCTTGCCGCTACCTGGGATCCTGCTCTTGTGACATCCGTGGCACATGTTGCAGCCGAGGAGGCGACAACCGCGGGCGTGCGCTGGTTCTACTCACCCATGGTCGACATCTCGCGCGATCCGCGTTGGGGACGGACGATTGAAGGCGCAGGAGAAGATGCGTATTTGGGCGCTGCCATGGCACGGGCTTACATTCGCGGGTACCAGGGCGACGATCTTTCAAAACCCGATGCAGTTGCGGCCAGCGTAAAACATTTCGCAGCCTATGGAGCGGTTGAAGCGGGAAGGGAATACAACACCACTGACATGTCAGAGAGCCGGCTGATGCAGGACTACCTGCCTCCGTACAAAGCAGCGGTTCAAGCCGGTGCGGCCACTATCATGTCAGCATTCAATGCGCTGAATGGCGTGCCGGCAAGCGCCAACCGCTTTCTGCTTACTGATGTTCTACGCGATGAGTGGGGATTCAATGGATTTGTTGTGAGCGACTACACCGCGATTCGCGAGCTTATCAATCACGGCATCGCGCTGGATGGCGCGACTGCGGCGCGCAAGGCCTTAACGGCCGGGGTTGACGTTGACATGATGTCGCACCTGTACGATTCCGAATTTCCTGCGATGGTGAAGTCGGGCCAGATTTCGATGACGTCAATCGACGAAGCAGTTCGCCGCGTCCTGCGGGTTAAGTTTGCGCTCGGACTCTTTGAGCATCCATATGCGCAGGGCACTGAAGTGACGCGCGCCGTGCCGGAGCACAGGGCGATTGTTCACCAGGCTGCCGAGGAGTCGCTGGTGCTGCTTGGAAACAAGCCCTTCAACGGAACTCCGGTGCTCCCATTGGCCGATCGTCCCGCAAAGGTTGCTCTCATTGGTCCGCTTGCCGATAACGCCGACGAAATGATCGATCAATGGGGAGATCCACGACGCAATCCCGATGTGATCACGGTAAAAGATGCGCTTGAGGACCGCGCAAAGCAGATTGGCGGCTCAGTGACTTATGCAAAGGGTACAGAGATATCTGGAACTTCGGAGAGTGGGTTCGCTGAGGCGCTGGAAGCAGCTAATCGGTCTGATGTTGTGGTGATGGCGTTAGGCGAGTCGAGCGAGATGAGCGGAGAAGCTGGTTCGCGCTCGCATCTCGATCTTCCCGGCAATCAGGAGAAGCTGTTGAAGCAAATCGCCGCAACGGGCAAACCGATTGTGTTGCTGGTGTTTTCAGGCAGGCCGCTGGTTCTTAATTGGGCGGCGGAGCACGTGCCAGCCATTATCGAGGCTTGGTTTCCGGGAACTGAGGCCGGATCGGCGATTGCCAATTTGCTTTATGGCGATGTGTCGCCCAGCGGCAAGCTGCCCATGAGCTTTCCTAGGTCCGTTGGCCAGGAGCCGCTTTACTACAATCAGTTCCCAACGGGCCGGCCCACCTACGACGCCGATCTAAGTAAGCCGCCGGACGGAGATACTCGATTCATCTCACGCTATATCGACGTGCCCAACGATGCACTGTTCCCCTTTGGCTACGGCCTGAGTTACACCACGTTCGATTACTCCGGCGTGACTGCTTCTCGCGCGTCGGTGCCGCTCAGCGAAGCAAAGGACAATGGCGGACGCATGCTGATCACCGCAACGGCCACCGTGAAGAATACTGGCGACCGCGCAGCCTCCGAGGTCGTGCAATGTTACGTGCGCAACCTGGGCGCCAGCCTTGAGCAGCCGGTGCGAAGCCTTCAAGGATTCAAGCGCGTAACTCTCAAGCCTGGCGAATCTCAGCAGGTTACGTTCGACCTGGGCTTCAACGAACTCTCGTTCTATACCAACGCGGGCAAGGCAATTATTGAACCAACCCATTACACGGTGTGGGTCGGCGGCAGCTCTCTGGCTACTGAACACGCAGACTTTGTAATTGCGCCATAAAGTTCATGCAGTACGACTCACCCGCCGCGGAAGTCTCACTAAGTCAAGTTCAGAAGCGGTAACCTGGCTTGAGCTGGCATAAGTAGATAGTCGAATTGTCCACTTTTGAACTGACTCTGGATGTGCAGGTGGCCCAACTCAGGTAAAGTTCCGGGCCGAGTGGAAAGACCATGGGCGTTCCGTCGATTTCGGCTTCAATGCTGACCCCTTCCTGAGTCGGCGGCACTGTGAAGTTGAGGGCCGGTCCATAGATGACAGGGTACAGCTCGCGCAAATTCGACCTGATTGCTGTGTGAAACACCTCGGCCTCTACCAGGAATGTTGCTGTGTCAGACCAATCGGTCGCAGAAACTGTAATATTTCGACCGCCATCCGTAAAACCGCGCGGATCTATTTGCGTAAAAGGGCACGGCCCAGCAAAGCATGAAGCCCGCACATTGCGGAACTCGTTGCCAGGGCCCGCATCCAGCGATAACGAGTTTTCTGACGCCTTCCAGTTACCATGCGGCGAGCACGGTTTTTGGCCGTTGCATGCTACATCGCCTTTGTTGACCACTTGGAAGGTCCTGGCCGCGCTGCCGATATTTTCTTCTGATTGGGCATTTACCGTATATCTAATTCGAATATTGGAGACGACCGATTGCTTTAGCTGGCCGTCAGAGCCCGCGCCGGATTGCGAAGGAATCGGAGTCATCGCCGCGATCTGGAGTCCTTTGCCCGCCAGTCGAAGGCTTGGACGCAGCTCAATTTTCAAAGGCTGGTAGTCCGCGTGGTGGAAACTGAGTTTCAACGTTTTTCCCAGCCATGCCACTCCCGGAAGCTTGATCTTGAAGTATCCAGAGGCATCGGACTCAGCGCGAACGCTCGATGTGCCGTCCTCCGCAGTCACGAATGCGTCGGAGATCGGCAATTGCTTTCGGGGATCGCTGTCGCTACGAATTACGGCGCCCTGAATCGTCAGCGAGACAGCTCGCCAATGATGGAGCTTCAGCGCCATGAAAGTGGCCGTTGCAGCAACCGCGACTACGGCGACGATCCAGAGCAACACCCTTTTCCGCTTCACGTCAAAATCACCCGCACCTACTTTGATTTGACGCGTTTTCGGCCCAATTTGCTGTCCGTATTCCGCTCATCGCATGCGAGTTTTCTGCATCTAATCTCACTAGCCATTAGGCCACGTGCAAGTGAGGAAGCGATTGTGTCCAAAGAACCGTGGAGCGATTGAGTGGAAGGGATGGACCCTCTCAAATTGAATGGAATCAATCTTCTGAAAGGTTATACAAGCTCTCGCCGGAGGTTGCTCCGTCAATTGACGGGCCTATCCTTTGGTCTCCAACTCTCCGGAACAGGCATTCAGTCCCTCCTCGCTCAATCTACGCAGCGACAAAAAGCGGCGGAGCCGCACGAGCGCCCAGCCACTCCTCCGGCGCCTTCAATGTTGTCTCCTGAAGACGATCAATTCCTGAATGACCTCGAGCACGGCTGTTTTCTGTTTTTCTGGGAGCAGGCCAACCCACCGACAGGATTGATCAAGGATCGCTGTAATGTCCGCATAAACGACACCAGTACCGCGGCGAGTATAGCGTCCACCGGCTTTGGGCTGACCGCAATTTGCATCGGAGAGAAGCGTGGCTTTGTGAGTTACGAAGACGCGCGCCGGCGGGTTATTCAGTGCTTGTCGTTCCTGTGGCATAAGCTGCCAACTCATCGGGGATTCTTCTATCACTTTGCCAATATCAATACCGGCGAGAGAATGTGGGATTCTGAGGTTTCATCGGTCGACACCGCTATACTCCTCTGCGGTATTCTGACTTGCAGCGCGCATTTTCACGACGAGACAATTTCGCAATTGGCTCATGCCATCTTTGATCGCGTGGACTGGACCTGGCTCTCTGAAGATACAACGTTGCTTTCGCACGGTTGGACGCCTGAGCTTGGATTCATTCCTTCCCGATGGGATCTCTACAGCGAATTGATGATGATGTATCTGCTGGGACTCGGGTCTTCGTCTCACCCGCTCAATAGCGACGCATGGTTCGCATGGAAGCGGACCATTTTCGAATACGACGGGCTGCGCTATATCGGCTCGTACGCTCCGCTATTTGTGCATCAGTACTCACAGGCATGGTTCGACTTCCGCGGCAAGCGGGACCGCTATACCGATTACTTTCAGAACTCGATCATCGCCACCGATGTGCATCGCCGCTTCTGCCTTGAATTGAACACCCAGTTCTCCGATTACAGCAACGCACTTTGGGGAATTACGGCGTCGGACTCTGAGCGAGGTTATGTTGTTTGGGGTGGGCCGCCGGCGACGGGGCCGATCGACGGAACAATCGTGCCCTGCGCAGCAGGTGGTTCATTACCGTTTCTTCCTGAAGCCACGATGCGCGTGCTTCGTACTATCCACGATCACTATCCGAATGCCTGGTCCCGGTACGGTTTTGTAGACGCGTTCAATCCGATCACCGGGTGGTACGACACTGATGTGATTGGCATCGACAACGGCATCATCATGCTTATGGCTGAAAATGCACGTTCAGGGTTTGTGTGGGAGACTTTTATGAAAAACCCTGAAGCCCAGCGGGGGATGGAGATTGCCGGCTTCAAACCGTATGACGCTCCGGCAGACGAAACAACGATCCGTTCCCAGCCCGCATCCGATTAGAAGAATACTGATTCGAGGCGCCGCGTACAGGAGAGCGTCCGGGTGCGCCTTGGCTAAGAAGTCTCGCGTGCAATGCGCCTGTGCCGAATGCCGGCGCTAGCCGGCCGTATACGGAGCATCCTTAACCATGACTGACGCGAAGACTGCCGGCGAGTCCGGTTCACGCCAATCCAGCGCCGATCAGAATCATGGAGGCGCGTGGGCCGACCGCATAAACGCCCTCAAAAATATTCCCCCCGTGCTTCATTTCGTGTGGGATTCGGGCCCGTCAGTCGTTTTCTGGGACATCGCGATCCGGGTCATAGTCGCTTTCCTGCCCGTAGGCATCGGCATCATCGCCGGCCCATACATTATCAATGGAATAAACCAGATCAGGTTTCATCATCCCCTGCCCGGATACTTCTGGTGGGTCGTGGCATTAGAAGCAGTCCTCGCAGTTCTCCTCGGATTGCTTTCGCGCTCCGTGGATTACTTCGACAACTTGCTGGCCGATCGCTATACCCATCATGTCAGCGTCGAAGTGATGCGCAAGGCTGCTGCTCTCGACGTGACAGTCTATGAAGATCCCGTTTTCTACGATCGCCTGGAGCGGGCGCGCGTTCAGGCGACCGACAGGCTGGCCATGATCCAGCAGATGGGCCGACTGCTGCAGCAGACCGTCACTGCAGCCGCGTTTTCTGCAGTGCTCCTCTTCTACTCGCCGGTACTACTGCTCCTGCTTGTTGCCGGTATCATTCCTGCCTTTCTTGGTGAAAGCCACTTTGCGTTTCTCACCTATGCCAAGAATTTCCGCCAGACCCCCATTCGCCGGCAGATGGATTATCTGCGCCAGGTGGGCGGCAGCAAGGAAGCGGCGAAGGAACTGAAGCTTTTTAATTTAAGCGACTACCTGACCGAGCGATTTTCATCGCTCTCGCTCGGAATCTACGAAGAGAATGTCGCGCTTAATCGCCGCCGGCTTTTGTGGGGTGCGCCGCTCGCGGTTCTCGGACAGCTCGGTTACTACGCCGCTTACGTACTCAGTATTTATCGCACCATTCATGGCATCTACTCGATCGGCGCTCTGACGCTGATCACGACCGCCATTATGCAGGCCATGGGCAACATTCAGCAGGCGTTTTCGACGGCCTCGGGAGTTGCTGATCAGGCCCTCTTCCTTACCGATCTGTTGGCTTTTTTTGACATGAAGCCGGCCGTCACATCGAAGGCTGATGGCCTTCCCGCGCCGAGCCCGATCCAGCGTGGTTTTGAGTTCCGCAACGTATCTTTCGTCTATCCAGGCACGGATCGGCGCGTGCTCAGCGACTTCAGCTTCACGCTCCGCCCCGGAGAGAGTGTGGCACTGATCGGCGAGAACGGCCAGGGCAAAACCACGGTTGTCAAGCTGATCACACGCCTTTATGACCCAACCGAAGGCCAGATTCTGCTCGATGGCGTAGACCTTCGTGAATACGATCTTGCCGATCTCCACGCGGAGATTGGAGTCATCTTTCAGGATTTCATGCGCTACGAGATGACGGCCCGTGAAAACATCGCAGTTGGACGAATCGAAGTCCCGCACACTGCGCAGGAAATCGAACATGCGGCAGAAAAGAGCCTTGCCTCGGGGGTTATCGCCCGCTTGCACAATGGCTACGACCAGATGCTGGGCCGCCGTTTTGAAACGGGAGTGGACCTGTCTGGCGGCGAATGGCAAAAATTGGCTCTCGCTCGCGCCTATCTTCGCGATGCGCAACTGCTCATTCTCGATGAACCCACAGCTGCGCTCGATGCCCGCAGCGAGTTCGAGGTCTTTGAGCGCTTCGCAGAATTGACTGAAGGCAAGATGGCACTGCTCATCTCCCATCGATTCTCCACCGTTCGCATGGCCGACCGCATTGTCGTGCTCGAAGGCGGCCGGCTGGTGGAAGAGGGCAGCCATGCGCAACTAATTGCAACCGGCGGCCGGTATGCCGAAATGTTCGAAATGCAAGCCGCCAGTTACCGATGAGGTCCCGTGATTGACGCACCAACAGTTCCGGAAACCGGGCAGCCGATCTCAAGCGCACTGCTTGAGTGTGTTCGCACCGCTGCATCATGGGAAGTCGTAACTCGTCCCGCAACGACAGGTACTTGTCCCGCGCGGGTCCACGCTGTCCAGAGCGCCCTCAAGGGTCTTGAAGTCGAATTGGCTTCAATGCGGAATTCTTCGAAGCTGGCAAAAACGTCGGCCTCCGCACTTCTGGAATTGCGGGCGAACGCACGCCTTCTTCGAGCCGCCGTCCGAGCCGTATCCGACAGGCCTCGTGTTGTCGCGCTCCTTCCGCGCGTCGTACTCCCGGCCCATAAGGATGAGCCACGCGTCGCGACGATTGCATCTGCATATCTTCATGCCGTCGGCGGCAATTTTTCGGCGCCCGCGTTCCGCGACTTTATTGAAGCGTTGCAAAAGCATGATCCTCTCACACTCGACGAATTGTGGAATGCATCAGCTTTCCTCAAGTTCACTCTGCTTGAAATGTTGCTGGATGATGCTCGCCTCCTGCTTCGTTCGCGCACTGATGCACCCGAATCGCCAATTTCCATTCATCTCAAGAGTCTTCGCACTGTCGCACACACCGACTGGGCTTACTTGATGGAGCCGCTCATCCTGTTCGATGCCGCGCTGCGACAGGATCCCGCGCAGGCGTACGCGGAGATGGACTTCGACAGCCGCGAGTTCTATCGGAAGCGGGTAGCGTTCATCTCCCGCCACTCCGATTGCACCGAATGCCAGGTTGCCAAGGCGGCGTTGGATCTTGCCCATGAAGCCAAAGCAAAGCCGTCCGATGGGCAGCGGATTCAGCTCCGACATGAACACGTGGGATACTACCTGATCGACAAAGGTTTTCCGCAGCTTGCCGTGCGCACCGGATTCCATCCCCCGCTAATGGAGTGCGTGCGCACTTACATCCGCGGCCAGGCCGACAACTTCTATATCACCGGCATCCAGGTCATCACGATTGTGCTGATCGCGGCCCTCATTCTGATTCCCTTGCCGCGTTTCAGCCTGTTCGACTGGTTTTTGGCCGCGCTCGCACTCTTTATGCCGGTCATGCAGTGCGCGGTCGATCTGGTCAACAGCACCATCACTTCGATCTTTGATCCCGATCAGCTCCCAAAGCTGGATTTCAGCAAGGGCATTCCCATTGAATTCACCACCGTGGTCGCCGTGCCAACTCTGCTCATCAACGAAAAGCAGGTTCGCGGCCTGGTGAACGATCTTGAAGTTCGTTTCATCGCGAGTCGAGATCCCCACCTGCATTTTGCGCTGCTTACAGACCTTGCCGACTCGGTGAACAAGCCGCACGCCAACGACTCGCACGATCTCGTCGAACTCGCAGTCCGGCTCATCGATGAATTGAATGCAAGACATAGCTCGCCAAAGAGCGGTAGTTTCATCTTGCTTCATCGTCACCGCATTTTTAATGTGCGCCAGGGTGTTTGGATGGGGTGGGAGCGCAAGCGCGGCAAACTTCTCGACCTGAATAAACTACTGGCCGGCGAATTTGATGCTTTCCCCATAAAGGCGGGCCGGCTGGATGTGCTCAGCCAGATCCGTTACGTACTTACACTCGACTCTGATACGCAACTGCCTCGCGGCGCAGCTACGCGCTTGATTGGCGCCATCGCGCATCCACTGCATCAGGCAGTGATCGACCCCCGGCTGCGCATTGTGACCGAAGGCTATGGAATCCTGCAGCCACGCATCGGCGTGAGCGTTCGCTCCTCTTCACGCACGCGGTTGGCTGCCATCTATTCAGGCCAGGGCGGCTTCGACATCTATACCCGCGCCATCTCCGACGCTTATCAGGATCTTTATCACGAAGGAATCTTCACCGGCAAAGGCATCTATGAAGTGGCTGCACTTCATACTGTGCTCAATCAACGCTTCCCGCGCAACGCACTGCTGAGCCACGATCTTATCGAAGGTGCATATGCTCGTGCCGGGCTCGCCACTGACGTGGAACTCATCGACGATTATCCCTCGCACCTAAGCGCCTACAGCCGCCGTAAACACCGCTGGGTTCGCGGCGATTGGCAAATCGCGCAATGGATGTTCTCGCGGGTGCCCGAAGAGTCAGGACGGTGGAAGCCTAATCCAATTTCAGAAGTCTCCCGCTGGAAGATTTTTGACAATCTTCGCCGCTCACTTGTTGAACCTTTCACTTTCATCTTGTTTGTAGCGGGTTGGCTCGGCCTTCCGGGAGGACCGCTTTACTGGACCATTCTTCCCTTGGTCCTTTTGATCTTTCCCACCGTCGTTCAAAGCGCTTTCGGGCTTGGCAGTGCCTTCTTCAGCGGTCGCAAGGGCAGCGCCGGTGAGGTCATCTCCGGTTTCTGGAAGGCGGCCGTTGTTGTCCTGATGAATTTGATCTTTCTGCCCTACCAGGCGCTCCTCTGTCTTGACGCCATTATTCGCGCGCTGGTGAGGGGCTTCATCACCGGCGAGCGTTTGCTGGAATGGGAGACTGCTGCACAGGCCGAAGTTCAAAATGCACATCAAACTCTGATTGACCGCTATTTTGCCCTCACGCCGCTGGTCGCCCTGGCAATCGCGGGTGTTGTCTTCCTCTTTAACTCGCACCATCACCATGCGCTCATTGTGGCTTCCCCTATCCTTCTGCTTTGGGCTATCGGTCCAGTTGTCGCTGCCTGGTTGAATGCGCCGCTGAGTGAACAGAATAAGCGCCTCGATTCAGGCGACCAGGCGTTTCTGCTCGATCATGCTTTACGCATCTGGCGTTACTTCAGCCAATTTGGAGCGGAGCGTCACAACTACCTCATCCCCGACAATGTTGAAGAAGAGGGCCTGTTTGAAGCTGCCCGCGTTTCGCCTACTAATCTTGGCTTACTGCTCAATGCCCGTCAGGCTGCTTGTGAGTTCGGCTTCCTGACCAGTCCCGAGTTCGTCAGACTTACCAATAGCAGCTTTGCCACTATTGCGCGGCTCGAAAAGTATAGAGGCCATTTGTTCAACTGGTACGACACGCAGACACTCGAGCCGCTCAGCAAAGAGCCGTTCGTTTCTTCGGTCGACAGCGGTAACCTTGCCGCCTCGCTCTACACGCTTCGCTCCGGCGCGATGGCTCTTCTTCGCAAGCCGTTGCTTGGGCCGCAGCACTTTTCCGGGCTTCGTGCCTATTGGCAAATGTTGCGCTTGCAAAAATGCCTTGCAGGGCCGATGGCACGTCTGTCTCCTCCCGTTTCCGATGCTTCTATTGGCGACTGGCTCGCATGGCTGGCGGCCGCGCAGAGCGCGCTTAATGCGGCTTCCAACTCGTCGTCGGCCGGCCAAAAGGACACTTGGTGGGTCACAGAGACTCAGCACCGTATTAATGCGATCGCCGCGCTGCTTCAGGACTTCATGCCTTGGCTGCAGCCTGAATACGCTCCACTTCGTGAAATATCTGAACTCGGAATGGAGCGAATTGAGTATGCGCTCACAATCGACAAAGCAATCACATTCGCAGAACATCTGGAAGAGCGTCTGACCAGCGCTTCGCCCACAATTGCCAGGAACGCGTCGCTTGCCGAGCTCGGCGAACAGTTCCGTGTGTCTGTCCGAATGGCGCTGCAGAACCTGCGGTCCCTTGCCGCTGCGCTTCGCGGTATCGCTCATCATGCAGAAACCCTCGTGCAAGAGATGGAGTTTGCATTTCTCGCCGATCCCGGTCGACAGATCCTTTCCATCGGCTACGATGTGCGTGCGAAAAAACTGCACGAAGCCTGCTACGACATGATTGCTTCTGAAGCTCGTATTGCTACTTTCATCGCAATCGCCCGCGGCGAGATCCACCAGGAGAGCTGGTTCAAGCTGGGCCGCGAACACGTGCGTACTTTCGGGCATTTTATTCTGCTCTCCTGGACCGGCACCATGTTTGAGTACCTGATGCCAGCCCTGTGGATGCGCAGCTATCCCGACACTCTAATCGCCCGCACCCTCGCTGCATGCGTCACGGTACAGCGAGAGTTCGCAAGTTCCCTCAGGATTCCCTGGGGCATTTCGGAGTCGGGTGCCTCGAAGAAAGACGATGCCGGCCATTATCATTACCAGGCTTATGGCGTGCCGCAAATTGCGCTGTTCATTGAAGCCACAGCGGGGCCGGTCGTCTCGCCTTACTCATCGTTCCTTGCGCTCGCGGTCGATTCCGTAGCTGCTCTGCGCAATTTGCGCCGCATGGCTTCTGCCGGGTGGGTGGGCGCCTTCGGCTTCTATGAAGCGGTGGATTATTCTACCGATTCAGGAAAGCCTGTTCTGGTCCGCGAATGGATGGCGCACCACCAGGGTATGTCGCTGCTTGCGATTCTCAACCTGCTTCACAATAACGCGGTGCAGCGCTGGTTCCATGAGAATCCTGAAGTGCAGGCGTCCGAACTCCTGCTTCATGAAATGCCCGTCGGCAAATCGGTTTTGAAGGCGCGGTTGAAAGAGTAAGACGGTACCTGCGGCAAGTGGTAAGTGAAAATTAAAATCAAGTGCGCCAGAACTGGGGAACATGAACCCGGCGCCTTGTATCGGGGTTGATGCGCCCTGCGCCGCCTATACCGCAGGATTGCCGAGCTGAATCGTCAATCCGTACATTTGATGCAGTGCCCGAGCCGCCAACCAGCACGCCTCGCACCCCTCACGGACCGCGTTCGGGTCGGCAGTCAAGTTCGTCTGCGTCCCCGATTCCCGGGAGCCTCCACATATTATGTTGTACTGCCTGCCCCCCCTCCCCCTGGCTTTGGGGCAAATATATGATTCGACGATGGTTGCCGGGCAAAAAACCGTATAAAGCAGCGTAAATAAATCATGTTAAACGGCTTAGGACTCAAATAGTTGAAAACATGCAACTTATGACCACCAGGTTCGGGGGCACCCGCATGCGACAGCTTTAGACACGGGGTGAAATGGAATGTCCTGCTTCAAGCGTAGCGAATCACCGGAAAAAACACGCAATGGTTTGATTTCCGCAAGCGATTGAAAAGGGTGGGGTTGGTGGAGACGATGGAGAGAGTGAGCTTGACAGGTGCGGGAGGGGCAGACCGATGTAGCCGTCGACGGCGTGAAAGAAACGCAGGCTAAATATTTGCTTACTTATATTCAGGCGCAAAAAACTGCCCGGACCATAAGTCCGGGCAGTTGAGGAATTACATGATGGTTAGAAGCTAAAGCGTGCCTGGAAATCGACGGATCTTGCCCCAAGAGCACCGCTCGCCTGACCAAGGTTCGAACTCTGAATGTTGGTCGAAATGGTATCAGGGTCAATGTTCAACAGGTTAAAGAGGTTGAGCATGTTGGCCTTGATCTCGAACTTCGCGTCTTCGCCCAGAATTGGAATCCTGGGTAAACCGAAGGCCTTGGCGACGGTTAGATCGACATTCCTGTATCCGGGACCGGGCATCTGGTTGCGGTCAATTCCCGGCGGAGGGATGAAAGTGGTTGTCGATTGTCCTGATTGATCGGTGATGGCACCAGAAAAGTCAGGAATGAAGAAGTAGTTGTTGGAGAACTCATTGTTGTTGGTCCCGGTGATTGCAGAGCCCGGATTGCTGAAGTTGCTTCCCGTCTTAAAGGCGTTGTTGCTGGTGTCTTTGCCACCGCCGCCGAGGTAATTGGGACGAAGTTGCGGGTATCCGTAGTTGCAACTGTTGCAATAGAACTGGTGCGGAGCCTGGAAGTACGGTGTCCATCCAAAGCCCGAGTGGAAGGTTGCGATGCCGCTGATCGCCCATCCGCCGGCGACTTTCTCAATCCAGGAATGGTCGCCATGGAAGAAGACGGGCGCCCAGGTGCCAAACGCTTTGAAAGTGTGATTGACGTCAAAGGCTGACCGCCCGTACGAGTACTTCGGATTGAAGAGATAAGGATCTCTCGAGTAGGGACCGGAATTCGTATCCATGCTGTGTGCCCAGGTGAACTGCGTTTCCGCTGAGAATGTGTGCGAGAACTGGTGCTTGAGCCCTGCGAGCATCATATGGTTCGTCGACCAGCCGCCGCTTCCGAAGGTGTTGACGCTCGAAACCAGGGGGTTCTGCGGCGCGCTCATGATTTCTCCCAGCGCGGTAGCGTCGTAGTTGTATATCTCGTGGCGGCCGAAGCCGCCCTCGTAGCCGAGATTGAAAATCACTGAATGACCGAAATCGTACTCCGTATCCAGTGAGAAGTGCTCCAGGTACTGGGTAGGCATGTGACCGGGTAAGCCGCCAACGCCTGCGCCGCCCGCGGTGGGCAAGCCCGCGGAGTTGAATGTGGTAATGGTGTGGGGATTGGCCGGGTAGCCGTAGATGTTGTTCGCACTGCTCGACACCCCGTAGAGGATGTTCGGATCGATGAAGGTGGGGCCGGTGCTGTATGGGCCCGGGACGCCGCTCGTTCCCGGCGGGTTGCCATCGTAGTTGTTGGCGTTGGCGATTTGCTCCCCGTTGTAGTTCAAGCCGAACCCGCCGCGGAGGACCATTCTGCCGTTGTAATAGTTGGGAAGCCAGTTAAATCCAACCTGCGGCCCGAAGTTGAGTTTTTGCGCAACCCAGGCATTGACGCCGGTACGAATGGTGATTCCGGTCAAGAGGTCTGAGCCGCTTCCAAACGACAGCACACCCATGTGGTTGTCTTTGTCGCTCATCGGTCCAAAGTATGACCAGCGCAGTCCCGCCGTCACGGTCAGATTCGGGCGGAGCTTCCAGCTGTCCTGGAAGAAAGCTCCCAGAATATCTTCGCGGTTGTCGTTGCGGTAGCCTCCGGGAAGACCGGTGGTTGCCTGGAACGAGCAGCATTCAGCCTCAGGGGCATCGTTCATAAAGTCCCAGAGGTTGTAGAAGGTGTATTGCGGAATGCTGATGGGCACGTTCAGGTAGTAAAGCCGGGTGGATTCAAATCCGAACTTCATGGTGTGGGTATGAAGAATCTTTGTGGCTACATCTTTGTAGCTGTAGGTCCACTGGTTCAGATCGGAAGGGAAACCCGGGCCAAAGGTGCCTAGACCGATGCTCCCGGTCGTGGTGACGTAGCCCTGGGGCAGGCCAAGGGGCTCTTGAGGATTGCTGCTGAGTTCGTTGTAGCGATACCCAGCAGCGTTGGCGCGGGCTTCGTTCAGGAAGCTCGGCGAGAAGATGTGGTTCCAGATAACCGAGAAGGCATCGTTGATCTGCGAGTGATTGAAGAGATCGTAACCATATCCACCGTTGTAGTCGGTCTTGGTCGAAGGCTCCCAGTAGATTGCAAAGCTGAGGTGATCCTTATGGGTCACATCAGCGTCCAGGCGCCCGTTGTACTGCTTGAAATCGGTGGTGGTTGGGTTACTTAGGGCGAATTCATTAATGTCAGGAGTGGTCCCGAGCCCGCCGCCCACACCAGGGTTGCTGCTATTCACGTAGCCAAGATCCTGACTGCCCAGGCTGCCGGTAAGCGGCGTGCCGATATTCAATCCGCCGGCCACGGCCGCGCAGTTTACGCCTTGCTGAAGTCCGGCATCACTGCAACGTATATTGCCGGCCGCGGTGCCGATAACCGCTGCCTTGGGGAAATTGAGAAACGTGGAGGCAATGCTGCCCGACGGCGCCAATGCGGCCAGCTGCGAGGTGACGTACCACCCCGTGCTCGGGAAAGGAGTGTTCAGGTTTTGACCCTCGTAGTTGAAGAAGGCGAAGAGTTTGTTTTTCCAGAGCGGTCCACCAATGCTGCCGCCGATCTGGTTATAGCGGTTTGCGTTCCTGAGCAGGAGCTTCGGGTTGGTTACCGATGCGGGTCCGTTCCAACGCTGATAGGCATTCAACCCAGGGCGGGTGATCTCGCCGAAGAAACTGCCGTGGAGATCGTTGGATCCGCTCTTGGTGGTAATCTCGGTCATCGCGCCGTTGAAGCGGCCTTGCTCCGCGTCGTAGGCATTGGTGACGATTTGAATGTTGCTGATTGAATCTTCGCTGGGGGTAATAATGGTCGATCCGCCCCATACGGCGCTGACGGTGCTGATGCCGTCGACAGCGTAGCCGTTGTTTTCAAACTGGCCACCGTTGGTGTTGGCCGAAGCGCCGTTCTCCGTAGCAAAAATACTGCTGTTTGAACCCAGGTTGCCACCGCCGCCTGACGAAGCACCGGTCTGAGTTCCCGGGGCCTGAAATCCGCCGCCGCCGGCTGATTGCGATCCGTCCGCCAGAACTCCGGGCGCCAACTGAATAAGGCTGGTAGCGTCGCGCTCGAAGACAGGCATATGTTGAATCTGCTCGGCGGTAACAGTCTGACCATTGTTGGCAGTTTCTGTGTCCATGGTTGCTTCTACTGACGCGTTCACGGTGACTGTCTGCGAAGCAGCGCCGACGTCAAGCTTGACGTTCAGTGCGTTGGGCTGCTCGGGGATCAATTGCAGATCACTGAGAACCTTTTTCGTGAATCCATCCCTCTCGACAGTGAGTGTGAAGTGATCGGCCGGAAGGGCGTTGAAATTGAAGATACCCACGGCGTCGCTGGTCCGAACCACTGTCTCGTTAGTTGCTTTGTTGACTAGCGTGAGAGTTGCTCCCGGTATGACTGCACCCTGCTGGTCGGTGACCGTGCCTTGAATGGATGTCCGATACTGGCCGCGTGCGGGGAGGGCTGGAAGAAGAAGCAACAGCAGAACCAAGGGCCAAAAGGCCTTCAGCACGGTGATGAAGTTCTGCCCCATGGGGGCTGAGCCTGGGTAGGTTTCGTTGCCGGGGATTGGCATGACGGGTCTCCTGAAAAACGGTTGCAGGGGTTCGTAGCCCTATAAGAAGCTGGGTTCGAATCTCCAAGGGTGGATTGATTAATAGATTGGTGTAATCGGGGGAAGGTGTTGGCATCGGCAATGACCATGACGGTCAAATCGTTGTCAACGAAAATGCTCAACGGGCCGTACTGCATTAATCCTGCTTATGCCCGGATAGGTTCCCGAGCCTGAAGTTAAGATCCTCCGCCGATGGCAGTGGCAACCGTGCCTTGGCGCCACGAGGAGGGTTGGCCGGCAATTCACCGGGGCCCATGACGAATTGAGATGCGGTCAGGAAGGCGTATGGCTATCCGTAGAATTAATCTTGAGGAGAGAAATAAATTATGGAAGTACACCATCTGACTTGGGCCGCGAGGTTGCGCTGATATCTATATGCTCAGGCGATTGTGCATTTATCTTGTAACTACAACAAAACGCAATGGATATTGTGTTATGGATGGAGAATCCGCGTTCGAATGCGGCTATAACTATGGAGAATCAATGACGAGTCTGATTTCATGCCGGCCGTGAATCGTCGCCGGCTTATTCAATCGCTGGCGGCAACCGCTGGCTGCGCGTTGTTGCCCTCTTCGAACGCATCTGGCGACCGAGCGTGGACCCCTTTGCCCGAAGATGAGCAGTTTCTCGATGACCTTCAGAGAAAGGCCTGCCTCTATTTCTGGGAGCAGGGCAGTCCCAGGACCGGCCAGGTTCTTGACCGCGCCCGCAACGACCTTCGGGGTGGCCGCGATTTGCGGCACATGGCCAGCATCGCCTCCACCGGCTTTGGGCTGACGGCTTTGTGCATTGCCCACCGCCGGGGATACCTGAATCGCGCTCACGTGGTAGAGCGCGTAAGAACAACGCTCAACTGGCATCTCAACACGATGCCGGAGAAGCATGGCTTCTTCTTTCACTTCACTGACATTGAAACCGGCGAGCGCTGGCCGGGGGTGGAGCTCTCTTCAATCGACACTTCGATTCTGATGTGCGGAGTTCTTACCGCGAAGGCCTACTTCCGCGATGCAGTAATCAGTTCGCTGGCACAGCAACTCTACGAGCGCATCGATTGGCCCTGGATGCTGAACGGCGGTCCCACGTTAAGCATGGGCTGGAAGCCAATCTCCGGTTTTCTCTCGGAGCGTTGGCGGCGCTATTGCGAGTTGATGATGATCTACCTGCTCGCCATCGGATCGCCCACACATCCCATCGCGCCTGAAACTTGGAACAATTTCACACGGCCCGTGGTGCATTACAAGGGGCTCGAGTACATCAGCGGTGACGATCCACTGTTTACGCATCAGTACTCGCAGGCCTGGTACGACTTTAGAAATCGCCGCGACGCCTACACTAATTATTTCGACAACTCAGTAACCGCGACAGAGGCCCACAAAGAATTCTGTCTTTCTTATCCAAAGTGGTACTCCGACGACTATTGGGGCATCACAGCTTCAGACTCAGCCGCTGGTTATACGGGATGGGGCGGACCGCCAGCCATTGGAAAAATCGACGGCAGCGTGGTTCCATGCGCCGCCGCCGGCTCTCTGCCGTTTCTCCCTGCGGAGTGCCTTACCGTTTTGCGATCATTGCGCTTGCGCTGGGGCAAGCAGGCGTGGGGCCGTTACGGCTTTGTCGATGCCTTTAACCCCGCTGCAAACTGGTACGACCCCGACGTGCTCGGCATCGACCAGGGAATCTCGGTGGTGATGGCCGAGAATTTGCGCACCGGGTTGGTGTGGAACACATTCATGCGCAATCCTGAGTGCGTCCGCGCCATGGAACTCGCGGGCTTTCACGGTCGTGGGCTGGGATGAAAGGTTTCACACCGACTTCACGCTGGGCGGCGTTCGTTGGATAATACCCGAGCCCTCTTTGATGGTGAGTATCTGGTTGGGATCGAGGTTGGTGAAGACTTCTACTTTCTGAGTAGTCGGCCATTTCACTTCAAGGCGGTCAATCTTCTTTGCCTGTCCGATGCCGAAATGCATCCGCAAATCGCTTTGCGACATTACACTCGTTCCCGAATGGACTTCATCCATTTGCGTGTGTTTCGCGGTCACGACGTGTACGCGTGCTCCAATCGCCGTTCGGTTGCACTTTGTCCCGACAAGTTTCACCTTGATCCAATTGTTTTTGTTCCCTCCATCGTTGCGCAGCAGTGAGGGAACCTCGTTCATGTTGTTCACTACGACATCGATGTCGCCGTCGTTGTCAAAGTCGCCGAAGGCGCAGCCGCGGCTTGAATGGCGCGCGGTGATCCCCGGTCCTAATTCATTTGAGACGTCTTTGAATTTTCGATTGCCAAGATTGCGATAGACAACGCGCGGTTCCAGAAAGGTCTGGTTTGAATGCTGGTCCACGTCGGGATAGACGTGCCCATCCACCTGAAAAATGTCGAGCCAGCCGTCGTTATCGTAGTCAATAAATCCGCAACCCCATTTCACCCCGAGCAGGTCAAGGTTCACGCCGGCTTCTGACGTCACTTCAGTGAACGATCCGTCGCCATTGTTGCGGTATAGGTTGGATGTATCTTCAGAAAAATTGGTTTTGAATATGTCGAACCAGCCGTCGCAATCGTAATCGCCTACGCCCACGCCCATGCCGGCCTGTTCGCGGCCGTCGTCACTGTATCCGCAGCCCGATGACGCTGCGATATCGGTAAAGGTCCCATTGTGATTGTTATGAAACAGAATGCTGGGCCCCGAGTCGACCGCAACATAAATATCGGGCCAGCCGTCATTATCAAAGTCGTACGACACAGCCGTAATTGATGTGTGCGGCCCGGGCTTGAGAATCCCCGACTTCTCTGAAACATCGGTGAATGTGCCGTCACCATTGTTGTGGTAGAGCAGGTTGGTTCCCGCGGGAAGCCCGCGCGGGCCGCACATTACAGGCTGACCCTTGTATTGACACGACGCGTTATCTCCGGGCGCCGGAGTCGTTGCCTGATCGAAGTTGAGGTAGTTGGCAACAAAGAGATCGAGGAATCCATCGCGATCGTAATCGATCCACGTGCAGCCTGATCCCCAGCGGACTTCTTCCGTCCATAGACCGGCCTTTTTCGTAACATCCGTAAAGGTGCCGTTGCCATTGTTGCGGAACAGGATGTTGTGTCCCCAGAAAGTGCAGAACAAATCGTCCCAGCCGTCGTTATCGAAGTCGCCGACGCAGACGCCGGTCTGCCAGCCCGCGCGGCCGAGGCCCGATCTGGCGGTCACATCGGTAAATGTTCCATCGCGATTGTTGTGAAAGAGCTGAGTGGTTGGCTCCTGCCCTGAAGGCCAGGTGGTGTTCAGGCGCGATCCGTTGGTGAGATAAATATCGAGCCAGCCGTCCTGATCGTAGTCGAAAAACGCGATACCGCTGCCCTTTGCCTCAATGATGTAACTCTTGCTGGTAACACCTCCCCACACATTCGGCGTCGTGAGTCCCGCCTCGCGGGCTACATCGACAAACTGCACCTGTGGGGCCGTGCCCTGCGCCGGCGATGAAGCTGGAGTCGTTCCCGTTTCTAGAATGGGCAGGCTCGACCACCGCCAAGTGGGAGTCCGAAGAAAATCGAGGATGCCGGGACCCAGGATTGTGGCGGAGAGTTGAAGGATCTGACGGCGTGATAGGTTCACCACGGGATTATAGCAACGACGCCGACATTGACCGCCAAAGCCAACGCTTTCTCCAGGGTAATCGCATGAAGGTGAAAATCCATGTGCAACGGCAATCTCCGGTCGCCCCTACGGGGCTTCGAGAGTTTTTGGGGCTGCCTTCCCAGCGTTGAAACGCTGGGCTAACATACCCTGCGCCCACGGCGCGATGCGATGCGAACCACTGAAGTCAGCGACGATTCTTCATGCGATTGCCCTGCGGCTTTCTCATCGTGGCCTATTGCGAGGTCTTGGGTGTGCTGCTTGCGCTTTGGGGCGCAGCCGCGGCGGGTGCTTGCGCCGGCTTGTCGGTTGAGGTTGGCGTCGCGGCCTTCTGATGTTGGCCGGCGCGCTTCTCCGCGTCCTGCGCCTTGCGTTCCTTTTCGGCTGCGGCGTCGGAGTCGCTTACATACTGGAACTCCTGCAGCCGGCCCGGATACTGCTCGGTCGTGAAGACCCGGTTGTTCTTGTCGATGGCGACTCCTATGAGCGCCTGGAATTGGCCGGGAAGATCGCCGTGCTTGTAGCCGACGTAAGTAAGTAACTGGCCTTCTTTATTGAAGACCTGCAGGCGGTCCTGAACCTCGTCTGCAACCCAGATGTGGCCGTCGCTATCGACGGCAATTCCCTTGGGCCGCTCGAAGAAGCCCGGTCCGTCGCCGTTCTTGCCAAAGGTGCTGATAAACGTTCCATCGGCATCGAAGATCTCAACGCGATCGTTCAACGTGTCGGTGACGTAGACATTGCCGTCGGAATCCACGGCCACGCCCTGCGGTGCGCCAAAGTCTCCCGGGCTGGTGAGCGTGTGATTCTTGCCGCCTGTGCCGATTCGACGCAGCAACTTGTAAGTGTCGGCATCGTAAACAATCACCTGGTCCTGCTGCGTATCCACAACGTAGAGGAATCGATTGGTTGTGTCGATGGCCACCCCGACCGGATCAACAAGGCCTTCGGTAATCTGGTCTTGCATTTCGTGCTTGGGGCTGAACACCAGAACATGGTGCAATTTGCCGTCCGACACAAACAGCCGGTCGTCATCGTCGATTGCCAGCCCGTTGATCCATTCAAAGTGGGCCTCGATTCCATTGCGAATCATTTCCGTGTCGTGCGTATCGGTGTTGAAGATGAATACCGCTCCCACTTTCTGGTCGGCGACATAAACCTTCCCCTTGGAATCGATGGCAATGCCGTAAGGACCGATAAGCTGATAGGGAAACGTCTTGGGATTGACCTTTTCCTGATCGGATTGGGCGCCCGCCAGCCGATCCATCCAGGACTGCTTGGGCTTGGTGTTGGCCGGCGTGGAATAGTCGATTTTTGACCCTGCAAAGTAGTCGACCCATTTCACACGCGCGACGTTGGGCGGACTGGGCCACACCAGCTTTTTGGGATCGAAACTAAATTTGCGCGGACCGTCAGGTGTTTGCGGTGTGTCCGCGGTCGTCTTTTTCTTGCTCGCCGCATTAGCCCAAAAGGGAGCGGCGATGCCCGCTGCTGCGATGAGCAACAGGGCCGGGATTTTTGCGGCGCGTGTCGAGTTTAAGAGAAAGCTGGACATTTGAATCTCCAATCAATTCCCAGGGGAAACTGTTTCTTCCATGTTGAGGCGGTTCTTGTGGCATGTGTCGCAGAACTGCATGTTGTTGGCCTGGTCCTTCACCAGCAGATCAGCCTGAGCCGAAGCGTGCGGCTGGTGGCATGAGAGGCAGGTGATATGTGCCTTGATCTTGGTCAGGTTGGTGGGGTCCATCACGTCAGACACGGGGTGGTTATCAACCGGATGGCCAAGGCCGAACTTGAGCGGCAGAACGGGGACCTGATTCTTTTGGTAATAGTCTGCAGGCAGCTTGATTTGGCCGTTGAATATGGCCAGCATGCCGTCGTCGGTCTTTTGCGGAACGGAGTCGGGGCCGTGGCACTCCAGGCACAAAGCGTTGCCCGTGGCGCGCAGCAGGTGGTCGTTGTCGCCGCCATGCGGAGTGTGGCAGGTGGCGCAGCCGAGGCCGAAAACAGGCTGGTGGTGAACGGGCTTCTTGCCTTCATCGGCCACGTCGGTATGGCAACCCAGGCAAATGCTTACCGAGTCGGTCTTGGGCAGGCCGGGCTGGTTGCTGGCATGCGGACTGTGACAATCGGTGCAGTCGCCAGCCGCCCCGGGATGCGGCACCTTGGCGTTGTCGATCAGCTTGGCCTTGTCGTCGTGGCAGGTTACACACAACGACTTGACGTCAGGCTGTGTAAGCACCACTTTGCCGTCTTTGGCAGGTGCATGGCACGTATCGCAGCCGCCCGCCTGAAATGGAGCGTGCTCGAACTTCGCCATCAGCTTGGGCTGGTCAGACTGGTGAGGATCGTGGCACTCAACACAGTTGGCCGTGCCGAAGGGCTGATTGTTATGCGCCTTCTGTAAGTCGGCATCCTTGGGATCGTGGCAGTCAACGCACAGTGCGGGTGTCGCCTTGGTGAGGTGGAACTTGTTGTCAATGGTCGGTTCAGGGCCGGTCTTGTGTGTCAGGTGGCAGGTATCGCAGCCCATGTCGAGCGCGGCATGGCGGCTGCCGCCGGTAGGCATGTTCATGCCGGTGGTGTGGCAAGTGAGGCAAAGATTGTCTTTAGCGTCACCCGACTCCGGCTTCAGCAACTGGTTCTTGTTGTCGCTGGTATGCGGATCGTGGCAGGTGAGGCAGTCTCGAACAGCGGGCGGGTGAACCGTGCCTTTAATGTCTGAGGCTTTTTTGTCGGCGTGGCAGGTGACGCAGAGAGATACCGGGGTGGCCGTGATGAGCTTGACGTGTGTAACGTCTTTGTTCACGCGGACTTCGTGGCAGGTAAGGCAGCCCATCT
>Ga0302274_10001273_pt1 | contig 24327 bp, 25 predicted proteins | sample III_Bog_N2_1_FD_198755 | JGI IMG/M metagenome (GOLD analysis project Ga0302274, IMG submission 198755) | Peat permafrost microbial communities from Stordalen Mire near Abisko, Sweden - III_Bog_N2_1 | ecosystem: Environmental > Terrestrial > Soil > Wetlands > Peat | place: Sweden: Abisko...
GGCCGCCCGGCCGGGCGCGCTGACTCCATGTTCGCGAGTTTTACGCCCGCGGATGAAACTTGCGATGCACCTCCCGCAACCGCCCCGCCGCCACATGCGTATAAACCTCGGTGGTGCTGATGGTGGCGTGCCCGAGCAACTCCTGGATCACCCGTAAATCCGCGCCATGCTCCAGCAGGTGTGTGGCAAAGCTGTGCCGCAACATGTGTGGCGTGATGTTGCGCTCAATCCCCGACCGGCGCACCCGGTTCTTGATGCGCAGCCACAGGGTCACGGCGGCAAACGGCGTGCCCCGCCTGGATAAAAACACATTCCCCGGCGACTTGGGCGTGATCAGCTTGGGCCGTCCGGAATCCAAATACCGGTTCAATGCCGCCACGGCCTGCCGTCCCACCGGCACAATGCGCTCCTTGTTGCCCTTGCCAATGACGTTGATGAACCCGGCCTCCAGACTCAACTGTTCCAGCCGCAGGTTTTTCAATTCCGACAGCCGCAGCCCCGAGGCATACGCCAGCTCCAGAATGGCCTGGTCGCACAAGTTTTCCGGCGCGTCGCGGGTTTCGGGCTGGAGCAGCGTTTCCATCTCGCCGTCCGACAACGCTTTCGGCAACCGCTGCCACCGGCGCGGCAGCGAGAGGTTTTCCGCGACGTTCAGCGGCAGCAGTTTTTCGTTCTCCGCAAACTTATAGAATGCCCGCAGCGCGGCGATCTCCAGATAAACGCTCTCGCTGCTCAATCGTTTGGCGGACTCCGGCTCATCGGCCAGCGGACGCGCCCGCTCGTACTGGAGAAACGCCATGAGATGTTTCAATTCCACCTGTGACCAGCCGGTCAATTTCTGGGTTTCTGCCCAGGCCACGAACTTGCCCAGCAGCGCGGCGTAAGTCCGGGTCGTGTTGTCCGCCAGCCCGCGCTCATGGCTCAGGTATTGCAGGAAATCTTCGACCAGTGTTTGCATCAAATTGAGGGCCTTTTTGGCACTTCAGTCGCAATTTCGGCACGGGCGGTCGTCATGAAGAAACATTACATCATGCGGGATAGGTTGCGACTGGAAAGTGACCGGACGGCGTTCCTTGGAAGCGACGCGACAGCGCTCGAAATCCAGCAAACCTTGACGAACAGGTCACGCGCTATTTCTTTACGCCAGCTCCAGCGCCAGCTGCGTTCCCCCCGGCCGCCGGAAATTCGCCACCGAAAGTTCCGGACCTTCATCCGGAATGCCCACCCGCCGCCGGGCAATCTGAAACATCTGGGCAATCTGCTCCGCAAATATTCCCTCCCCGCGCATGCGACTGCCGAACCGGGGATCATTCAACTTGCCACCCCGCAGCGCGCGAATCCGATTCAAGACTTTCTCCTTTTTCTCGGGAAAGTGCGTCTCCAGCCATTTTTCAAAAATCGGGGCCACCGTCAGCGGCAGCCGCAAAATCTCCATGCCCGCCCATTGCGCCCCCGCGTTCTTTGCCGCTTGCAGGACGGCAACCATCTCCGGTTCATTCAGCGTCGGAATAATCGGGGCGACCAGGACGCCCACTGGAATTCCAGCGTTTGCCAGGGCTTCGACCGCTGCCAGCCGATGCTTGGGCGAGGAAGCCCTGGGCTCCAACCGCGCCGCCAATTCGTAGTCCAACGAGTTCACGGAGATGTTCACTTCGACCGCGCGGTGAGCGGCCAGCTCGCGCAAGAGGTCAATATCGCGGGTCACCAGATGGTTCTTGGTGATGAGGCCGACCGGATTCCGAAAATCCGCGAACACCGCCAGGCAGCGGCGGGTCAGTTGCAAGCGGCGTTCAACCGGCTGGTAGCAGTCCGTGACGCCACTCATCGCCACGAGTTGCGGTTGCCAGGACGGCGAGGACAGTTCCCGCCGGAGGAGTTCCGGCGCATCCTCCTTGACCATGATGCGGCTTTCAAAATCCAGGCCGGCGGAAAAGCCCAGATATTCATGCGTGATTCTCGCATAGCAATAGCTGCAGCCATGCTCGCATCCGCGATACGGGTTGACCCCGGCACGGAAAGGAATGTCCGGGCTCTGGTTGAACGTGATGGCGCTTTGGGCTGCGTCCCGGAAAAAATGCGTGGTCACCGCCGGGTCCTCGGCCGGATCCCAGTCGGCATCGCGCTCCAATACCATCGACTGAAACCGGTTCCCCGGGTTCGCGACGGCGCCACGTCCGCGGACTTTTGCAGTCCTTTCGCTCATCAATCCAATCACTGCTTGGGCAGCTTTTCCTCCACCATCTCGCACAGGACGTGATACAACACTTTCTGTCCTTCCTGGATGCGCGCGGTGACCGTGCCCGGCACGATCAAATCCACCGTGGCCAGGCCCTTGGTGAAACCGCCATCGCGCCCCAGCAGCGCGATGCTCTCAATGCCTTTGCGCCTGGCCTCCTCCAGGGCGCGCACGATGTTCTTGGAGCAGCCGCTCGTGCTGATTCCAATCAGGATGTCCCCCTTTTCGGCCAGGCCCCAGACCTGGCGCGCAAAAATCTCATCCGCATGATAATCATTGCACACCGCCGTCATGAATTCACCATTGGCCGTCAGCGAAAGGGCGGGAAACGGCCGGCGATCCTCCTTGAAACGGCAGAGAAATTCCGTGGCCAGGTGCGTCGCATCCGACGCGCTGCCGCCATTGCCGCAAATCAGCAGCTTCCGCCCCGAAAGCAGGCAGTGCGACACCAGATACGCCGCCCGTTCCAAAGGCTCCTCCAGCCCGGACAAATTGCGCAGTGTGACGATGGATTCTTCAATGACCCGTTGCAAATGACTCATTGCGGCAATTAAACACAATCATCGCTGCAAGGAAATCATGAAATCGCAAAATACCCATGGGCTCCATCGGCTCAATGAGCCTGGCGCTAGTGAAAATAAAAAACGAGAAACAGTCCGATGAGGGCCAGGGCCGTGAGCCACCAAATCCAGTGAATGCCGCGCGGTTTGATCCGGCGCGGGCCAAACTCCTCTTTTACAAAATCATCATAGTTGAAATGGTCGTCGGGAATGCCCAGCCGGTCGGCCGTGGCCGCATCCGACCAGCCGGTGTGTTCATCCGCGCCGCATTCCGGGCATGACTTCTTTTTTGCAGGCACAATGGCACCGCATTGGGGACAGATATCCGGAGACATGCGACCTCATCCGCCCACCCCGGCGTACTCTTCGTCGGTGCGCAGATCGAGGCCCATGAGGATGTAATCGTGGGTGATGGCCTGCATATCCTTCACATAATCCTCCAGCCGCACAAGCTGGCTGAAGCCCAGCATGGCAAACATCTTCATGGCCGCCTCCTGCCCGCCAATGAATTCGGCCTCCACCCGCTCGAGTCCGCCGTGCCGCGCGATCTCCAGAATCTCGGTGATCATTGCCCGGGCCAGCCCGCGGCCGCGGTATTCCGGGTGAACCAGCACGCTGACGCGGCCGATGTGGCGCTTCCAGCCCCCCAGTTGCTGGTGCAGCGTCGCCGCGCCGACAATCTTCTTGTCCATCACCCCCATCAGCGGCAGGTTGCGGCCGTAGTCAATTTTTTTGCACCAGTCGCGGATCACCTTGATGTCCTGCACGCGATGCTTGATGAACAGCCGCTCCGACTCGGGGATGCCCTGGAAAAAATGGTGGAAAGCCTTTTCGTCCTCGGCTTTCAACGGTCGCACGACCGCCTTTTTGCCGTCTCTGAGCACCAGGTTCTTGGGTTCAAGTTCAATGCTGAATGACATGGTAATCCTTTCTGTCCGCACTGTGCGCCCGTGGCGCGGCAACTGCAATAAAAAATTTCAATGACACGCCGATTCGCCCGCCAAACCAATGGATTGCCGGGTGGAATCCAGCTTGACCTCCACCGGGTCCAGGCTCCAGCGCGCGGCCAGTTGCGGCATCTTTTCAAAATTGGTTTCCGCGTCCAGAATGGTGGCGGTCTGCTCGCCGTAGGCAAACGTTTTCAGCCCCGCCTCGGTTTCCGGCAGCGTCTGGCTGCCTTGATTCCACACCGTCTCCCCCGTCCAGGCGTAGGCGCGGGTGACGCAGCCGTCATCCAGCCGGGCCCAGCCGTGATGCCGCGAGAATTTCTCCGCATAGAAAAACTGCACATGGCCCAGCTTGCGGCTCAAGGCGGTGAGAAATAAAAAGGTCGCATCCACATCGTCGCTCGGCGTCGGCAACCCCAGCCCCGTGACCACCACCCAGCCGCCATGCACGCGGGGGCTGATGAAAAATTCATGGCTGCCGGCCAGCCCCTCAATCCAGGAGCACGGCGACGCGTGGTTCAGGCGCAGGGCGGTTTTAACGGCCTCGGTGGAGGCGGAACGGATTGCCAGCCAGCACGTTGGCCGGGGCGGGCAGTCGGGGCGCACGGGCAGAAAGCTGAAGGCGGCGATGAACGATTTTTGCTCCCGTTGCGCCCGCCGCTGGATGGTCACGATCCAAGTCAAAGTGAGCAACCCAATCAGGATGATCGAGCCTTGCATGGCCAGCAGGATCATGGGTGTGTAGTCAGATTGCCCCATGCCCATGAATCTACCCCGCCTTGCCGCGACTTCAAGTAAATCCCGGCGATTCCTGCCGGAAAATGTGCCGGCCGGGTCACGCCCCGGTTAAATTCAGGTGACGACGATGGTTATTGGTTGGCGTCGCCATTGCGTTGTAGCAAAGTGGGGTGGTAATCAGTTTATGAACGACGACCGCCAACCCTCCCTGGACCTGAATCTGGACGAGCCCATTCATTGCCGCTCGGTCTGGATCTCGGACATCCATCTGGGCACGCGGCATGCCCAGGTCTCCGAATTGCTGGAGTTTCTGCGCCGGGTGGACTGCAAATACCTGTATTTGGTGGGCGATCTCATTGACGGCTGGGAACTCAAGTTCCGCTGGTATTGGCGCGATGACTACAATGTGCTCATCCAGAAGCTGCTCCGCAAAAGCCGCAAGCAGACCAAGGTCATCTACATCACCGGCAATCACGATGAATTTGTGGAGCAGTTCGTGGGCATGCGCTTCGGCACCGTGACCATGGCGCGCGAAGCCATCCATATCGCCGCCGATGGCAAAAAATACCTCGTCATTCACGGTCATCAGGCGGATGGCTTGACGCATTTCAATCATCTGCTCGAAAAACTGGGCTCCCACCTGTACAACTGGATTCTCGACTTCAACCTGTACTTCAACCGGTTGCGGCGCGCGCTGGGCTTTGGCTACTGGTCGCTGGCGGCGTATTTGAAATTCAAGGCCAAGTCCGCCGTGAAATTTGTCACCGAATATGAAAAGACCCTCGCCACCATGGCCCGGAGCCATGGGGCGGATGGCGTGATCTGCGGCCACATCCACCGGGCCGAGATCAAGACCATTGACGGGGTGCAATACCTCAACTGCGGTGACTGGGTGGAAAGCTGCACCGCCCTGATCGAAGACTTTGACGGCAAAATCAAACTCGTCCATTTCCATGAAGATAATGTTCTGCGTTCTCGGGGAGGGTCGCGGTCACATGACGCAGGCGATGGCGGTGAAGGAAATGGCGGACGCGGCCGGACATCAGGTCGTCGCCGTAACGCTCGGCGTGAGCTCGCATCGAGCGGTGCCGGAATACTTCGAGTCGGCGATGAAGGTGCCCGTGACCCGGTTGCCGACGCTGGAGTTCAAATATAAAGACAGCCGCGCGGTGGACAACACCGGCACGCTGCTGGGGGCCCTGGCCAAACTGCCCAAATACGCCCGCCTGGTGCGCCAGCTGGATGAACACGTCCGCGCCGCGCAGCCGGATGTCATCATCAACTTCTTCGAGCCCATCGCCGCGTTCTATGCCCTCGCCCGCCGGCGCCGTCCGCCGATGGTCGCGGTGGGCCATCAGTTCATGTTTCAACATCCCGGCTACGTCCGTGCGCCGGGGCTGTGGAAGCAGTTGTTCAGCATGCGGATATTCACCTGGCTGCTCGGCGCGCGCTGTACCAAGCTGGCCTTGTCCCTGTATCCCGCGCCGGATCTGCCCGGCAAACGCATCATCGTCGGCCCGCCCCTCCTGCGGCAGCAACTGTTCGGCCTCCAGGCGAACCCGGACGGCCGCTTCACCCTGGTCTATCTGCTGAACCACGGGTACGCCGAGCAGATCATCCGCTGGAGCGACGCCCATCCGGAAACGCGGTTGCATTGCTTTTATGACCAGCCCGGCGCGCCGGCGGAATTCGCGCACTCGCCCGCGCTGACCTTCCATCGTCTCGATGGCGAGAAGTTTTTGAACCTCATGGCCGAATGCCGCCACGTGGTTTGCACGGCGGGATTTGAATCCGTCAGCGAAGCCGCGTGGCTGGGCAAGCCCCTGTTTCTCGTGCCCGTGGAAAACCACATCGAACAGCAGGTCAACGCCATGGATGCGCAGCAGTGCGGCATCGGCCTGGCGGAAACCCGCTTCAACCTCGACCGCCTCGCGGAGCTGCCCGACCGCCTGCCCACGGAAAAATTCCGCGCCTGGATGGCGTGCGCCCCGCAAAAACTCTTCCAAGCCGTGGAGCAGGCAGTGGGCCGGAAATGACATCGTATCCCGCAGGGATTAAATCATTCCGCCCGGCCTTGCCGCGACAAAGGAGCGGCTACGCTGGGTCAGGGACTCCCCTCGGATGGGAGAAGCCGCCAGCGGCCGGATGGTCCGATGAAAAACGGGACTGGCGATGGATCGGCGCCAACGTGGGGCAGACCTCCGGTCTGCAGGTTCCGGGAGACTCTGTCTCCCGGAATTCTTCAACTGGCTTGCAGAGCAAGCCAGAACCGGCAGACCGGAGGTCTGCCCAGAAAAACGGAGGCGATCTTCGAGTTGGAGGAGAAATTCCTGGGAAAGGGAACTTGGGAACAATCAATGCTCACCAACGTCAGTTCCTTGAATACGGCAAGATTCAGATAGACAATTGGTTGTGCAAGTTCGGGAAGTTGAAATCGGGAGCTTTAACGTGAAAAACAGGGGTTTTGCGGGTAAAAAAGGCTTGGGCCGCGAAGGACACGAATTGAGGGACGGGTTTTGACCGCAAAGAACACAAAGATTGCAAAGGGAAAGAATTGCGCAGTCAAGAGGCCAAATGGGATGCGGGTTAACCCCAAAATTGTGGGCTCCCGGCCGTGCGGGGATCACGCGCGGAGGCGCGCGGGCGCTCCCTGAGACGAACCCGGCAGCGAACTACCCTGGCTAATGTGGGCCCGGCCGCTCCGTCGGTTCCAGGGGTTGTTGCATGATGACATCCAGTGCGATCACGTAGGCGAAAGCGACGGTGAAGAAGTCGATCGTCAGGGCCGTGATGTAGGCGGCGGCGCTGCAGGGGAGGCCGGCTAAAACATAGCCGAGCATCGCGAGCGTCACGGCGGCGCCCAAGACGACAAAGACGGCGAAGATGGCGGGCGGCGGTCCCTGGCCGGCCACCTTGCGGCGGCGGCGCGGATAGGTGACCTGAAGCGAGAGCATCGGCAGGGCGAACAGCAGGGCAGAGCCCCGCCAAATCCACTTTTCCGGAAGGTTGTAGAGCGCAAATATCCCGGGCAGCAGCGCGGCCGCAGTCAATACGAAGATGTACGTCATGACCGTTTTTGCCAGGTAGCGGTCAAGCAGTGACAGCTTCGCGCCCGCCGCCGGGCGGAGGGCCAACAAGAGGGCCGAGAACCCCGCGAAGGTGATCATCAGGCCAGCCAGGCTGTACAGAAAGGTTGCGGCTTTGTCTTCCATGGGTTGCTCCAGCTAACCCGGATAGATTAGCCCGAACTCCGAAGTTGGGACGGAAATTTTGAGAAAGGCCGTGATCGGCAACGGGTTGGGAAAGCGACGCCGGGGAAACTTCGCGCCCGCTGATGGCAGGCGCGGCGCGCACGGAGTGACGCGCCCTACCGCGCTGGGCGCGCGACGAAGGCTTTCGGATTCAGTGACAACTTCGGAGTTCGGGATTAGCACAAATACGTTCGAACGCGGCTTGGAAAGGCCATGGCACGCAAGCTTTGAAGTCTGCGAGTCCGGCTGGAAGGACGGGCGGGGTCACGGGGCCGACGCCTTGGCCGCCCGTTCGATCAAGCGGGCCACGTCCTTCGGTTTGGAGATGTACACGGCGTGGCTGCCGGGAACTTCGATGATTTCGCTGCCGGCACGCTTGGCCATGGTGCGCTCGAGATCGGGATTGATGTTGTGGTCGCGGGTGGCGACCAGCGCCCAGCTCTTTTTCTGGTGCCAGGCGGCGGTGGTCACCGGTGCGCCACCGGCGGCCTTGGCCAGCACGGGTTGGGAATGGGCCATGAAGTTCGCCTGGTCGGCGGGGACGTCGGCGGCGAAATCGGCGGGGAAGGCGGCCGGGTCGAGGTAGAGGAAATCGTCCTTGGTGGCGCGGATGTCGTTGTTGGCGGCGGGGGCCTGGGAGAGGAGGCTCAAGGCACTTTCGCCCTGGTCGGGGATGAACGCGGCGATGTAAACGAGGCCGACGACATTGGGGGCATTGCCGGCTTCGGTGATGACCACGCCGCCATAGCTGTGGCCAACCAGGAGGGTGGGGCCGGTTTGCAGGTCCAGCACGCGTTTGGTCGCGGCCACGTCATCGGCCAGCGAGGTCAGGGGTTCCTGCACGACGCTGACGGAGTAGCCGTCCTTGACAAGAATGTCGGCGACGCGCAGCCAGCCGGAACCGTCGGCGAAGGCGCCATGAACGATAACCACATGTTTGACTGGCCCGGCCTGGGCTGGGGCAACGGCGGCACACAGCAGTGCGACCGCGACGGCGGCCATGGCAATGGGCTGATGGGGCATTGAACGCTCCTTGATAATTTCCTTCATAATTTCCTTTATATCCTCCTTAATAATGTAAAACGATCAGGGTTATTTTACGAAATGATTTATCGCACAGGCGGGAAAGCTGTCAAGGGGTTAAATTATCGTGAGAAATTTGACCATCCAACGAGCCGACTTTGCCTTTAACGGGAATATTTCATGGTTTTTGAAGGCGGTGCGAAAACCCCATGAATATATAAGCGCAAGTACGTTCGAACGCGGATTGGAAAGGCCACGGCACGCAGGTTTGGAAACCTGCGCGACGACGTTGGAATGCCGTCGTGTCAGCAGAAGAATTGTTGCGCGCTTTCAGCGCTTGATGGCAACGGTGGCGGCAAACCCAGGGCGTTGCCCTGGGCTGTCCTGTGGCGGCCTTTCAGGCCTTGTATTCGCACTGCCATTCTGGAAAAAGGAGGCCATGGATTTACCATTGACGGAACGGCTCAGGGGTTGCGATACGGCCGGCCTGGAAGCCTGCGCTACAAGGGTTTGCGTGATTTTGGCCGACTTCATGAGATATGCGGGTTAACCGCGGCAACGACGGTGTGCGGTCTGACCGTTTGCATTAAATCGCCAACTTGTTAATTAAAGCGGACGGGCACATTGCCGTCGAGGCGTTTGGATAGATCAACCGGATCGCCCACGGCAACGAACTGGGGATTCACCTGGTACGCCCAGACTTCAAAATGAGCGAGACTGGCCTCGCCATAGATGGTGGCAAACGCGCCATCGACGGCATCGAGTCCGTGGGCGACTTTGACGCGGCCGATGCGGGGGATGTTGTAGCGTGCATCAAAGGTGAACCATTCGTTGCCGAGATAGACCTCGAAATAGGCGTGGAAATCCATCGGGGTGCCCGGATCAAGGTAACCGATGTCCGGCAGATGGCCGGTGACGTAGCGGGCGGGCAGATTAAAGGCGCGACAGAGCGCGATGGCGGCATGGGCGAAGTCGCGGCAGACGCCGTAGCCGCGGGCGATCACCTCGGAGGCGGAGAGATCGGAGCGGCCCGAGCAGAGGCGGTATTCAATATTGTTATGCACCCAATCGCAAATGGTCTGCACGCGTTGGAGGGCATTGGTGATCTGCCCGAAATTCTGCCAGGCCAGGTTCAGCAGTTTGTCGGAGTCGCAATAGCGGCTGGGGAGGGTGTAGCGCAACACCTCGGGCGGAAGCTGGTTGACGGGGAGGATTTGTTTCGGCACGTCCCGGTTGTCCGGTTGGGCCGAAACGGCGACGAGGGCGTCATGGCGGATTTCATTGCGGCCGGGCATGAACATGGAGCGGTAGGCAATGTTGCCGTAGCTGTCCTGATATTCATAGGAGGGCTGGCCGATGCCGAAGGAAAGCTTTTCCTGCAACACCATGATCTGGCCTTCCAGGCGCGGCCGGAGCACGAAGACCACGGGGGTGGGCACGGTGGTGTCGTAGGCGAGGCGGCAGCCGACGCGGACGGTAAGATTGAGTGGGCTCCAGTTCATGGGTGGTGATGGGGGGTATTGGTTTTCATTGGTTTCCTGCTTTAACGTTTCACCCGTCGTGGGCGAGTTTCGCGCTCCTAATCGCATCCTCGCGACCGGGTGTACTTCGGCCGGCCGCTCCTGAGCCTGTGCCAGGACATGGTGAGCTTACGTCTTTGGCGGTGCCTTGTCCATGGGTGTTTGGACGGGAAGGCGCCGCCGGGGAAAATTTGCACCGGCTCGTTGCAGGCGCGGCGCGCACGGAGGGACGCGCCCTACCGCCATGGGCGAGCGGCAGGTCCTTTCGATTTCATTGCCCACTTCGGAGTTCGGGTTCGAAGCGCGGAATTATGTTCAGGGGAAATCTCTTCCCCAGCGAGCAGGAATGCGTGAATTTCACGCATCGCGCGGGAAGCTCACGCAAAGCCGGCTTCTTGGGAGCCTGAAAATCGTCGTTTTTGAAGGAAAACGCTCATGGCACAGCGGCTGCTGACTGTTGGCTGTGCGCCTCATGAAATTCAACCCGCGGTCAGGTGGCTTCACCTTGGTTGAGATGCTGGTAGTCATCGCGATTATCGGCATTCTGGCGGCATTACTGCTGCCGGTGCTGCAACAATCCAAGGCGCGCGCAAAACGCATCCAATGCGTGAGCAACCTGCGGGAAATGGGCACCGCGTATCAGCTTTTTGCCAACGAGCATGCCGGCAAGCTTCCCACTCAAGTCACCACCAATAATGGCGGCGTGCTGGAGTTGGTTGCGGCCGGCTATCAAACGCCGGGGACCTTTTATTTCTCGCACAAATTCCTCCTGCCGTTGGCCGGCACGCTGCCCGCACCTGGCATTTTTGCCTGTCCCGCCGATCGCGAACGGTGGCCGGCGCTCAATTATTCCACCTTTCGCAATACCAACCTGAGTTACGATGTGGGCATCGTCACCGATGCGAATAATCCCAACGCCATTTTTCTGGCCGACCGCGGATTGCCGGCCCACTTAACGAACGTCTATGGCACGATCTGGCAGGTGCCAGTCGTCGCCCGGCCGGTTTGGACCAAGGCCCACGAGCAAGGCGGCAACATCCTGTTTGCGGATACCCATGTGGATCTTTCTCGCAATGCCATCGTTTTGTCCGAAGAAACTGTTCCAGAAGATGTCTTTTATCCGTCAGTGAAATCGTCGGATGTCGATCTGGGTGGCGGTGGTGGCGGCGGTGGTGGTGGTGGTGGTGGCGGTGGTGGTGGTGCGCCCTCATCCCCTACTCCAGCCACGGGTAATGCTTCCAACTTGGAACCATCATACACGAATAACGGATCCACCAATCTGTCGCCATCACCCGCCATCGCCCAGGATGGCTCGGCGATGAATCCGGGGACGCAGCCGCCCAATTCCCCCCGCTTAGCCAACGCTGGCAGTGTTCCAACCGGGAGCAGCTTCCGGTCAGCGGGGCGTGCGCTGGAGTTCACGAATCTGGACGCAGGGTCGGTCGATGGGTTGACCAATACGTCAAAACCAGCCCCGGCCAAGACCAATGACGTTTCGGTGATGACGGAGCCCAACCGCAAGGCGGCCCGGGTGTTCAGTGATATTTTGGTGGGAACCTATTTTTTGGTGCTTTTGGCGCTGCTGCTATATGCCGCCTATCGCTATTGGCGCCACCAACAAAACCCGGCGCGCAAGTTCCGGCACCGGATCTAAACAACCAACCCCAGACTGAAACCAGACCGAAAAACGATGAATACAACCCAGCGCTCATTTGCCGGCATGGACGAATAATCGCAGGGCGGTTATTGGCAGCCTTGTCACGCCGGCAGCGGGCCGTTATTTGATGCAAAAATGGATCGGATAATTTGAACGGTTTTGAATCCGCCCGGATCAAGCCGCCGGAGGCGTATTGTCTTGATAAGATTTATCTTGTCAAAAGCCAATAAATGGTTATCCTTTTCGAGTCTGTAAGAAAAAACTGACCTTTCGACCATGGTAAATCCTCAAGTGAACTCCGTTCAATGATGATTTGAAACCCGGCAGTCGGGAACAGACGAAAACGGTTAAAATCAAGCAGCCAATCATCAAATGAGCACAAAATTGTTTGTAGGAAATCTTTCCTTCAACACCACGGAAAACGATCTCCAGGAGGCTTTTGCCGCCCATGGACAAGTCGTCGAAGCCAACCTTATGATGGACCGGATGACCGGCCGTTCACGTGGGTTTGCCTTCATCACCTACTCCACACCCGAAGAAGCGCAGAAGGCGATTGCGGCCATGAACGGCGCGCAACTCGATGGCCGTGCCTTGACGGTGAACATTGCCCGCCCGAAGGAAGATCGTCCCGCTGGCGGCGGTGGTGGCCGTGATCGTGGTCCTCGCCGTGACTTCGGCGGTGGCGGCAGCGGTGGCGGTGGCGGCGGTTACAGCGGTGGCGGCGGTGGCGGCGGCGGACGTCGCGAACGCTATTGATTTTAGCGCCAATTTGGCCAGGGCGGCGTCCCGTGCGGACGTCGCCCTGAGCTGTTTAACCGCGTAACTTTTTACATGGAAGAACACATTGAAGTCGAGGGCCGCATCCTGACCGTCCTGGCCGGAACCATGTTCCGGGTTGAGCTAGACAACAAACACCAGGTATTGGCCACCATTTCCGGGAAAATGCGGAAGAAGTTTGTGCGGCTGACCTCTGGTGACCGGGTGAAAATGGAGATGTCGCAATACGACTTGAACAAGGCGCGTATCGTCTGGCGCATCGGCTAAAAAAGCCGGGAGCGGAAGCGGAAACGGGCCGCATCCTCGCGGATTCAGCCCGTCGCCGGCTTTTGGCTTTGGCTGTTTGCATTGATTGACATGACGTCCGCCATTATCGTTGCCGCTGGCAAGGGCACCCGCATGGGAGCCAGCGTGGATAAACTCTGGCTCGAGATCGCCGGCCGGCCCGTGGTGGCTCACACTTGGCAGCGGTTTGACCAGGCCGGCTGTATTTCCGAAATCATTCTCGTGGTGCGCGATGGTATGCAGCCCGAATTTGCCCGGCTTGCCACCCAATTTCATTTTCACAAACCCTACCGGCTCGTGGCTGGCGGCGTGGAGCGCCAGGATTCCGTCTGGAACGGCCTCGCGGCCCTGGCGTCCGGAACCGATATTGTCGCCATTCAAGACGCGGCGCGCCCCTGCACCACCGCAGAGCTCATTGCCGCCACCATCGCCGCCGCGCAGGAAACCGGTGCCGCAGTGGCCGCCCAGCGGGTCACCGACACCCTCAAAACCAGCGCCGATGGCTTGACCATTGCCGGCACCGTGGACCGCACCAAACTATGGTCCGTGCAAACCCCGCAGACTTTCCGGGTGGAAATCATCCGCCGCGCCATCGCGGCGGCGCGCGCGCAAAAATTGAACCTCACGGATGATACGGCGGCCTGCGAATTGATCGGCCAGCCCGTGCGGTTGGTGCCCAGCCCGGCGGCCAATCCCAAAGTAACCGTGGCCGCCGACCTGCCGCTGGTGGAATCCCTGTTGCGCCCGGCCGCCGGAGGCGTGACAATGCAGGCATGAAACGGAGCTTGATTTATGGCGTGGTGCTGGGTGTGCTGGCGCTCAACCTCGCGTTGGGCACGAATGTTTATCTCAACGCCGCCCGCCCCGCCAATTCGACCGACAGCGCCCAGGCCAGCCTGGAGCTGTTCAACGAAGCCTTGCAGAAAATTCATGGGGAATACGTGGACGGCAAGAACCTGACTTACAAGCAGCTGGTTTACTCCGCCTTGAAGGGGGCCGTGAGCCGCCTCGACCCGCACAGCGAATTTTTGGATGCCGATTCTTATCAGGAGTTGGAGGATGACACCGAGGGGCAGTTCGGCGGAGTCGGCCTGATGGTCGGCAACAAGGACGGCCAAATCACCGTCATCGCGCCCATGGATGACACTCCCGGTTCCCGCGCCGGAATCTTGAGCGGGGATCGCATCATCAAGGTCGAGGGCAAAAGCACCGAGAAAATGGACCTGTCGGACGTCGTCAAAATGTTGCGCGGCGAACCCGGCTCCGCAGTGAGCCTCACCCTCCTGCGGCCGGCCAATGGCACGACCCGGACCGTCACCCTGACCCGCGCCATCATTTCCATGGACATGGTCAAAGACATCAACGGCCGCAAGACATTTCCCGTGGACGAAAACCATGTGGGGTATCTCCGCATCACCCAGTTCGGGGAAAAGACTGGAACCGAATTGCAGTCGGCGCTGGACCAGCTCAAATCGCAATCATTGAAGGGCTTGATCATTGATCTGCGGTGGAATCCCGGCGGTCTGCTGGATCAGGCCGTGGAAGTCTGCCAGAAATTTCTGCCGGCCAATCAACTCGTGGTCTCCACCGAGGGCCGGCATCTGGTGGAGAAATATTTCGCCCGCGGCAGCGGCGACGAATTGAAAGACATCCCCATCGTGGTGCTGGTGAATCTGGGCAGCGCCAGCGCGGCTGAAATCGTCACCGGCTGTTTGCAGGACCTGCATCGCGCGGTCGTGCTGGGCGAAAAGACCTTTGGTAAAGGCTCGGTCCAGACCGTGTTTCCCCTTGAGGACGGCTCCGCGCTGAAGCTGACTGTGGCGAAATATTACACCCCCAGCCACAAGGTCATTCACCAGCATGGCATCACGCCCGATGTGTTCGTGCCGCTGACCGACACCGAAGAGGCGGCCATCCTGGTGAAACGCACCCCCGGCGGCCTGGATTCGCTCCCGGAACCGGACCGCGCCAAAATTCAAGCCGCGCGCGATGAACAACTGGAGCGCGCCGAGGATTTGCTCAAGGGCCTGATCCTTTACCATGGACTGGCCGCACCCTCCCAGCCGGAAAAGCCGGCGGCGAAATGACCCTCCTGGCCCTCGAAACCTCTTGCGATGAAACCAGCGCCGCCGTTGTGCGCGATGGCGTGGTGCTCGCCAACGTGGTCTCCTCCCAGATCCAATTGCACGCCGAATATGGCGGAGTCGTGCCCGAACTCGCCGCCCGCGAACACCTGAAAAACCTCCTGCCCGTCACCCGCGCCGCCCTGCGCGAAGCCGGCGTGGACGCCGCCAGCCTGGATGCCGTGGCCGCCACCCAGGGTCCCGGCCTGGCCATTGCCCTCCTCGTCGGCTTCAAGGCCGCGCAAGCCGTGGCCTTCGCGCTCGAAAAACCGTTCATCGGGATCAACCACCACGAAGCCCATCTATATTCCCCCTGGATTCAGGCGCAAACCGCGGCGGCCGCCCCACCGCTGCGGCTCGCGGCGGACTTCCAACAATTTCAGCCCAACGTCTCCCTCATTGTCAGCGGCGGCCACACCTTGCTCGTGCTGGTGGAATCCGAGCTGCACCACCGCGTTCTCGGCGGCACGATTGACGACGCCGCCGGCGAGTGTTTCGACAAGACCGGCAAGCTGATGAGCCTGGCCTATCCCGCCGGTCCCATCATTGACCGGTTGGCCGCCCGGGGCAACCCGGCCGCCTACGATTTTCCCCGTCCACTGCTGCACGATGCCAATGACGATTTCAGCTTCAGCGGACTCAAAACGTCCGTGCGTTATTTCATTCGCGATCATCCGTCGGTGTTGGCCGATCCGCAAGCCCTGCGCGATCTGTGCGCCAGCATCCAGGCGGCGATTGTGGAGGTGCTCGTCAAGAAAACCATCCGCGCCGCCAAACGCGAAGGCGTCCGCTGCGTCACCGCCTCCGGCGGCGTCACCTGCAACCGCAAACTGCGCCAGGAACTGGAACGCGCCTGCCAGCAACAGGGCTTCGAGCTGCGGTTGGCGGAAAAAAACCTGTGTACGGACAACGCCGCGATGATCGGCATCCTGGCCGAACGCAAACTGCTCGCCCACGCCCCGCTGCCGTCCCTGGCGGAGGAAGTCCAGCCCGGCTGGGCGCTGACGTGATGCCTGGCATGGACTAATCCCCAGGGTTGTGGGTATCCTTTGGCCATGGCGCTGGTTCGCATTCTCATTGACGGCTATTCCTTGTCCTATGTCCTATCCGACATAATACCGAAATTAACAAAAATCAAAAATCGGCAACATCGACGAAAATTCATCAATTGGTTTTGGGGTTTTAGGTTCTGGCGTGGAAGATTTGCCCCACCGACAAAGGTGGCGAGCCAGAATGCAAACCGCGTGTTCTACAACCTGGTTTCGTCAATGATGGGGCAATCTATTTCGACATCCACATTTCCTTGTCCTGTGTCAACGGTTGTCCAAAACGAGACCAGCGGCGTCAGCCAACCAGACGGGGCGAGGCGGTCCCCAGCATAGTAGCAGAGGTTGGCCTCCTTAATGGTCAGAGATTTGACTGTTGCCCAATTGATAGGGGGCTGATTCATAGGAATGCCTCCCTGCATAGCTTTGCCTTCGCGTATCCATTTGATAATAATTTCTGGCGTCGCAGCCGGGCAAGACTTAAAGCGTTCAAAATACTGCCATGAGACGTCAATATGGATAGGTTTGCCGTGTTCTCCAAAATAAATATCACCATAACCCGCGGCCCCCAGAACCTTTGCTCCATCTACCGACCGGCCAAAACCAACTTCACGAAATTCGACATTGGTGACGAATGTTCCATTTGGCAGGCAGTATTCCTTGAAAGGTTCGATAAATTCAAATTTGGGAGTTCCGTCAGATTTTTTTTCGATTTTCGCAATATTAAGACCTATTGTTGTTAGAAAATTAGTGGTCACGCGTAACATCTGATTCATCTCCGGCACGTCCGTAGCCAGATTTGTAGGTCCGTAGTGAGTTTGATTAATAAAAAATATGCATCCCCGAGAAATCTGCAATTGTTTGCTGGGGTGGGTGATGCCAAATTTGCCAGGAATTGCATAGACGACAAAATCGGCATTGGACTTTATGATGTTGCTTTCAGTGAATCCACATTGCAGGACCAAATTGGAAATACCCTCCGGTTGAAAAGCTTTTGGCAAAACACGATAAATCCAAACCGTGTGTGGCAATACGTTTGTCGCTTCCCAACGCACGTCTAAATTCGCCCTCCGGAAATGTTCACCCCAATTTTCCGGCAGCTGAAGGCTTTGGGAAAAGCCCACCGTCCAAATCATTTGGAACAAAATGAAAAGAGTTGCGTTCCCCCTCATAACAATCATGGGTTAAGGCCACACCTGTTTTCTGAAAGGTCAGCACTCATGTTGACAGTGGCAATAGATGAGGAACACCGCAAGGAAAAAACTGAGTCAACGGGAACTAAAGTAAAGTGCCTGGTCTTTTGGTTTCGGCACTGCCTTTTCGTTCCGTAAATCCTACGCGTCCTTGACCAGCCGCCACAACGGGACATCCATCGCCTTTGCAAAGCTGTCGGCAACATTGACAGTGGGGACAGTGGGGTTTCGTTCGAACCGCTCGATTAGCGACACCATTTTCGAAGCCAAATCCGCCCGCTCAGCCAATTCCTCCTGACTCAAAAATCTGGCCTTCCGGTGTTTTCTAAGGATTTCGCCGACGAACTTTGCAAAAGTCTTGGATACCATCCCGCCAATTTGCCAAGCCTTGCGTCGGCAACAAAAAGAACGATAGTGCCAATTTAATATTGATTGACCAGATGGGTTGAAACTTGATGCCATCCAGACGTTAAGAAAATACCGCCAATTTCTGTTAGTTGGGGTCGCCACTTGATTGTTTCGTTGAACTGAACGGTTCTCTGCGCCTTTGCGTTTGCCTGCATGGCCACGGCTAATCCGGGCGGGGACGATATTCGCGCTCGCCAAAGAGCGCCGTGCCAATGCGCACCAGGGTCGAACCCTCCTCAATCGCCACCTCAAAATCTCCGCTCATGCCCATGCTTAACTGCGGCAGCGGCGCGCCCAGCACCTGCTCCGCCTGGGTTTTCAAATCGCGCAATCTTTGAAAATAGGGGCGGACCTTTTCCGGCACGGGCGTGTACGGCGGAACCGCCATCAGCCCATGAAGCTCGATTTTGGGCAGCGCGTTCAGCGCGTTCAAATCGGCCAGCAACTGATCCGGGCGGTAGCCGAATTTGCTGCCCTCGCCGGCGACGTTGACTTCCAGCAACACCGGCATCATCCTGGCCGCCTGCACGGCGCGCCTGGAAATTTCCTGCGCGATGGCGAGGCTGTCCACGCCCTGGATCATCTCAAACCATTCCACGGCCTCCCGCACCTTGTTCGATTGCAAATGGCCGATGAACTGCCAGCGCGCCCGGCCGGGGCAAAGCGGAATCTTGGCCTTCGCCTCCTGGATTTTGTTTTCGCCAAACAGAAACTGCCCCGCCGCCACCGCCGTGCGAACCACCTCCGGCGGATGCGTCTTGGAAACCGCCAGCAAGGTGACGGTGCTAACCTCGCGCCCCGCCCGCGCGCAGGCGGCGGCGATGCGTTCCCGGATGGAAGCCAGATTATCTGCAAATGCCATGGGGGGAAAATTAGCAGCAACCCGGCGAAAGGAAATCCGAAACGATTTCGGAACCGAAAGTCCTTGGTTTTCAGACGCGTTTGCGGTTTAACTGGCGCATGAATTATTGGCTCGTGAAATCGGAACCGGCGGCGTATGCCTGGGCGCAGTTCGTCAAGGACGGCCAGGCCGCGTGGACGGGCGTCCGCAATTATCAAGCCCGGCTGAACCTGCGCGCGATGAAATCCGGGGACCTCGTCTGCTTTTATCATAGCGTCACCGAAAAACAAATCGTGGGCGTGGCGCGCGTGGCCAGGACTGCTTATCCCGATCCCACCGCCACCGAGGGCGACTGGTCCTGTGTGGATCTGGTGCCCGTCCATCCGCTGAAAGTGCCGGTGCCGCTTGCCGCCATCAAACGCGACCCCGCTCTGAAGGACCTGAAGCTGGTCAGGCAGTCGCGGCTATCCGTCACCCCGCTGACGGCGGCGGAGTTCAAGCGGTTGCTGGAACTGGGCGGTTAAAAACGTGGCGTTCCATCCGCACTTCGAGTGCCTGCCCCGTTTAGTGACCGGCGGGAAACCGGGCCGAACGTCATTCGACATTTCTTCATCCGTGTTTATCCGAGTCCATCCGTGGTTAATTTAATCTTTAACTGCATGGATAGGGCTAACCGGGCCCCAACACTTCCCGGTAAATCTCCAGATGTTTCCGGGCCACCACTTCGGGATGAAACCGGCGCCGGGCCTCGCTTTTGGCGGCGGCGGCGATTTGCCGCGCCGCGTCACGGTCCGACAACAACGTTTCCACGCCCTCGCGAAAACTTTCCGGGCGGTCCGGGTCGCAAAACAGACCGGTCTTGCCGGGTTCAATCAAATCGGGCACGCCCCCGACCTTCGAGGCCATCACCGGCACTCCCGCCGCCATCGCTTCGAGCACCACCATGGGGCAATTGTCTTCCCGTGTGGGCAAAACGACAAACGATGCCGTGGCCAGCCGCGCTTTCAGTTGCTCGCGATTGATGAACCCGATGTGCTCGCACCACGGACGCTCGCGGACCAAACGGTGAAATTCCGCACCGTAGGCCCCCTGCGCCGGCTCGCTGGCGAAAATCAGCTTGAACTTGCGGGTCTGCGCCAAACCATCAAGTGAACGGATGAAGTCGTTCTGATTCTTTCGCATGCAAATGGTGCCGACACAAAGTCCGATGGGCGGCTGGGAGGCATCCGGCACCACGTTTATTTCAAAAAAAGTCTGGTCCACGGCATTGCTCAACACCCAGGTGCGCGCGGTGACGGCCCGCACCGCCTCCCGGGTATAATTGGTGATACAGACCACCCCCTTGGTGCGCGGCAGCACAAATCCTTCCAAACGTGCCGCCAGCCAGTTGTACGAAAAAGGCTTTTCCCTGTTCAAAGCCGCGATGATCCGCATGTTGCCATGCAGTGTCAGCACATTGGGGCGGCCGGAAAAGACCGCGCTGAGGCTGCAGTCCATTTCCGTGCCCTGGCCATGAACAATGTCCGGCTGGATTTCCTGGATTTTTTTGCGGCTGGCGCGAATGCAGCCTTGGAACAAGGTTTTCATCCACCCCCATTGCGGGACCACCAGGCTGTGAAAAAACATATTCGGGGCCAGTTTCACCGGCGACCGCACGGGCTTCCGGATGCAGGAAACCACATGCACTTCTACTTCAGGAAGCATGGCTAATCCCTGCAAGAGCGCGGCCGGAGCCGTGCCGAAAAAAGGCGCAGGATGATCGTAAGCCTTGTGTGGCTCACGATTGTCGGTGGTCAAAATGACAACGCGCATGGAACGGGTCTGGGTGAATCAATGGCCACCGACTTCCGGGTGCAACCTGCTTCCCCCATCCTATACCATTTGCCACCCGGGTCAATTCCCGTTGCGGGCAATGGCAACTGCAGGGGGGCGCTCTAAAGTCCGGCATTATCGAGCGGTTGCAAACAACGGTGGCACGGGCCACTGGCCCGTACCGTCCGGCGACCCGCCGGACGGAACGGGTGAGGCGCTCTGTTTGCATGCGGAGACCGTTTCTCACCGTGCGACCCGCTCCGCTCAGCCGGGCTGGTAGCCCGGCAGGACGGGCCAGTGGCCCGTGCTACCCCTGGATGGTCCATGCTTTTGCCATTAGGGCGACTTTAGAGCGGCCCGGTGGCAACTGGCAAGGCGCGCAACGAATCACCGCCTGGGCGATGCTTGCGGTTGGTGAAATTTCTAGCCAAATCGGCAGCGGGAAAGCACATTGGTGGGCATGCCATCAACGGCCGAACCCGTCACCGTCCCGGAACCGGTGGTGGAGCGGGAGACCCGCTCCGCCAGCCAGCTGGCCCCCACGTTCTGGGTGGTTTGCTGGAATGATCCGGTGAATTTGATGGTCTATGTCACGCATGTGTTCCGCCAAATCTTCGGCTGGGACAAGGTGAAGGCGGAAAAGCACATGCTGGAAGTCCACGAAAAGGGCAAAAGCCTGCTGGTGCGGGCCGGCCTGGAAAAGGCGGAGTTCTACGTGCATGAACTGCACAAATACAAGCTGCACGCCACCATGGAGCCCGCCGAATGAGGTTGCTCGCCCAAGCCGGGGGGAAGTGGCGGTATCATTTGCTGCCGGGCGAGGCGGATATCCTCCGCGGCCTGCTGGAGAAGTTTCCGTTTACCGCGCCGGGGGCGGCGGCGATCTCGCGGACCGAGGTGAATCTGGAAGCGCGGGAGCGCGAAACGTGGTTGCAGGAATCCATGGCGGAACATCGCCAGCAATTGCAGCAACTGGCCGTCCCGCTGCTGGCGCAGGATCGCTGGCGGCAGACCGCGACCGGCTACCAGTTGACGCTGGACGCGGAGGCGCGCGAAATCCTGCTCCAGATCCTGAACGATATCCGCGTGGGCTGCTGGCAGGTGCTGGGCGAGCCGGAGGATTTGGATCTCCCGCCGGCGCCGCCGGCCTCCCCGGCGGAGGTGGCGGGGCGCAATCTGATGGACCTGGCCGCGTATTTCGAAATGGCCTTGCTGGAGGACCGGGCGACGGAATGAGCGGGAGAGCGGATCAGCTCTTGATGGTGTCTTTCAAGATCGCCAGGAATTGCTTCATGGCCGGCGAGGGCACCTTGCTCTTCTTGTAAATCGCGGCCAGGGGACGGAAGAATTCGCCGTCCTCGATTTCCACGGCGGCGAGGGTCTTTTTGGCGATTTCCTGGGTGACGGTGCCCAGCGAGACGATGGAGATGCCGGCGTCAATTTCCACGGCGCGTTTCACGGTTTCCACGTTGTCGAATTCCATGATGGGCTTCACGTCCACACCATGCTCCCGCAGGATTTTATCCAGGGCCTTGCGCGTGGGGCTGTCCGGGTCGAAACCGATCACTTTTTGATCCGACAACTGTTTCAGTTTGATGGATTTCTGCCGGGCGAACGGATGCTGGGGATGGCAGATGAGCACGAGGGGTTCCTTGCGCAGCGGGATGATTTCCAGCTTGGGATCCTTGGTGGGATACGCCATGAGGCCGAGGTCCACGATGTTGCTGTGGACATCCTCGTACACCTGGCCGGCGTGGCGATACTCGACGTGGACGTTCACGGTCGGATAGCTCTGCATGAATTTCTTGATATAGGGCGGGAGGTCATGCAGGCCGATGGAGTAAATGGTGGCCACGCGGATGGTGCCGGAAATAATGTTCTTGAGCTCCTGCATCTCGCTGTGCAGGGATTCGTGGAGCTGGATGATTTGCTTGCTGTACTCGTAGAGCGCCTGGCCTTCGCGGGTGAGACGGAAATTCTTTTTACTGCGCTCGATGAGCAGCGACTTGAAGGTGCGCTCCAGGGAGGTGATCTGCTGGCTGACGGCGGACTGGGTGACATTGTTGATCTGTGCGGCTTTGGTGAAACTTTCGGTCTCGGCCAAATCGCAAAACATTTTCAAGCTTTCAATTTGCATATATTAGTAATAAACAAAACTTAACAGACTGTCGAGCCCGGCTCAAGCAAAGTTTCGGCCGGGGCGGGATGACGTCGGAACCGGCACCCCAATCACGGCCCCAAAGTGATTTCAAAGGTCGGACTGACTCGGACTGACTCGGACTGAGGCTGGCTTGACGGGGAGGCGGGAGGCGGGAGGCGTGAGGCGTAATACGTGACAAGGACCTCCCAGACCACTCCACTCCAGCAGCGGGCCAGCAGGGAGAGCGGGTTGCCGCGTTTGGTTGAAATGGTGCGTTGGGGTTCATGCTTTCAATGGTCGGAACCGGCTGGCGACGATTGCGGCCGATTTTTTCCACCTTGATTTACCTTGATTTACCTTGATTTACCTTGATTAGCCTTGATTAGCCTTGATTGAGTTTGCCGGGGGCGATGCGGCGATCCGGGGTGGGGACAGCGCGCCCCACGAATTAAATAAAATACTGGGCGACGAGGCATCGCCACCCGCGCAGGCGGCGGCGGTCCACGGCGTGACTTCTTGGCGTTGTGGGTGCTCATGGAATGATCTTTTTGGCTTTAGCTTAACCGGCGACCTTGGACATAGGCTGTCCAAGGTGTTTTTTTTATGCAAAAAAATTTACCCGGCTAGCGCGCGAAAATCTGGCGGATGACGTCCTCGATGGGCACTTCTTGAATGTCGATGTCGGTCACCGGCAGTTCATCGAGCAGCGCCTTGCAGGCGGGAATCACCCGGTCGCGTTTGACTTTGAGGGTGACGGAGGAGGCGGTCTGGCTGGTCACCTCGCCATAGCGGCCCAGGTGGTCTTTGGAATGCAGGCCGGCGTTTTCACATTGGATGGTGATGAGCTTGAAGTCGGCAAAGCGGTCCACGATTTCACCCAGTTTGCCATCGAAGAAGAGTTTTCCTTGGTGGATGATGATGACGCGCTCGCAGAGGGCCTGGATGTCGGCCATGTAATGGCTGGTGAGGATGATGGTGGTTTTCTGCCGGGCGTTGTGGCTGCGGAGGAATTCGCGGACGGTTTTCTGGGAAACCACGTCGAGGCCGATGGTGGGCTCGTCGAGCAGGAGGACCTTGGGTTGGTGGAGGAGGGAGGCGATGAGCTCCAGCTTCATGCGTTCGCCGAGGGAGAGTTCGCGGACGTTCACATCCAGCTTGTCTTTTACGCCGAGCAATTCGGTGAGTTCGCCCACGGTGCGGGTGAAGCGGTCCGGGGGGATGCCATAGATTTTGGCGTTCAGTTCCAGGGATTCGCGGGCGGGCAGGTCCCACCAGAGCTGGTTTTTCTGGCCGAGCACGAGGGCGAATTGCCGGCGGTAATCGTCGTGGCGTTCCCAAGGGGTGTGGCCGAGGACCTGGGCGGAGCCGCTGGTGGGGTAGAGCAGGCCGGCGAGCATTTTGAGCGTGGTGGTTTTCCCAGCGCCGTTGGGGCCCAGAAAGCCGACGAGTTCCCCGGGTTCAATCTGGAAGCTGACGTCGTTGACCGCGAGGGTCTGTTCATATTGCCGGTGAAAGAGGCCGCGCACCGCTCCGGCAAACCCGGGGCGTTTCTTGTAGGTGCGGAAGGCTTTGGTCAGCTGTTTAGCCTCGATGACGGGCATAATGGTAAGGGATAAAATGCACGAAAGGTTGGCGGGTGAAAATGTAATTCGTGCCTGGATGAGTTGTGCGGGATGCGTGATGCGTAATGCGTAATGCAGGAAGCAACTGGCGCGGGGTGTCGCTGCCACGCTGCTGGTGACGAGCGCGAGGATGGGTGGGTCCATGTTT
>Ga0302274_10001277_pt1 | contig 24300 bp, 23 predicted proteins | sample III_Bog_N2_1_FD_198755 | JGI IMG/M metagenome (GOLD analysis project Ga0302274, IMG submission 198755) | Peat permafrost microbial communities from Stordalen Mire near Abisko, Sweden - III_Bog_N2_1 | ecosystem: Environmental > Terrestrial > Soil > Wetlands > Peat | place: Sweden: Abisko...
CTCCCGTCCCACATGTTCGGCCATTGCCGCATGGTCGGTTCGGCTGGAAAAATTCCAGGCGGGATCGCGCCGCCGGCCCGCGAGCTGGCGCTTGATCTCGCGCAGGGAACTTTTCAACTGTGCCGTGATGCGTTGCAGCAGCGAGGCGCTGGTGTGCGCGGTCGTGCCGCTATCACCGATCTCGCAGAGCGTCAGGATGACTTCCAGTTGCTCCGCGTCGCCCGCTTCGTAGGCCGCCTGCGCCTGATGCCACCATTCCGTCTTTTGCGCCGTCATTTCCCGCTGACTGTCGGGATGCAAACGGCGGACCACCGCGCGATAAAGTTCCTTGAGCCGTTTGGACGCGTGAACCGGCACGGGGACTTCAATGTGATGCCCGGCCTGGGAACCGCGTTGGTTCCGTGGCTCCTCATCTGACCCGAGTTCGCCGAACATCTCGTCGAATATGGCCTTCAGCGGATCGTCCTCGTCGTCCGGGTTTTCCCAGTCTGGTCGCCCGCCAAATGATTCTCGCTTCCTGTCCCGTTCGCCACCGGGTGGTGGTGGTTTAGGATTTTCCCGGAGTTCCATCACCCGCTGATAGGCTCGGGCATAGGAACCGCCCCCGAACATGAACTCGTTCTCGACCATGAAAACGATGGCATCATCCGCCGCCATCTTCAGATTGAGTTCCCGGAGTTCCGTGAGCAACGCGCCGAAGCGGGTGTTCAACCAGCGCGTGAACTGCGGCAGATCCGTCTGATGAAACTGGTCGAGCAACCGCCGCGAATGGTTGAGATCGCGCAAGGCTTTCTCATAGTCTTTTTTGATCTTTTTACGGATGTCCGTGCCATCCACCTGCACCAGCGCGCGGCAATGGTTGGCCAGATGCGGGTGGGGAACAGCATGGCCTTGGGTCTCTCGTTTGGGCGCGCGGCGTGGCATTAAAAAGCGCCGCAAATTATCACCTCGACTTCACCACTTCCAGCGTATCTTTGCGGATAAAAGCATGAGGGCAGAGAGTGGACGCGGATTAAAAAGCCACCTCCGCTCATTTTCGACCTGCAACAGATGGTATCATTTGTCTCCACGCGGAGACAAGCATCACGCAATCAACCTAGCCAGCAGCCCGGAAAACCGGCTCTCAGTCCGGTTGTTTTTCACCGCCAGCGCCAGCGCCTTTCCGCTGGTCAATCAGCACGACCAGTTTCTTGCCCCGGGTGATGCCCGTATAAACGAGGTTGCGCTGTAAAAGCATGTATTGCTGCATCGCCAGCGGCGTGACGATAGCCGGGAATAAGACTGAACGGTCACCAACGAATTTAATTGTTTGGTGCAGGACGTGGCGCTTCGGTGGCTGGGGTTTTGGCCGGTGCAAACTGCCCATCCGCCTCCGGCGTGTGCACGGTAAAATCACATGGACCCACCAACTCGTTGAGCATCAGCCAGAGGCTGTCACGGTTAAAGGGCTTGGACAGGCAGGCCAGATTCAGTTTCGGGGGCAGGTTCGCCTGACCGCCCAGATCGCCGGAAAGCAGCAGGATGGGATACTGGACATTCTGCTCCGCCAGCCGTCGCAGCAGTTCATCCCTTTTCATGCCAGGATGCAGCGAGTCGGTGATCAGCAGGTCCGGTGCCCGCCGCTCTAGCTCCGCCCAAGCGTCGTCGCCATTTTCAAAGACCGTAACGTCCGCATCCAAGAACCAGCCCAAGATCAAGAACCGCACGATTTCGGACATAAGGTGCGAATCCTCCAGCACAATGATGCGCGGTCTTTTCAAACGACAGGCGGCGGTGGCGCTCATAGCATCACAAGATTGGCATCATAATCAAGTCGCCCGCCCAGCGTCTGGCGGTTGCCGGACGGCTTCATCTTGCGTCCGACAGCCTCACGGGTTGGCATCGGAAATTCCTGGCGGATGCCTGACATAAATTCTACATAATTGTGCACCCGTTGCCCAAACCGTCAATCCACGTTTCTTGGCATTTCAATGACAATCAAGGGAGATCGGGCGGCGAAGGTTTTGGCCACGTCTGGCACCATTTTAATCAGGAAAGCAGGAGACAAATTCAAGTAATCAATCTGGCCAGCAGCCCGGAAAAACGGTTCTCCGTCCGGTTGTTTTTCACCGCCAACGCCAGCGCCTTCCGGTGGCCTCGTCCCATTCCTCGCAATAGCCGCCAAAGGTGGTATGCTGAATGTGCTTTAGATGAAATTTCACATTTTCGCAGTGTTCACCGCCACAATTCTGTTCTGCGGCTGTTCTTCGAGCCCGAAGTTCACGCAATATCACGGCTCCGAGGTTGTCCAAGGGACAGGCGGAAGTGACCGAGCCGTAGATGGCATTGATTTTTGGGAAACTGGCACACCGCTTCAGAAATATCGAATTCTCGGCACCATTGATGAAAACCACGAGGGCGGCAAGGGACTGTCAGCTTTGTTCGGCACGGACAGGGACGAAGCCATTGCGAAAATTGCACGCCAACAGGGGGGAGACGCCATTATCATCATGGAAGGAAACCTGGCGCCGGTCACCCAAGATGAGCAGGGACACACTCACCAGCGGTTAAAGATGCTGATGCTCATTAAATATGTGAACTGAACCGGATTAAGCTCCGGTTGTTCCGCCGTCCGCTGTTGTGACAAAAACATCTTGGTTTGCACGAAAAACCCCCGAAGCCGTAGCTCCGGGGGAAACAAACTAACTATGAATCTTACTCTTACTGGAGCGCGTGCGGCGGCGTGAGCGTGCTCAACGTGCAGGTCGGGTTCGTGCCGACGATGCCATCCGCATAGGTGCCGCCGGCCGGGCATTGCGGGATGCTGGCGCTCGAGTTCAGCTTGATGTAGGGCAGCAGGTCGGTGGGATAGTTGATGGTCGCGCCGGTGGTCTGGCCCTTTTCCAGGGCGAACTGGTTGGCCGCCGAGTCAATCTGGCGGAGGTTGTTGATGCAGGCGTTGGCCTGCGAGGTGGTGCGCGCCTTCACGAAGTTCGGAATCGCGATGGCCGCCAAGAGGCCGATGATGGCCACGACGATCATGATTTCCACCAGCGTGAAGCCGGCCGTGCGGATGTTTTTGGTCTGTTTCATTTGTTTTGCTTTCTTTTGTTACGCGGCGGAACGTCACGCCAGACGGGTTATATGATTACGACTTTGTTCCCTTGATTGTCTGACGCAACCGAGTGAATTGAGAATAGCATTACTGAGGCCATCTAGACATCATCTGATTGCGTGGCCATTTCCTTTGATTTTAAGCCATTCTGTGATCTGACAATCTTCTAAAAAGCCTACTGGTGTCCAAATATTGAACTTGCCTGTGTGTGGTTTTTAGGCAATTCAATTGATTGTTACGCGTCGTTTAGAGCGGTCAATAAACCATGACGCTCAGCATTCTGAAGGTCATGGCGAGCGGAGGCGGTAGTAGCGGCTGGGATAATTGGTCCACTGCGGATCGCTGAAATAGGCCGAGCCGGTCGTGAGTGTGTTCGTCTGCACCGGTTGCCAATCAACAAGATTTGTGCTGGCTTCCACCACGACAATCAGGTTGCTGTTGCCGGTAAGAATAAAACCGAATTGAATTGTCTGCACACCAAAGCTGGCACCGCTGGTCTGCGTCTGCGGATTCCATGTCGGCAGACCGTCAAACAGCGTGCCCCAGCCCGTGGTGCCTAGCAGGTAATAGACGATCCCATTAGTGTCACTTGAGAAAACGGACAAATCATTCGTTGGCGTCGGTGAGTTTCCTTGAAAATAAATTCTGGTCAGGTGGATGCAACTAGCGAATGCAGAGTTTCCGATGTTGGTCATATTATTTGGAATCGCAACGCTGTGTCGTCAATAAAAAACCAGCCCGATGGCTTTCATGGTGCAGTTGGAGTCTGTCAAATTTCCGGCGAAATTAAATTTTCATTGCTTCATAGGGCAAAATCTTTATCACTGGCGGCACAGTTTCAAAATTACCAAGCCTGCGTGAGCATGACAAAATTAAATGGATTAAGCCTGCTGCTGGTGGAGGACGAGCCTCTGCTGCGCCGCCAGCTTGTAGCGCAATTGGAACGCCAAGGTGCCGATGTCACCACCGCCGATTCTCTGGCCGCCGCCCGGCAATGGCTAAAGGACGGTCAGTTCGATTTTGCCTTGCTCGACGTGAATCTGCCCGACGGCCTCGGCCCCGACCTGCTGCGGGAGAAGGCGTTTCCTGGCGCGACCGCCGTGATTGTGATGACCGCGCAGGGCGGCGTGGCCGGTGCCGTGGAAGCCATGCGGCTCGGCGCGGTGGACTATCTCACCAAGCCGTTCGACCCGGAGGAACTACCGCTGGTCATCGCCCGCGCGCGGCAGATGCGCAGCCGCGTCCGGCTCGAAGAGAAAAAGTCCGGCGACACCGCGCAGGCGGCGCGGGTTTTTGTTTTTGGCCGCTCGCTCGCGAACGTCGAAACGCAACTGGATAAAATTATCCAGGCGGACACTCGAATGCAGACGCAACTGCCGCCGGTGCTGATCCAGGGCGAAACTGGCACGGGCAAGACCACCGTCGCCCGGTGGCTGCACCAGCGCGGGCCGCGCGCCGCGGCGCCGTTTGTGGAAGTGAACTGTTCCGCGCTGCCGGACACGCTGGCGGAATCCGAACTGTTCGGGCACGAGCGCGGCGCGTTCACCGACGCGCGGACGGCGCGCATAGGTTTATTCGAGGCGGCGAGCGGCGGCACGCTGTTTCTTGACGAGCTGCCCAGCCTGTCGCCCGCATTGCAGGCGAAGGTGTTGAAGGCGATTGAGGAGAACCGCATCCGGCGGCTCGGCGGCACGCGCGAAATCGCCGTGGATGCGCGGATCGTCGCCGCGACCAACCGCGATTTGAAAGGGCTCATCGCCGCCGGCCAGTTCCGCGAGGATTTGTTTCACCGGCTGGATTTGTATCGCATCGAGATTCCGCCATTGCGCGAGCGCGGCGGCGACATTGTGACGCTCGCGGAAGTCCTGCTAAGCCAGTTGTGCAAAAAACATCGTCTGCCTGCGAAGCGGCTTTCGGCGGCGGGCAAACAACGGCTGCTGGCCTGCCGCTGGCCCGGCAATGTCCGTGAACTGGAACATGAGCTGGAGCGGGCCATCGTGTTTGCGGGCGGCGCGGAATTGCATCTTGAACAGTTGCAGACGCCGATTGATCCGGACAAAACGGCGGCGCACACGGACTGGCTGAATCCCAATTTCCGTTTTCCACCGGAAGGTTTTGTGCTGGACGAGGCGATGGCCGCGCTAATTGGCCGGGCGTTGCAACAGACGGACAACAATGTCTCGGCGGCGGCGCGGCTGCTGGGCGTGTCGCGGGATTTTCTGCGTTACCGTCTGGGCGTGAGCAAAACGGATCCGGCGGCTGGGGAATAAGACCCAATTCCGGCGGCGGAGCCGTGTTTGCCTGGGTGAAAACACCCAAAAGCCGCCGGCGGAAACCGACCGCATTTTCGACAGTTAAACAAATTTACCAATGTTTTCAATGGTTTTATCGGTTTCAAAAACCTTTGGCATGGCCGCTGCTAAAGTAGATTCAACGGAACTGGCTGAAGCTGGTTTCACAAATTCAATACAATAAAAATAAAATTATGAAAACTAAAACTGTCCGTTATCTGATTCTGGCGGGAATAAGCTTGGCCAGCATTTGTGCCCCGCGCACCTTATTGGCGCAAGCCACGCCGCCGGTCGTGGTGGCCCCGCATGATGGCGTTCTTCCCGGCGCACCCGTTGGCATCAAGTCTCTGATCCTAGATTTTGCTGCCGTGCGCGATATTTATCTGGCAAAACAGGCGGTGTTGCTGGCCAAGCTAAATAATCCGAACACCACGCCGGCGGAAGCGGCGGCCATCCGCGAGCAGTTGCAGGACAACCGCCAGGCCTTCTTGGATTTGCTCAAGACCTTCCGCAGCAAGCTGGAAGATGACCTGACGGCGCTCAAAGGCAAAATCAGCCACGAGGAGTTCCTGCGGATCATCAACGCGGCGCACGAGGCGGCCACCGAAGGCGGCTTTGACCATCACAAAGGTCATTGAGGACTAAAAAATAATTGCTGAAACGACTGGATCTTTGGTCTTTAAGTCTGGCGACCCTCGCGGGTTGCCAGACTTTTTGTGCCCGCCGCCGGCGAAATTTCTGGCGCGGCGCGGTTCTTTTCCCGCTGTTGTTCCTGTTCACGGACTGCGGTCGCGCCGCCGAACCGGCGCTGTCGGAAACCAACCTGATTCCTGAAAACCTTTCGCTCTGGACGGAAGCGATGTTGTGGGACGAGCAGGCCAGTCTTTCATCCGGGTTGGGTTACAACAACAATGTTTTGTTGAGCGCCTTCAAACCGCAGGGCAGCGCCTTCAACATCAACGGGCTGGATTTGATGGCGATCCGGGTGCCGCTGGACGGCTGGCGGATTGTCGGATCCCTCATCGGCGACGACATCCGCTACTGGCGCGATGTGGGCACCAGTCGGGAAGACACGTTTGTCGGCAGTCTGCGCGTCGAACGAGATTTGCCGGACGGCTGGCGGGCCGGACTGGAGGCGCGCGGGCTGTATGAAAACCAGGTGCTCCAGGTCACTTCCAGCGGGGGCACCCCGACCAATGCCTTGGTGGAAGGCTACGGCATCACCGTGCAACCTTCCGTGCGCAAAGATTTCGCGGACGGGCTGTGGCTGAAATTGGAAGTGCCGGCCACCCGCTGGCTATTTCAGGAGCCGCTCGACAATTATTGGGAATTCGGCCCGGTGGTCACAGCGGGCCATGATTTCAGCCCGCGCGCCGACGTCACGTTGAGCTACGGCGCCTCGTATCAGGATCATGACGAGTGGCGGACCGTGGATAAATATGGCCGTCCGTTGCCTCAATTGCTGGAGATTTTTCAGGACCGGGCGGAGCTGGCGTGGCACCAGTATTGGGATGTCAATCGGTGCTGGCGGTCTTCGACACGGCTCGTTTTTTCCTATCAGCAGGACAATGGCGGCGGTTATTTTAATTATTATCAGTATCAGGCCGTCGAGGATCTTCGCTGGCAGACGGCGGACTGGAACATCCAAGCCAGCGGCCAGATCGCTTTTCAGGATTATCCCGTCCAGACTATCGAGCCGCACAATTCGCAGACCCTTTACCGCAATTTGTTGAACTTGTCCCTCGATGGCGAGCGGCGTCTGTTCAAGGGCCTGAAAACTTTTGCTAGGCTGGAGTATCAACAGGCGCTCTCCAACCAAGGTGGCAACGCCGGCAACTATAATGCCACGACCGTGTCCGGTGGCCTGCGCTATGAATTTTGAGCCATGAATGAAATGACCGGTAACATTTTGCCACCCCGGCGCATCTGGATTAAAATCTTAAAACAGCCGATTGCCCCATGAATTTTCCCACGCCCATCGGGTCGCCCGGCCCGCGTTCGCGCTGGCTGCCTTGGCTGGTCATCGCACTGGCGCTGGGTGTCCTCGGCGGCACGCTGGCGTGGGCCGCCTTGGATTTGCGCGCGCGCATCCGCTCGCAAATCGTTCAGCGCGATGGTGAGATTCTGGACGCCGTCACGCTCATGCAACATTTGAACGACCAGGCCGCCGGCGAAACACTGGCACCGCTGACGGACACCGGCGAGCAGTTCCAACTCGCCCTCAAGGTTTCCAAGCTGCGCAGCGTGCTTGGCGTGCGGCTGTATTCCGCCGCCGGCAAATTTGTAAACGCGTTTCCCGCCTACATAACCGAGATTCCGCTGCCGGCGGCTGACTTGGCACCGTTGCAAAAACTTGAGCCGGTCAGCCGTTTTTCCGCCCGCGCCCGGATGGACGAACAGGATTTGCTGGCAGAAACCAACCAGCCCACGGCGGCGCTACTGTTCGTGGAAGTGCCGCTGCGCACGGAGAATCAAAAGCAGTTGGCCGGGGTGATCCAGTTTCTGATGGACGGCAGCAGCATTGCCGGCCAATACGCCGAACTGGACCGGAATCTGGCGCTGAAATTTTCCGTCGCGTTCGCGGTGGGCGCGGGCATTCTGCTCGCCGGCCTCGGATTCGCCCTGCGCCGCGTGCAACGCGCGAACCGGCAGCTCGCCGAGCGCACCCGCAATCTTTTGCAGGCTAATCGTGAGTTGGCGCTGGCCGCGCGCACCTCGGCCATCGGCGCGGTGGCGTCGCATCTGATTCATGGATTAAAAAACCCGTTGAGCGGGCTGCGGCATTTCGTCCACGCCCACAACGCGGAAAACGGCGGCGGTTCCGACACCGACTGGCAGGCGGCCGTAAGCACCACGCAGCGTATGGAGGGGCTGATCAATCGCGTGGTGCGCGTCCTGCAGGAACAGCAGTCCGGCGTGGAATACGAAATCACACTGACCGAACTCATCGGGATGCTCGCGCCGAAGGCGAAAGTTTTGGCGGATGCAGCGGGCGTGCGTTTTGAAACCAAAGTCCGGCTTGACGGAAAACTGTCGAACCGCGAGGCCGACCTTATTTTGCTGATCCTGGAAAATCTCGTGCAGAACGGCATCGAGGCCACGCCCCCCGGCAAAGCGGTTGAACTTACCATTGTGGGCGGTGCTGGCGCGATCCGCTTTGAAGTCCGCGACCAGGGTTCCGGCCTGCCGGCAGGGATGGAGACGCGGCTGTTCATGCCCTGCACTTCCGCCAAAAAGGGTGGTGGCGGCATCGGTCTCGCCATCAGCCGGCAGCTTGCACAATCGCTCGGCGCGCAGTTGGAAATGGCCGGCAGTTCGGTTAACGGCTGCCGTTTCCGACTGATTGTGCCGTTACCAGCCGACGCCCGCCATCGTCCGGCCGGGGCTTTGACGGCAAATCATCCGGACTAAGTTTTCAGAATTTATTTATGCGTTTTCCACAACTTGCCCGGCTGCTGCTGTTTTGCCTCATCGCCCTGGCATTGCCGGGTTCCGCGCAAGGACTGGCGTGGAGTTGGTCCAATCCGCAGCCGCACGGAAATGATATTGTGGGCATGGCGCGGAACGGAACCCTGGGCGTGCAGGTCTGCGAGCTGGGTCGGGTCTATACCAGCCCGGACCTGGTCAACTGGTATTCGCAAAACAGCGGCCTGACGAACGACCTGCAGGCGGTCGCATTTTTCGGCAGCCGCATCATCATCACCGGCGCGAACGGGGCGATTGCCTATTCGGACGACGGCGTGAATTTCACCAACTGTTCCGTGAGCACAACCAACTGGCTGGTGTCGGTGGCCGCCTCGTCCAATATCGTGGTGGCCGTGGGCGACAACGGGGTGGTTTATACCAGCACCAGCGGCGCATCGTGGCAAAAACAGTCGAATCCGCCGGGTGTGTCTCCTTCCTGGCTGACCAGCGTCGCCTATGGCAACGGCGTTTTCGTGGCCACGGGCGACAGCGGTGGTGTGACAGCCGGAAGCTATCTTGCCAACAGCGGTGACGGCATTCACTGGACGAACCAATATCCCGGATACACTTTTATGTCGGGCATCGGCAATCTTGAAGATGTGACCTGGGTCAATACCACCGGCTCCAGCACCAATTACCCTTACACCGGATTTTGGGCGGTGGACGACAAAGGCCATGCGATTTACAGCACGAACAACGGTGTCACTTGGGACAAGTTTAGCCTGCTAAATTCCACCAATGTGCTCTACACCATCGCGGCGGATAATGTGACCGGCCTGCTGGCGGGCGACTCGGAAGTGCGGCTGGGTCAAGTCGTCTCCAATCTGCTTACCTGGCCGGAACAGGTGAACAATGTCCAACTCACGGCGGTGCCGGATTGGACCTACTTTGCCGCCCTGTCGCAAAGTAACGGTGGCTATGAACTGTCCGGCTATGACGGCCAGTTGGTGCAGAGCTATGTCACCAACGGCAACTACAACTGGAACACGCCCTACTATTCCGCGCGTGATTGGCTGTTTCAAGTCACCTTGGCCAACGGCCTTTATGTGGCCGTGGGCGACAACGTGCGCATCATGACCAGTTCCGACGGGGCGGACTGGGACATTGAAGAAGTGCCGCTGACGAATTCGGTCAATTCCACCAACACGGCTTTTCTGGGCGTCGGCGGCTCGACCAATCTCCTGCTGGCGGTCGGTAGCCAGGGCGGCCTCGCCGTCAGCCCCAATTTTCTGGTTCCGGCCGTCTTGACCAATACCGACGGCAGTTTGTTCACTAATTACTCCAGCTCGCTCGGCGTGATCTGGTATTCGCTGTCCGCTCCGGCACACACCACCAATGATCTCACCGATGTCTGCGCGCTCGGCAACAATTTTTATCTGGTCTGCGGCAGCAACATCCTGTCCCTCAGCTTCACCAACTGGTCCGCCCTTAACACCAATAATGTGAATGCGCTCGTGGGCGGCACCAACTGGACCGCCGTCAACACCACCGTCACCAACGGCCTCCTCGGCATCAGCGTCTTTACCAATTCCATTGTCACCAACGGCTTGCTAGTGGCCTGCGGCGATCAAGGAAAAATCCTGACCAGCACCAACGGCACCAGTTGGAGCACGAATGCCAGCGGCGTGTCCGTTGGTCTGTCGCGGGTGCGCTGTCTGAATGGCCGGCTGCTGGCGCTCTGCGAAAGCGGCTATGTGCTGACCAGCACGAACGGCACCAGTTGGACGAAGGTTTCCACCGGCGTGACCAACTGGCTGAACGATGCCGTCATGGTCAGCAACACCTGTTACGCCGTCGGCAACCAGGGGGTCGTGTTGACCAGCACCAATTTCACCAACTGGACAAACATCGGCACCATCACGGCCAAGTCGTTGTTCGGAACTGCCACGCAAAATGGGCAGCTCGTGGTGGTGGGCTTTGAAGGGACGATTTTACGGAGCCAGATTGTGCCCGTCACCACCCCGGTCAATTTTACCGAGTATGAGCAGTCGGACGGCTATAACACCTTTTCCGTCGCCGGCACCGTGGACCAGCAATTCACGCTGGACTCCAGCACGAACCTGGTGAACTGGGTCACCGGCCCGGTCTTAAACTTGATTTACGGCGATGGCACCCTGATTTTCTACCAAAGCCTCCCTGCCAATCCGTCCTCCCATCAATTCTATCGCTGCACCTTGGTGCCTTGAATAACGGTAAACTTTCGGTGATTCCTTCATTTGTGTGGTTTTATGGCATGAACGCACCCAGCAGCCGGGCATTTAACCTCGGTTGGCGTGGCCTGCGGTCAACTCCAAAAGTATCCAAGCGTGCAAAGTGATTGATTCCGGGTCGGTGGCGTCATTAAATGGCGGGATTCCCTGATGTCGCGTTTCGTCGCTCGTGACAAACTGTCGCGAGAAGTGTCGCAAGGACTGAATTGCCTAGCCCGATCTGGACAAAATGTCCGGGTAAATGTCCGAATAAAGATACAATCTTGAGAGACCAGCATTATCTCGTCACAAATACCGCCTAGTTTTTGTGACAATAAGAAATCCGGTTTTCACCCTTGGGGTGGAAACGGACAAGACCAGTGCTGTGGGTCTTTTTGATGCCGTTCCAGTTTTCGCAAGTAATCAAACTCGTCTGTTGAATACGTCTCGGAGATTTCTTTTCTCCAAACAGGCGTTTGATGTGGCTTGGCATGAAAGGAAAAATGCTTGTTTGTTTGGCTGGGCGTCTTCGACAGATTCGCAGCCATCCAAACAACAATCACTGCTCCAATTCCGAATATCCAAAAGATTGCCATACGCTCTTAAACTAGCATATTTGTTTTACAATTTCACTCCTTTTATGGTTGCGGGTTGCGACTTTTATCAAGCATTCCCGCTACAGTTTTGTCGCCAGTCGGATCATTTGGCGGAAAACTATTTTCAGATTGCTTCTCTTTAGACTGGTCGTGTTCCTGCCCGGAATTCCGAGAATTCATTTGAGCCAGAGAACTGATCACGGAAGAATTTTCGCCCATCGAAGAACTCACCAAGGCTTCCGAGGCGGCGGCAATCGCAATTGCGCTTTTAATGCCGTTCGTGGCATTCCCAGCAAAAGCGGTTGCACCAGCCTGCGCGGATTTTTGCGCCGCCGCAGATGCCCCGCTTAACAGACTTGAAGCAGCGGAGTTTCCCGTTGCAATCGCCCGTTGGATGATGACCGGCGCCGCAATCGTGCTAAAAATTATCCAGATGCCAAGAAACGCCAGCCCCATGAGATTTTGCAGCGAATAGCCAACATCGCCGCCGACGCTTTGAGAACTTAAAAAACTTTGGTCAGTCATAAAACTAATCATGCCCTGAGTGATGAGTCCGGCGACGCCCCAACCGAGCGGCCAAATCATTATGCCAAGTAAATTTAGCAGATAATTACGCCCGACGTTTTGCAGCGATGGAAACGCCAGCATCCCAATGAAAATTGGCGACAGGGCATATCCGGTGGTAAGAGCGGTTTCATGGCGGCGCCATAATTGCATCGTGAACCGGCATCATCAACAAATCCGTTGCATGAACACAACACCAACACCAAAGAACCGCAATTTCATCAATAAAACCGGTAGATTTTTCTTTGCTCGTCGTTTCCAGCCAGCTTTAATAGGGGTTCGGCAAACATTAATCAACAACACACACTATAAATATGGCAAAAGCACTTACCAAATCACAAATCGTCTCTGCAATCGCGGAAAAGAACAGCCTCACCAAAAAGCAGGCTGCTGAAATCCTGGAACAACTGGCCTGCCTCGCCTACAAACACGCCAAGGACTCGTTCACCATCCCCGGCCTCGGCAAGCTCGTCCTGGTCAATCGCAAGGCGCGCGTCGGCCGTAATCCGGCGACCGGTGAAACGATCCAGATCAAAGCCAAGAAAGTCGTGAAGTTCCGTGTCGCCAAAGCGGCCAAAGACGCGATCCTCGGCGTGAAGAAATAATTTAGGAATTCTCCCAAAGGCACCCTGATTATTTCGGGGTGCCTTTTGCTTTTGGCGACGGTGTCAGCTTCAGGACTTCGGCCGCCATTTCCTTGCCGGCCTTGAACTTCACCTGGGCGCGGGCGGGAATCGGCACGTCGGTCTCCGGCTGTTTCGGGTTGCGACCGACGCGCGCCTTGCGGATCTTAACGTCGAACACGCCGAAGTTGCGCAGTTCCACCTTGCCGCCCTTGGCGAGCGCCTCGGTGATGTAGTTAAGGGTTTTCTGCACCACCTCAAAAACCTGGGACTGGTTCAGCCCGGTTTCTTCGCCGATGCGCATTACGAGTTCGCGTTTGGTCAGGGTCATAAGCAAGTGATTGATATTCGATCTGCACCGGGCACCATGGCAAGCGGAATAATTCATTGCCGGTTCAACCACCCCACCACGGCTTTTCAAACATGTCCCGGTCAATCAGCGCCGGGGCGATGTAGAGTCTTAGGATTCACTTCATTTATTCCGGCGGCTTTTCCTCTGGAATTTCCTCGTCCGGTTCGCGATCCATCAAATAGGTGGCGATGTCGCGGTGATGGTTGCCCACCCAGAATTCCGTCAGTGTCAGGCAGCCCAGCATCCGATAGTTGCCCGCCAGCGGATGTTCATCGTCCAGAAAAATCAGGGGCGGGTCGGGCTTCTTTTCCACCTTCACGCCGCCCTCGCCAACGTCGTCCGTGTCATCCTCATCTTCCTCCTCCGGCGGCGGGACGGGCCGGGGCGGCGGGGCGAAATCCTCCGGCTTGATGGCCTCGCCCAGTTGTTTTCTCACCTCATACCGGTGCAGGCGTTCGAGATGTTCCTGCTGCTCCAGTTCACGAATCTTGTCCTCTTCCGCTTCCTGTTTGTCGAGGAATTGCCGTTCCAGTTCCCGCCGCTCGGGCGTGGGCGCGAGTTCCGGTGACTTGAGATGAATCTGGACGGTGGCGGTGAACTCATGGCGCAGTTGCGCCAGCACTTCCCGGGTGGCGGCGACGATTTCCGGCAGTTTCTCCACCACGGCGAACGCCTGGATTTCCACGAACAGCCGGCGCGTCTGGCCGTCGGCGGTGGCTTCGCCCCAGTCCGTGCAGCCGATCCGCTGGGACACCGCCTGTGCCGCGAACCGCGCCACCCACCGACCCTCGGCCGCGCGCAATCCGTCATCCGGCACGCCGTGATCTTCCGGGTCGAGCTTCGTGTCGTTGTTGTGAGGATGTTTGCTCCACGGCGCGATGATGAAGCGCAGCGTCGGCGGCAGTGCTCGCGGCACGGGCGCTAGCAGGGCATCGTTCCACGTGATCAGCAGGGAATTGACGGTCTGCACCTCCGCCTCGACCGGCGGGCAGTTCAGCACATGGAGTTCCCGCAGCGCGGGCGCCTCGGCGAAGACCGCAAAGTCGCGCGGTTTGGGCGCGTTGACGGCGAACTGATACCGGGCGTCAAACGTCGCCACCTGCAGGCGGGGCAGCCGCGCCAGCGGCGAAACATCCACCGGTTCGAACCCGCCGCAATGAAAGCACGTCAGCCGTTCCAGCGCCGTGAGCGGCGCGAAATCCCGCACATCCGTCTCCAGCCGCAGATTGCGCAGATGCGGAAATGCTTCGATGCCGTCCAGCCGCTCCACGCCGGCGAGCGTCAGGATTTCGCACGCGGGCAGTTGCGGCAGGCGGTGGACGTCACGCGCCGGCAGCGGCTCGCACTTCAGCGTGGCCACGCGCACCTTCGGCCAGCCCAGGCCGGGCGCAAAGGCCAGGAGATTGCCGGTCAGCGACAGTTTTTCCAGCTCCACCATTTGTTCCAGCCCGGCCACGTCAGGCCAGACGGAATACTGCTGGCCGAACTTTGAGCCCACGGACAGCGTCAGTTCTCGCAACTGCGGGCAGCGGGCCAGCGGACGGTAATCCTCGCACCGCGAACTGCCAAAATGCAGCACCTTCAGGTTTGGCAATTCCGCAAACACGCTCACGTCCGTCACCTCGCTGCCCGGCAGTTGGAACATTTCCAGGTGGGGGAAGAAGCCGAGCACCTTGAGGTCGCGGATGGGCCGCTGGTTATAGCCCCAGTAGGAGCACCACCAATCCTTGATCCCCGGCCATGCCTCCGCCGCCTTGTGGACATCCTCTTCCGTGTAGCGCGGGTCGTAGGCCGGATTCAACTGCCGCTGGCGGTTCCGCTCACTGATTTGCTCCAGACTGAGGGAGCGATAGATTTTGTGGCGCGAGTTCCACCAGTTCACGCCCTGCTCGACCAGCAGTTCGGTTGTGTAGCGTTCCTCGACGGTGCGGGCATCGTCCAACGCCCAGCGGATGAAATCTTCCGAATCCATATCCGACGGTTCTACCAAGAACCCGTTCGCCCGGCAAGCTGCGATCGGACAACCCGGCGCGTCAGGTCTGGCACCCACGCGGGGCGAGCGCAATGGCGTTATATCCCATTGATTGAATCAATGTTCCCTTAATTTTATCAATTAACCAATTCCGTCCTGGTCTGGTCTAGTGCTGGTGTGGATTAAACCGTGGTCATCGGTGGAAAGGGTTTTCCATTCAGGCTGCGGGATTGAATTGGCGGAGCGGGAAGAACATGCCTGATGTTGACGGTTTGTTAATCTCGTCCATATGTGCGATGCTAAAATGAAAGGTAAATTTATGAAAATGACAAAATTTCAAAGCGTGTCGGTATTGCTGGCCATCACTGGGCTGGTGTGGTTGGCGCCAACGGCGATGGCGCAGAATTCACCGGCCGCAACCGCAGTGCAACCGGCGGCCAGCATGGTGGCGCCGCAACTGGCCTATGGCGTGCCGCAAATCCTGCAACTCAAGCAGGCGGAAGTCAGCGATAGCACAATCATTGCCTACATAAAAAATTCCGGGAACAGCTACGGTTTGAATGCGGATCAGATCATTTATCTGCGGCAACAGGGCGTCTCTGACGCGGTGCTCACGGCGATGTTGCAACAGCCCAAACCGGCGGTGGCCGCTGCCGCAGCCCCCGTAGCCATGCCGACCACGCCCGCACCAACACCGGTGGCTTCGTCAGCCTATGTCGGACAAGATTCGACGGCCACAGTTGCCCCATCGGTGACGTATGTGCAAACCGTCCCGGATGCAACCTATTATTCTGCGCCATATGTTTATTACCCTGCCCCTTACTATTACCCGGGTTATGCCTGGTATCCACCAGTGACGTTTTACTATGGCGGCGGATACTACGGCGGTTGGCATGGTGGTGGCGGGTGGCATGGCGGTGGTTCGGCGGGCGACTGGCACGGGGGAGCGTCCAGCGGAGGCTGGCATGGCGGCGGGTCTGGCGGCAGTGGCGGGCACAGCGGTGGGCCGGGTGGCGGGTGGCACCACTGAATTTCCGGTAACGGAAGACCGGATAAAATGATGGTTGCAATGGCATCACGATGAAAAGTCAGGCAGTGATTTTAGCAGCGGCAGTCATGGCGGTTTTGCTGGCGGGCTGCGTCAATCCCAATGGTTCGCCCAACAATACTGGATCGGGGGCGTTGATGGGCGGGGCAATGGGCGCGCTCACCGGGGCCGCCATCGGCGGGCCGGGTCACGGCGGGCCGGATGCGCTGATCGGCGCGGCGGTGGGGGCGGTGGCGGGCGGCCTGATCGGCAATTCGGCCGACCGGGAACAGGAGGCACGAATGCAGGCACAGGCCCCGCGAACTTACATCACAGTGAATCCGAGCCAGCCGACAAGCATTGCGGATGTCAAGGCCATGGCAAAAGCGGGCATCAGCGATGACGTGATCATCAGCCAGATTACAAGCTCGCGCACGGTCTATCATTTGATCGCGGCGGATGTCATCGGGCTGCGGGATGCGGGCGTGAGTGACCGGGTCTTAAACTTCATGATCAATACGCCGTCCCTGTGGGCAAGATAGTGGTCACAACAAGCTACGAGGGACATTGAGCATATCGGGCCAACCGGCTGCAACATGGCTCCGGTAACAGAGGTAAAACCTGAACATCGGAGGAACTTCAGTGCAGATCAGTCTGTCATCAGAGCCAACGGAATATACCCCACTTTTTGCCTTTTGCATCAATCTCCCCACCACGGCCGCTCAAACATGTCCCGGTCAATCCGCACCGGCTCGATGCAGCGCGGATCGTCCGTTTTCACGCTGTTGACCAGATTGCTGACCGGATAAATCTTGAGCGGCACCTCCAGCGGGCTGTTCAGCGCGGATTGATACAGGTCGTTGCCCGGCTTGTGCTCCAGCCACCAGCGATAATGCTCGGGCCGAATCAGCACCGGCATCCGGTTGTGCAGCGGATGTGTGGCACAACTTGACGCCAGTCAAGGCCTGGCAAACCAGACTCCAAGCGCCGGAGTCCCGTCCGAAAAACCAACTGGGAAACGTATTCGCAAGCCAAACACTTGTTTTGCATTGTCTTTCCAATCAGCCGGCAGTTTTTAGCCAGCCAAACCAAAAAGAGCCGCTATAATTATATTTTTCGTTCCGCCTCGGCTTCGAGTTCAAACAGCAGGTCATCCCGGCAGACGTCACATTGCGCGGAGATGACGGGCATGCCGGCCAAGCGGTTTGCCGCGATCCAATCCGCAAAAACTCCGGCATCGCCCGCATGCCGAAAATAGGCTGTGGCGCGCGTGAGGTCGGCAAATGACAGTCCGCGCGAGCGCAGGATCGCCTCCACCACGTCCATCGTCAGATCGATCTGTTTGCGGACATCGCCCACCCACAAGGTCTTCCCGCCGGGCGCGATGCTCGCCGTGCCGGAAATGGACAAATGGCTGCCGGCATCTGAGGGGATTTCCATGGCGCGGCTGAACGAGCTGCCGTAGGCGGGCGCGGGACATTGCAGCGGCGATGCGACCTCGGCGGCGCCGGAATTTTTTCCAAGCGGGCGGCATGCCCACGCCGCCAGCGCGAGCGCGGCGCCGGCGGTATTTTTCGCGCCGACACCGGTGCTGGCCGGCAGCGAGCCGGTGCGGAATTTCACGCCGGAATAAATTTCCGTGCGCGCGCGGTTGAAGTCGTCATACCACGACAAAATATCTTCGAGGAAAAACCACGTCCGCACCGTGTCGGCCAGATCAAATCCGGCCTGCGCCAAAACCCTTTGCAAATCTTCCAACACCAAACGGGCTTGTTCGGCGCGCGAAAGCGTCTGATCCGCCGGCGTGAGGCCGCCGACGAGGCATTGTCGCGCGCCGCCGTCCGTGAACACTGAACCGACGACACGTCCGCCAAACGTGATACGTTCCACGCCGCCCGTGAATGCCTGGACGTGAATGCCCGCGATCAAACCGCCATCGCAGGCCGCGCCCTCCACCCAGGTTATTGGCCAGTCCACGCCACCGAATTCTTTTCGCAGCATTTCCAGGGTCGCCGTGCTGGCGCGCGTATTGCCGAAGATGAGCAGGTGCAGCGGCGTGGCGGCTGATTCGCGGAGTTGGGTGACGAGCCGGCGGCACAGCGCCGGAATTTCTTCGCCAAGCCGTGGCGAAATGGTAAGCGTGATGAACTCGCCCGTTTTGATGACCGACACCGGCATTGGGGCGTCCGCGAGATTGGAAGCGAGCGATGACATCACCCCCATTCGACGCCGGCTGGCGGGAATAGTTACAAGACAAACTGCTGATGATTAAAACACATTGTTTTATGACTAATCATATCTTGTCATCAAAATGACAAAATAGGTGTGGTTTTTATTGAAGCTTTTGCATTCACCGGGGCGTCTGATGGCGTGATGAAACCGTGCGCCGCCATTCCTGCCGCCCGACATTTTTGGCGGCTGGCGCTGGTGTTTCTTGCCGCCGGAAAACTGTTTGCCGGCACGCCGTTCGAATCGCCCGCTTCGCTGGTGCCCCAAAATAAAATTGACGAGATTATCTTTGCGCGGCTTCAGGCGCTGCACATCGCCCCGGCGCAGCCGTGTTCCGACGCGGTGTTTGTGCGGCGGGTTTTTCTGGATGTCACCGGCACCTTGCCGACAGCTGCGGAGGCGCAGAATTTCATCCTCGACCGCAGTCCGGACAAACGGCACGCGCTGATTGACCGGCTGCTGGCGCGCGACGAATATGCGGATTATCTCGCGCTGAAATGGGGCGATCTGTTGCGCATCAAGGCCGAGTTTCCCATCAACCTCTGGCCGAACGCCGCGCAGTCCTACCACCGCTGGGTGCATGACGCGATCCGCGACAACGCGCCGTGTGACAAATTTGCCCGCGATCTGCTCACCCCCAGCGGCAGCAATTTTGAGAACCCGCCGGTGAATTTTTACCGCGCGATGCAAAACCGCACGCCGGCCGGCATCGCGCAGACGGTGGCGCTGACGTTTCTCGGCGAACGCGCGGAACTCTGGCCGACAAATGAACTCGCCAATCTCGCGGTTTTTTTCGCCAACGTCGGTTCCAAATACACCGCCGAGTGGAAAGAGGAAATTATTTTTTTCAATCCCGCCTCAACGAACGCCGGCGCGCTGAACGGCTCGCCGCGCCAGGCCGTTTTGCCCGATGGCGCAAAAGTGAAGCTTCAGCCGGACAAGGATCCGCGCGCGGTTTTCGCCGACTGGCTGGTGAAAGACCCGCAGTTTGCAAATAACATTGTCAACCGCGCGTGGTCATGGCTGCTCGGCCGGGGCATTGTGCAGGAGCCGGATGATTTTCGCGCGGACAACCCGCCCAGCAACCCGGAGCTGCTCGCGTTTTTGGAGAAGGAATTTGTCGCGTCCGGCTACGACTTCAAATCACTCTACCGGCTGATTCTGAATTCCAAAACCTACCAGCTCGCCGCGATTCCGCAGGGCCGCGATCCGGCGGCGGCGGCGAATTTCGCGTTTTATCCGCTGCGGCGGCTGGACGCGGAGGTGCTGATTGACGCGCTCGACCAGATCACCGGCGCGAACGAAAAATATTCCAGCGCGATTCCCGAGCCTTACACGTTCATTCCTGACAACCTGCGTTCCATCGCGCTGCCGGAGGGCAGCATCACCAGCTCATTTCTCGAAATGTTCGACCGGCCGCCGCGCGACACCGGGCTGGAATCCGAGCGCAACAACCGTATCACCGCCGCGCAAAAGTTGACGCTGCTCAACTCCAGCCTGATGCAGAAAAAAATCGAGGCGAGCCGGATGATTGAATTCCAGACCTCGTCCAACCGCGCGCCGGTGGACATCGCCACCGGAATGTATCTCGGAATTCTTTCGCGGTTCCCGACGGCGGCGGAAACCCGGACGGTTGAAGATTATTTTAAGTCCGGCATCGGCAAGCGCCAGGCGGCGGTGGACCTGGCGTGGGCGTTGATGAACAGCACGGAGTTTCTTTACCGGCATTGACCGGCAAAAATATGAGCGAAAAATATTTTGATTTTGAGAAGCAGCGCCCGCGCCTCAGCCGGCGCGAGGCCATCCGCCGCACGCTGCTCGCCGGGAGCGGGCTGGTGCTGGCCAACCATATTTCCTTCCGCGCGTTCGCGGCGGGGCCGCCCGCCCGCGCCAAGGCCATCATCCAAATCTGGATGTGGGGCGGGCCGTCGCACCTGGACATTTTTGATCCCAAGCCGGATGCGGGCTACGATTATTGCGGGCCGCTGAAAACGCCGATTGAAACGAATGTTTCCGGCATCCGCATCGGCGAATTGCTGCCGGAACTCGCAAAACAGGCGGACAAGTATTCCATCATCCGCAGCATGACCCACGGCAACAACGGCCATGAGACCGCGTCCTACATCGTGCAAACCGGGCGGCAGCCGGGCGGACGCCTGGTGTTCCCGTGTGTCGGCGCGGTCGTGTCGCTGACGCGCGGCTACGACGCCGGCTATAAAGGATTGATTCCGCCTTACGTTGTGCTGACCGAACCGCAGGGACGATTTGACGAGGCGGGATTTCTTGGCGCGCGCTACAAGCCGTTCGCGACCGGCGGCAATCCGGCGCAAACACCGTTTGCCGTCGAAGGCGTCGTGCTGCCTGGCTTCACCGACCAGCGCCAGAAAAACCGCCGCGAGTTGATGCACCATCTCGACACGCTCGCGCAGGCGCTGCCGGAAGACCCGCAAATCAACGCCAACACGCAGGCGGAAAACACGGCTTACGACATGATTCTCGGCGACGGCGCGAAGGTGTTTGATCTGTCGCAGGAGAAACAGGAACTGCGCGACCGCTACGGCAAAAGCAAGTTCGGCCAGTCGTGCCTCGTCGCGCGGCGGCTCGTCGAGCGCGGGATTCCTTACGTCACGATCAACTACGCCGGCTGGGACACGCACAAGGAAAATTTCCAGGCGATGCGCCGGCAGTTGCCCGAAATGGACAAGGGTTTTGCGACGCTGTTGCAGGATTTGTCCGAACGCGGTTTGCTCGACAGCACCATCGTCTGGTGGGGCGGCGAATTTGGCCGCACACCGAAAGTGATGTGGGACGCGCCATGGAACGGCGGGCGCGGCCATTGGGGCAAAGTGTTTTCCGATGTGCTGGCCGGCGGCGGATTCAAAGGCGGCCAGGTTGTTGGTTCGTCCGATGCGCGCGGCGAAGAGGTCAAGGATCGCCCGACCTATCCGGTGGATTTGATCGGCAGCATTTATGCGCAGATGGGCATTGCGCCGACAACCAAACTGCCGAATCCCGAAGGTCTGCCGACGTTCGTCATGCCCACCGCCAGCGACGGAATCAAATCCGCCGGGCTGCTGAAGGAGATCATGCCGGCATGAAAATTTTTGGCATCAGCGCGCTTTTTCTTTTGTTTGGCGGAGCGGCCTTCGCGCAACAGACACCGCATCTGGCCTATGTTTATCCGGCGGGCGGAAAAATCGGATCGACGTTTCAGATTGTGGTTGGCGGGCAGAATTTGATGACGGTTTCCAACGCATTTGTCACCGGGCCGGGCATTCGCGCGACGGTGCTGGACGCCAGCCGGCCGATGAATTTTCAGGAGTTCCAGAAACTCCGCGACCGGCTGAAAGAATTGCAGGAAAAATTCCAGGCCAACCGCCGGGGCAATCCCGGCACGAACGGTGTTTGGACGGCGGCGGACGCGGCGGAACGCGAACAGATCCGCGAGAAAATTCTCAAGAATCCGCCGAACCGCACGGCTAATCCGGCCATGATTGACAAAGTGATTGTCACCATTTCCATCGCCACCAACGTCGCGCCCGGAGACCGGGAAATCCGTCTCGCCACGCCAAACGCGCTGTCCAATCCGCTGCGTTTTTGCATCGGCACGCTGCCGGAAATCACCAAGCCTGCCGCCAAGCCCGCCAACCCCGACCTGGACAAATTTCTCGAAAAACTGGGCGGGCCGCCCGCGCAGGTGGACACACCGAAATATGAGTCGCGCATTTCCCTGCCCGCCGTCGTCAACGGCCAGATCATGCCCGGCGGCGTGGACCGCTACGGTTTTTCCGCGCGCAAAGGCGAGCATCTGGTCATCGCCGTGAGCGCGCGGGCGCTGATGCCGTATCTCGCCGACGCGGTGCCGGGCTGGTTCGAGGCGGTGTTGACAATCTATGATTCCAAAGGCAAAGAGCTGGCCAGCGACGAGCGGTTCCATTTCAAGCCCGACCCGGTCATCCATTTTGAGGTGCCGCGCGACGGCGCATACACCGTGGAAATCCACGACTCGATTTTTCGCGGGCGCGAGGATTTCGTCTATCGCTTGGCCATCGGCGAACTGCCGTTTGTGACGGGCATTTTTCCGCTCGGCGGCCGGCTGGGCGAAAAATCTTCAGTGGCGCTGGCCGGCTGGAACCTGCCGGAGAAATCGCTGGTGCATGACAATTCCGAAATTGGCATCACTTCGCTGAACGGAAATTTTTTCAACGCCGTCCCGTTTGCCGTGGATGATTTGCCGGAAGGTTTCGGGCGCGCATCAAACCACTCCGTTGAAAACGCGCAGACCGTGACGCTGCCAATTATTGTCAACGGCCACGTCAGCCAGCCGGGCGAACAGGAGGTCTTCAAATTCACCGGCCAGGCCGGCCAGCAGATCGTCGCGGAAGTTTTCGCGCGGCGGCTGGATTCGCCGCTGGATTCTTTCTTGCGGCTGACGGATGCGGACGGCAAGCAGCTCGCGTTCAACGACGATTTTGAGGGCAAGGGTTCCGGCCTGGACACGTTCCACGCGGATTCGTATCTCACGGCGACGCTGCCGGTGGACGGGGCTTATTTCATCCATCTCACCGACACGCAGGGCCGGGGCGGTCCGGAGTTCGCCTACCGCCTGCGCATCAGCGGGCCGCGGCCGGACTTTGCGCTGCGCATCGTGCCGTCGAGCCTGGGCCTGCGGGCCGGCATGAGCGCGCCGCTGACGGTTTTTGCGCTGCGCCGCGACGGTTTCACGAACGCGATTGATCTGAAATTAAATGACGCGCCGGCCGGATTTTCCCTGAGCGGCGCGCGCATCGCGGCCGGCCAGGACAAGGCGCAGTTCACCCTGAAAGCGCCGCCGGAGTCGCCGGAAAAAGTCGTCGCCATCAGCATTGACGGCAATGCGCTGGCCGGCGGAAAACTTGTCACCCGCAACGCCGTGCCCGCCGAGGACATGATGCAGGCGTTTTTCTACCGGCAGCTTGTGCCCTCGAAGGAGCTCGCCGTGGCGGTGGCCGGCCAGCAGCGCCGGTTCATGCGCGACGCGTTCAAAATCATCAGCCCGACGCCGGTAAAAATTTCTCCCGGCGGCACGGCGCGCGTGCGGATCGGCGTGCCGGCGGGAAATTTTTCCGGGCGTTTCAAATTGGAGCTGGATAACGCGCCGGAGGGAATTACGCTCACAAATGTCTCCGCCATTGCGGGCGGGCTGGAACTGGTATTTGCCTGTGACGCCGAAAAATCCAAGCCGGGTTCCGGTGGAAACCTGATTTGCAATATCATGCCCCAAAACCAGGTTCCGGCAGACAAGCAGAAGAATCCCATAAAAAACGCCCGGCGCGCGGCCATAGCGACACTTCCGGCGATACCCTATAACATCTCGACAGAATAGCCGAGCCGGGCGGCAAAGGAAAACCGGCGTTCCCGTTTCACCGGCCGGCTGAAAACCACGTCGTGGGCGAAGAGCGATGCCCATTCCTTGGCGGCGGTGAAGTCGCCGGTTGTGCCGCCAATCAATTCGTGCCGCCCGTTCGCTCGGCGGATCAGCTAGGCGTTGCCGAAGCGGTTGATGACTTTCGCGGTGTTCACGATGCGTTTTCCAATGGTTTTGATTTTCATGCCCACCACCGTAGCGGGAGGGGTTGGACATCCGCTGTCCCTGTGAACAACTATTTTGAAATAGTTTTCTTGGGGAAACGGGCGCACGGACTAAATTTGGGATGCGACATGAAACCCGCGAACCGCATTCTGCACGTTGATGGCGACAGCTTCTTTGCCAGCTGCGAGATCGCGTTGAACCCCCAGTTGCAGGAGCAACCAGTCTGGGTCGGCGGCGGTCGGCGGGGTGACGGCATCGTGATCGCCGCCAACCGGCTCGCCAAAAAATTCGGCATCACCACCGGCACGGCCTGCTTTGAGGCGAAG
>Ga0302274_10001292_pt1 | contig 24210 bp, 19 predicted proteins | sample III_Bog_N2_1_FD_198755 | JGI IMG/M metagenome (GOLD analysis project Ga0302274, IMG submission 198755) | Peat permafrost microbial communities from Stordalen Mire near Abisko, Sweden - III_Bog_N2_1 | ecosystem: Environmental > Terrestrial > Soil > Wetlands > Peat | place: Sweden: Abisko...
TATGCGCAGGGCAAGCGCGAATTGCAGGCGCGTTTGCTGGAAGAGGTCAAAGCCACGGATAGTGCTACCGGGACATTGGTGAATCATCCCCACAAGGCAGCGGCGATAGTGTTGGCCGTGTTGCTGCCGCTCACGGCTGTCGGTTTATATTGGAAAATAGGCAACCAGAATGCTTTATTGCCGCAGACCGAACATGTCGCGGCGGCTGGTGTTGGCACAGTGCACACCGAAGCAGCACTCAAGGAACTGGAAGGCAAAGTGGCGCAGAATCCGCAGGACGCTGACAGCTTGGGGACGCTGGCGCGCACCTATGTCGAACAGGAACGTTATGTGGATGCCGCCAAGGCCTACAGTAAGCTGAGCCAACTGATTCCCAATGATGCACAGTTGTGGGCAGATTTCGCCGATACATTGGCGATGGCGAACGGTCAGAACCTGGCTGGGCATCCCACCATATTACTGAACAAGGCGCTGGAGATTGATCCGAATAATATCAAGGCGCTTGCCTTGGCTGGTTCGGCGGCGATGGGGCGCGGAGACTTTCCTGCGGCCATTCAATATTGGGAGCATTTGCTCAAGCTGATGCCGGGAAATAGCGCAGACTCGAAAATGATAGCGGACGGTATCCAGCAGGCTCGCACTGCGATGGCTCAAGCCAAGGGCGGCAACGCCATGCCCGGACAATCTATGGCCGGACAGCCGGCAGGCGCAGCACAGAATGCAGGCCAGGAACGCATCACCGGCACGGTGACGTTGAGCGATGCCATGAAGGCTCAAGCCAGTCCGAACGATACGCTGTTCGTGCTGGCGCGTGCGTCAGAAGGACCACCGATGCCGCTTGCCGTGATACGCAAGCAGGTGAAGGATTTGCCTTTACAGTTCACGCTGGATGACAGCATGGCGATGTCGCCGCAAATGAAGCTATCGAGTTTCGATAAAGTGGTATTGATCGCGCGTATCGCCAAGTCCGGTGACCCCATGCCGCACACCGGCGATTTGCAGGGCATGAGTGCAATCCTCAAACCTGGCAGCAGTGGTGTAAAACTCAGCATCGACAGCATGGTGAAATAGTCCGCCGTAGCACTATTTATAAACACGCAAGGCACGGCAAGCCGTTAACAAAAAGCGTTGGTGATTGGCGGGAGGCGGGTTGGTGCCAGTTTTATAAAGTAGACGTAGTCTGGGATAATTCTTTCATACTAGTTGCTAACCTAAATTCCGCTGGTACCAATCATGGCTAAGGAAGTCGGGCAGCACTTTGTGTTCTTGCAGAAACTGAGTCATCGCTGCCTTGGGCATTGGTTTGGCGATATGGTAACCTTGGAACTCGTGACAACCATGGTGGCTGAGAAAATCGAACTGCGCCTGATTCTCAACGCCTTCCGCAACGACTACCTTACCCAGGCTTTGGCCGAGTGCAATTACAGCGCGCGCGATCTTGGCGATGTCTCCGCCATGCTCGACACCCGCAACCAGAGAACGATCAATTTTTATGATGTCGAGTGGGAAGCGGAGCAAGTATCCAAGCGAGGAATAACCGGTACCAAAGTCATCCATGGCGAGGGTGACACCGAGATTCTTGAGTTCATGCAGAATGCGCACTGAGCGTTCGCTGTCGCCGAGGAACACGCTCTCGGTGATTTCAAGTTCAATGCAGGACGGAGGTAGATAGGAATCTTCGATCAATGCAGCAATGCAATTAACAATTTCGTCGTTAACGAATAGCTTGGGTGAGAGATTCACCGCAATTTGTAATGGACCTAATGCCTCGTCCCATTGGCTGGCGACTGCAAATGCCTTGCGCAAGATAGCCTCAGTGAGCGGCACGATCATCCCGGTATCTTCCGCGATCGGAATAAAGCGGTCCGGTGAGATTGTGCCCCACTCAGGGCTATGCCAGCGTGCCAATGCCTCCATTCCGACAACTCGTAAAGAAGCATTGACCTTGGGCTGGAAGAAGACGTCGAATTCGTCCTGCTCTAGCGCCACTCGCATCGCGTTTTCCAGATTGAGTCGCTCATCCGCCATCCGGTTCATTTCGCTCGTGTAGAACTGAAAGTTGTTGCGTCCCAAGCTCTTGGCAGCGTACATCGCTGCGTCTGCATGCTTGAGCAGGGTCTGCGCATCGCTACCATCCTGCGGAAATAACGCGGCACCGAGACTGGCGCCTATCTGGTATTCGCGTTCGGAAAGCATGACGGGCATGCCCACTTCGGTCAGCACGCGTTCCAACAGTGAGATTATGGAACTGGTGCGGTAGTGGTCGTTCAGCACCAGCACAAACTCGTCGCCGCCCTGGCGCACCACGATGTCACTTACGCGCAGACAGCTACGCAACCGTGCGGCGACTTCCACCAGCAGGGCGTCTCCCGCAGCGTGGCCCAAGCTGTCGTTGATTAACTTGAAGTTGTCCAGGTCTACAAATACGACAGTCAGAAAATAGCCCATGCGCCCGGCACGCGCGATGCCTTGTTCCAGAATATTGTGGAGCGGGTTGCGGTTGGGCAGGCCGGTGAGCATGTCGTAATTAGCCTGCTGTTCCAGTTGCTGTTGGTGCTGTTTGAGTTCGGTGATGTCGTGCACCGTACCCTCGTAGCAGACAAACTCGCCGTTAACATCACGAACTATGTGCGCATTTTCCGAAATCCATATCCTGCTGCTGTCGCGGCGATATACCTCGGACTCGAAGTTGACGACTTCACCATGCGCACGCATCATTTGGCGAAACTCTTCGCGACGTTTTGTTTCCACATAAAGCTGACGACCGATGTCTGCCAACGCTTGTGTGAGCTCTTCAGGTGTGGTGTATCCGTAGATCCTGGCTAATGTGGGATTGGCAGAGATATAGTGGCCGTCCATTGAGGTTTGGAAGATGCCGACGGCAGCGTTATCAACGAGATTGCGGTAATAATGCTCTGCATTTTGCAGCGCTTCGACCATTTGCTTGTTTGCGGTCTCATCCTCAATGAAACCCTCGATCACCAGTGCGCCGCTTTCGTCAGGCACGCCGATGCCGCGCTCATGTACCCATTTGACTTGACCGAGGTTGGTAACGATGCGGTAGTGGACAGAGAAACGCTGGCTTGAAGCGATAGCGCGCCCGATCTCCTGGCGTACCCGCAAACGGTCTTCCTGATGGGTGATCTCATCATAGGAAACGTTCAGATTCGCGATTATATCTCCCGGCATGTAACCTGTCAGTTCAAAACAGCCTTGGCTAACAAACAACATGGTCCAGTCACTGTCCTGTTTGCAGCGGTAGACCATGCCATGAAGATTGTTAACCAGCGTGTCCAATATCCGTGACGGATCAACCGGCATTTCTGAATTCAGATTGGTGCTGGGGCGTGTGCTAATGGACATGGGTCTCGAACAAGGGTATTGGAAAGAAAACGTGTTGAGCGAAATAATTGTGCCTTAACAATAAGTGAATTGAGGTGGCGAGCTGCGTGAGTATCGCAGTCACTGAAACGACCCTCTAAAGAGGGTATGGATAAGATTACACATTCCGAAATAGAACATGACCATCTAGGCTATCAATTCCTTATCGGACAGCCGGTGAAATATTTTTTCTGCCGACAGGATGATAAGAATTCGGCGATCAACACTCCCGGCGGGAGGTTTTACAAGACTTTCTACAAGCGAATTATCGTTTGACATCATGCTAGGTACCGGGTCGAGCTGGGATACGGGAATCTCGTTGATATCGCCAAGATTATCTACCAGAATACCAAAACGAACGTGCTCTTTTGGCGAGCGAAGTATCAGAATTTGGCTCTTTGCTCCTGCATTTCTACTCGTGCGTCGTTCTTCGCTAGGCTTGCGCGAATCAACTAACATGGACAAATCAAATATAGTCAGCGCTTGATCTTGATACATCAAACATCCTTGTATTGATTCGGAAGCGCCGGGAATAAGCGTCAGCCGGTCAGTTTCAATTGCCTCCACGATATGTGCAGTATGCATTCCATACCAGTTTTGTCCGATGTAAAAACTGGCGATATCGACCGTCTCTACCCCACTCGATTTGTGCAAGGCATAGGTATCAACCGTGATATCTCGATTGGAATGCAAACTTTCAACATCGATGAGGCGGTCTGAAAGTGGAGAAAATATCAAGGCAACGACATCGGTCTGATGGGAATCATCTGCAGACTTATACTCTCTATATCCAGCGCTCATACAAGATCCGACTGCGTAATAGCAACCATTGTAAATAATGATATTGCTGCAACTATCGCCGCGCTGCAGATTAAAAAATTCGACTCCGATAGACATTCGAGTACCGGGCATTAAACTTGTGTCCGTACTGGAAATGACTCGCCCGTCGCGCTCAGCGAAAACGGCAAATGCACCGGGCACAAGACTGCCATCCGCCTGCCTGGGTAAAGCATCGCGTAGCATGGCCTCAAATTGCGGGGTTGCGTCAAATACAATCGAAACGCCCCCTACAGGATCATTACCATTCGGCTCACGTACGGCAGCAGAAAAAACATACGTTGGCTGCCCGGCATACAAATCTGTCGCTGAAAAGCTTGAGACGGTATAACTCTGAGTGTTTTTCAACGCCAGTGTTGGACGAACCCAGTTTTCCGGAAGGACTTTGCCTAGCCAATCGTTGTATGCAGGACTGGAAACTGCCACCACCCGCCCTGTCCGGTCAAACAATATCAGATTGCTATAGACGGTGTAGAGGGAATTAATTGTTCGCAATATATCTGTTAAACGCTTCCTTTGGTCTTGGTCTGTAAGATCGACATGTTTCAGCTCGTCACTAAAACTCCGCGTTAATGCCCACCAACGGCAGTCATTAGCACGCTCATATAAATTACGATCCATAATGTCGATTGCAAGTGCTGCTTGTGTTCCGCAGTCGAAGAGAACCGATGAGAGTACTGTTTTGTAGAGGTTGGTCGTGGATTCACTAAAGACATTGCGTGTGCGCACACCCGTGCTGCCTATTTCCCGCAGTAGCACTTTAGCAAATGCAGCATTTTGACCCACATTATCGGATGCCAACCAAATATTGCCGTTCCATACGGCCCGATTCAATTCTTGTTGGATGCTGGCTGCTTTAACTGGAATATCACGCAACTCTTGACTAAACAAATTTGCCGTCTCTAAAACGCAGTTGAGCCAATCATCCGGGACTATGTCCAATTCATGTGCCCCCGACATTTCAAAGGCATGATTAAGCGGCGCCATGGCCTGACCAAGCCAGCCCGGACCGGTATAGCCTTGGTAACCCTGTGTTGGCCTGGTCGCAGCCAGATATTCGCGTCCGGCAAAGCGAAGAATTTGGCACTCATCATCACGCGCCGGCTCAATCCTGACTCCGATCGGGAATTGGTATGGATCGCTACTCGCGATAATTAAACCGGACGAATCAAGTAGTGTGATAACTGTCCAGTCGTCCTCAGCAATCAGGCCGTCAAAAATACGCTGGCACTCATCCTGAATGCGAAAGCAAAGACATAAGACACCAACTGGATGGCTGTTGTCTTTGGACATAACGCGGTAAGCGTAAATCAGCGGGCTATCCGCACCAGGCAACAAATCCGTGGGGCGGAACACTTCAACATAGCCTGCTTCAGTTTTTAGTGCTTCTTTTACAAGGCTATCTGTCGTATGAGTTACCGGATTATTTTCGTCCAACTGAACCAATACTTCCCCTGCTGGGGAGAGCAGAATAATGTTGTGATAGACCGAATATTTGTTCACATATTCTGTAAAGTGCGAGCGCATGACAGATTGCCATTGAGGATCATTTCTTGCATCTGGGTCATCTTCGACAGCTTCAGCAAATGAGCAGATTTCGCTGTCGGTCGCCAAGAATCCAATGTCCGCCGTCCGCTCAAACAAATTACGCGTCAACACGTCGATAGCGACCCGTGAGCAGGAACCGAGATTCAGGCTGGCTTTTTTGTAGTGCTCCTTTGCCAACTGATCAAGCAGTATGGAAGCCAGATTATTGAAGTCGGAACGCATGCTGCTAATGTCCGTCCCTGCGCCAAGCAACTGGCCGAGCAAAGTCAGATTGTCATAAACCGTTTGTATTTCGGTAAGGCTTTTCTGATCGGCATGTAGGCCGCTCATGAAGCGAGCCAATTTGCTTAGGTTGGTCTTTGCATTTGCTTTTTTGTGTTTTTTCATACTATGCAACCAATGATCAATGTGAGATTGAAGCAAGGCAAGAATGATGCCTAAATAAATTCATCTTATAGACTCAGTGCATTATGGAAAGTTCAGAAATAAATTGCGTCAATTTATGATTCGGAAATGTTAATCGCGCCCCAATTCGGGGCGAGATTATTTTCATGCTGGGCCGCGTGTGAAAAATTTGTAGTAATTCATACTTAATCTGGAAGTAGGGTCTTGCCATAGGGTAGGGGTACCCGGTTTTTTTATCGTTCGTGGTTCCATTCCAATATATTCCCCAATCTTGCGAGGATGCCGCCCATAACGCAAAGGTTTGGTCCAGCAATCTTTCACGGGTTTTTTATTCCACATATCATTGTCCGCAATTGAAACACCCCCTATAATCCAGCCGCTTTGCTTTTACATGGTCGGGTGTTGGACGTGTTTCATTCACTCGACTCGATTAACTACCCAAATTATCCACCCAATGCGTATTTTGCTCAGCAACGACGACGGTTATTTCTCACCTGGTTTGATCTGTCTTGCGGAAGCTATTTCCGCCATTGCGGATGTGGTGGTGGTGGCGCCGGAGCGCGACCGCAGCGGCGCGAGCAATTCTCTCACGCTGGATCGCCCGCTCAATCTGCGCCGCGCTGCCAGCGGTTTCTACTATGTGAATGGCACGCCGACCGACTGCGTACACTTGGCTGTTACGGGCATGCTGGATACCCAGCCCGACATGGTGATTTCCGGCATTAACTCCGGTGCCAACATGGGCGACGACACGATTTATTCCGGTACGGTAGCGGCTGCCACTGAAGGATTTTTGCTGGGCATCCCGTCCATCGCCGTATCGCTGGCGGGCAAAGAGCTGGCACATTACGCTACGGCGGCGCGCGTGGCGGCGGAGTTGGTGCGGCGCTTTGAAGCAAATACCCACACCCATCCCTGGTTGTTGAATGTCAACGTGCCGGACATTCCCTATGAACAATTGCAAGGCATGGAAGTCACCCGTTTGGGCAAGCGCCACAAGGCTGAACCGGTGGTGAAGGCGTTCAACCCGCACGGCGAGACCGTGTATTGGGTAGGTGCGGCGGGCAAGGCGCAGGATGCAGGTGCAGGCAGCGACTTTCATGCGATAGTTCATCAACGCGTGTCGGTCACGCCGTTGCAGATAGACCTGACGCAATATAGCCAGCTCGATGCGGTGCGCGGTTGGCTGACAGGTGGTGCTGCATGAACATGAAGCACAGCGGTATCGGCATGACCTCGCAGCGCACGCGCAACCGCTTGATCGAGCGGCTGCGTGCGGAAGACATACAGGATGAAGTGGTGTTGGCCGCGATGAACGCGGTGCCGCGTCATGTCTTTGTGGACGAGGCGCTGGCCAGCCGCGCTTATGACGATGTGTCGTTGCCACTGGGTTTCGGCCAGACCATCTCGCAGCCTTACATCGTGGCGCGCATGATAGAAATTCTGCGCAACGGCAAGCAACTCAACCGCGTGCTGGAAATTGGCACCGGCTGCGGTTATCAGGCGGCGGTGCTGGCAGAAGTGGCAAAAGAGGTGTATTCAGTGGAGCGCATACTGCCGCTGTTTGAGCGCGCGTCGGGCTACCTGAAGGAATTGCACGTGCGTAATGTAACGTTGCGCTATGCAGACGGCAACATTGGTTTACCGGAGGTTGCGCCATTCGATGGCATCATCATGGCCGCTGCCGCGACACACGTCCCAAGAGCGCTGCTGGAGCAACTTGCCGTGGGTGGTAGAATGGTGTTGCCTTTGGGTGCACAGGAGCAGTATCTGCACCTGTTTGAGCGCGATGAGCAGGGCTACCGCGAAACGCGCCTTGATGCGGTCAGGTTCGTGCCACTACTGATGGGAAAAGCATGACATCTAATGTGAAACTTGCGCAGCGATTCGTTTGCCCCTTCCCTTGCTTGCGGGGGAAGGTTGGGCAGGGGGACGGGCATGGCAAGTTTAATAATCAGCGGCGGCACATTTGCCATGCTCGTTAAACGCGTTTTGAATTGGCTGCGTGCAGTGTTTGTTGCTGCCGTGCTGACAGGCTGCGCATCGGATGGCGGTCATGCGCCAGTGTCGGAACACGGCGCGACGGAGAAAAAACCGGCTGTGTCGACTGCCGATACCGTAACGATTGTTGCACCTGCCAAGAAATCCGTGCAACCTGAAAAGGATTGGCGTCCGCAGACTTACGTGGTGCAGAAGGGGGATACGCTGTATAGCATCGCGTTCAACCATGGCCTCGGTTATCACGAAATTGCAGACATCAATAACATTCAAAATCCCGACGTAATTCAGGTGGGACAGGAAATCCGCCTGTTCCCGGCTGGCGCGGTGGCGGTTAAATCCGTAGCAGCGGAAAGCAAACCGCAGGAAACTCTAGTCAAGGATCAGCCCAAAGTTGCCATGCTGCCTTACTCCGAGCGGGCCATGGCCGATATACAGAAAATGCAGGAGACGCCGCATAAAACCGAACCGGTTGCGGTGGCTAAAGCGGAACCCAAGCCGGAAGCCTCGCCTGAATCTAAACCGGAAGCCGTAGCCGACAGTGCAGTGGCCGATGACGCACTGGAGTGGGGCATGCCGACTACTGGCAAAGTAATCGGCGAGTTTTCCGAAAGTGCTAACCGTAAGGGCGTTGATATTTCAGGCAAGCTCGGTCAGGCCGTGGTGGCGAGTGCCGCAGGCAAGGTGGTGTACAGCGGCAGCGGCTTGCGCGGCTATGGCAAATTGGTCATCATCAAACATAATAATACCTACCTTAGCGCTTACGCGCATAACGACCAAGTGCTAGTGAAAGAGGGGCAGGCCGTGACCAAGGGACAGAAGATCGCCGAGATGGGCAGCACCGACTCCGATCAGGTCAAGCTGCACTTCGAAATTCGCAAATTCGGCAAACCGGTTGACCCAGCCAAGTACTTGCCGCTGGTGAAGTCTTGACGCTTCAGCTTGGTAGGGTGGGCACGCCATTGTGCCCGTAAAGGGTACGCCGGGGGTACCCCGCTGCTCCGCAGCGACCCTTCCGCAGTGTCCGCGCGGATTTAAAACAGCGTGGGCAGAATCGCTGCCCACCCTACTGGACTCGCAACACTCATCAAATAACTAACTTGACTCGCATAGGCCATTGGCCTACTCTGTGCGCATGGAATTCGAATGGGATCAAGATAAAAGTGATACCTGCTTTACAGAGCGCGGATTTGACTTCGCTTATGTGCTGCAAGCGTTCATGGATGCGGGAAGATTGATCCACAAGGACTCACGCTGGGATTACGGAGAAGATCGTTATCAATTGCTTGGTGCCATCGACGGGCGAGTATTTTTTGTTGTGTACACAATTCGTGGAACGGTGCTCCGGATAATCTCAGCGCGTAAGGCCAACCAACGAGAGGTGAATGATTATGAAAACAGTGAGCGTGAAAATTGACCCTGTAACTCTTGCCGGGTTGCCACGGGGTCGCGTGAACAAGAAGCGTGTGGATGCCACAAGTGAGAAGGACATCGATTTGCAAATGGCCAAAGACAACGAGGAGGCCATGCAGGATGCTGCAAAATTTGCACGCCGGGTGCGCCGCCGCTTAGGATTGAGTCAACTTGAATTCTCGCATCGCATTGATGTTTCGCTCGAAACAATACGCAACTGGGAACAAGGTAAACGTCGCCCGACAGGAGCGGCCAAGGCACTTTTGAAAGTACTCGACAAGGCTCCCGAGGCCGCATTGTCCGCTTTAGCATAGGGTTCGGGGGAGTGTGCGAATGACGGCCTACTGGAAGTGAGATCGGCAACATGTAGTACCGCTGGGTGCCAGTTTGCGTCATTGACCAGTGATCGCTTCACGGCAGGCAATTTGATAACTTGGTATTCGGCATCGTGCCAATTGCAGTACTTCGGTATTGCAGTACACCGGTATTGCAGCTGTTGACATCGAGTTAAATTTTCTTTAAAGTTCAATTCGGTGGGAAGTTGCGCCCACCAAATGTCAAAGCCGCTCAGAGAGCGGCTTTTTTATTGCCCGCCACGTGCGGGCTTTATTTTTTGGAGGGTAACAACTCTGAGGTATCAATATCCATCAAACTTATCTGGATCTCACGTGGACTATTTAGACTCAATTCTCAAGCATTTAACCGAAGTGGTGCATCTTGCTACGGCGGTTTTAAGCTTTAAGATACTTCTCAATAATCTCCATAAGCGCAAGTAACCGCGACACCCAAACACGTTAGCCAAGCTAGCGACTGGGGTGCCGGTGAAAGGTATTTTCCAGTCGATACACTCGCTCGCCCAAAATTTGTGAAGAACTGGGCATGTCGTGTCTTATTGGGAGAATTGCCTATAATGAACCGATAACTCCTGTTGGCAGCTTTGCGGCAAGCAGTTTCGCAATGACGAACGCACAATCACTTCTTTGAAGGAGAAATATTATGCAATACACGCAAGATCAGTTGGCCGAACTTTGGAATCACGGCAACAGTCACGTTGATGATCCGATTGACCAGCACGGGAGTTTAGTTGTGCACATTTTGAAGAATGAACAAAAAATACAGAGCATGATGGTGACTGGTGGTTATGAACTAAAGAAGTACGGCGACCATGACAGCGCCCGGACTGAGACAGCACAGACGACCATCATTTACAGCCGGGCATACACTCAAGAAGATGCTTGGGCTGATTGGTACGTTGAAGAAGAAATCGCTTAACCCGTGCTCAAGCGGGACGTGAATACGCGCGCCGAAACAATTGCGGTTGCAAGCCAGCCTAATTGGCAGTACCTTGAGGAAGTTAAACGCGAATTACTAAGTGGGTTGACGGGAAATTTCAACATATGCAAGGCTAGGTGAACATGAATAATTCAAAACTGCGTTGTCTGTTCACCTGCATCATTGCGACAATCTATCTTGTCTCAATCCCACTTCAATCTCAAGCCGTAACACCGAAAGGTTACGTCTCTCAGGGCGGCCTAACCTGGATGCCGATAAGTTTCGACATGCCTTGGTCAGATGCTAATGCCTATTGCACTAACACCGCGATCAACGGACAGACCGGCTGGCGCTTGCCGACGAAAGACGAACTGAGTGCCTTGTATAACTCAGGTGCGATGAAAGATCAGGGTGGGACGTTGTACTACACTTGGTCGTCGACGCCCAATGGCAGAGGCCTCCACTACGATGTCGGCCTGAACGACGGCTACGTTGGCCCGGGTCTCGGCACGACCTACTACTACGTGACGTGTGTCCGTGGAATACCGGAATCAGTCCAAACAAAACAAAATCAACCAGTCATAGCACCGAAAGCGAATTTTATCTCTCAAGGCGGCCTGACATGGATGCCAATAAATGATTCAATGAAGAATTGGACAGATGCCAATGCCTATTGCACTAACACTGCTATCAACGGCAAAACCGGCTGGCGCTTGCCGACGAAAGGTGAGCTGACAACCTTGTATGATTCAGGTGAGGTGAGAGATCAGGGGTGGTCATTAAACCTCACTTGGTCATCAACGCCCGCCAGTTCCGGCCACTACGCCGTCACCCTGCTCAACGGCCTCGTTCTGGCGGGTTACGACATGTACCCCGGCAACGTGACGTGTGTGCACTAGAGCCTTGACCTTTGAAGTTTGCTTTTGAGGTTAACCGAATGTCGCTTATCGGGCAACGAATTTGCATAGGCCAACGGCAGAAACGGGTCGATAGTGCTACTTGGTGGGCGACTGCTTTGTAGAGCATATTTGGATTGGGGGCTCGCAATAGCTTTGCTAAATGAGAAACACAAAGCAAAAGGATACCTTATGAGCAACATCAGGCAACTGCTTGAATCGGTGTTAATCCGTGGCTAATGATTTTGATCTCAACGTAACTGACCATAGCCGCGACAGCGCCGGGTTGCGCTATGTCTATCCGGTGGTGTCGCGCCGCGCGGGCGGGGTTTCGGTCGGCATCAACCTCAACACCAACAACGCCTGCAACTGGCGCTGCATCTATTGCCAGGTGCCCAACCTCACGCGCGGCACCGCACCTCCAGTTGATCTCGCGGTGTTGGAACAGGAGTTGCGCGGCTTCCTGTATGAACTGCTGCACGGTGACTTCATGCAACGGCGCGTGCCGGAAGACGCGCGCCGCATCAACGATATCGCCCTCTCAGGCAATGGAGAGCCGACCAGCGCAGAAGAATTCGCGCAAGTTATCGAAGTCGTTGCCAAACTAAAGCAAGAGTTGGCACTGCTCCCCGATATCAAGCTGGTTTTAATTACCAATGGCAGCCTGATCTATCGGGAAAACGTGCAGCAAGGTCTGCGCCGGATGGATCAACTCAACGGCGAAGTCTGGTTCAAACTTGACCGCGCCAGCGCAGCGGGAATGCAGCGCGTCAACGACACGCATATCGGCATTGGCAAGGTGCGTGAAAATCTCGCCACTGCCATCGCACTTTGTCCGACATGGCTGCAAACCTGCTGGTTCGCATTGGATGGGGTGATGCCTGATGAGCAGGATGAAAACGACTATCTGGAATTCTTAACCAGCCTCCTGCATGACGACATCAGGCCGCAGGGCGTGTTGCTCTATAGTCTTGCGCGTCCCTCGCTGCAACTGGAAGCACCGCGCCTGAGTGCACTGACGACGCAGCAGATGGAAGCGTTTGCGGTGCGAATCCGGGCGTTGGGGGTGACGGTAAAAGTCAGTTCGTGAATCCTAAAATGTAGTAGTTGCGATTTGATCTGACAGACGGCGTCTGAACTTACCCATGGCCATCTGATGGGGGACTTGTTGTTGCAACAAATTGGTCAACGTCTGGAGTCCTGTGTACGCGAAGGGGATACCGTGTCCCGTTTCGGAGGTGACGAGTTTGTGGTCATTTTGGAAGATTTGAGCGAACAAGCTCTTGAAGCGGCTGGACAGACGGAAGTCGTCGGCGAGAAAATTCTTGCCATGCTTAATCAGCCGTACCTGCTTGCCGCGCACGAACACCATAACACTGTCAGCATCGGTGTGACTATTTTCAATGATCACCAAACTTCCATAGAAGAGCTGTTCAAACAAGCCGACATCGCCATGTATCAGGCTAAGAACTCAGGCCGTAATACCCTGCGATTCTTCGATCTGAAGATGCAGGACATCGTCAACTCTCGCTCCGAAATTGAGTGGGAATTGCGAAAGGCAATTGAGAACCAACAATTCAATTTGTATTACCAGATACAGGTGGACAGCTCACGCAGAGCAGTAGGGGCAGAGGCATTGATACGCTGGATACACCCTGGACGCGGCTTGGTGTCCCCTGCGCAATTCATTCCGATTTCAGAAGAAACCGGACTGATACTCCCTATCGGGCAATGGGTGCTTGAGACAGCCTGCATCCGCCTCAAAGCTTGGCAGCAGGATGCGCTAACCCGTGACCTCGTCCTGTCAGTGAACGTTAGCGCCAAGCAACTCCGTCAGGCTAATTTCGTGGCGCAAGTGCAAGCGCTGGTGCAGGGCCACTCCATCAATCCCAAGTTGCTCAAACTGGAAATCACTGAAAGTATGTTGTTGGAAAATATTGAGGATACCATTGCAACCATGAGTGCACTGAAAGAAATCGGAGTTCAGTTCTCATTGGATGACTTCGGTACTGGCTATTCATCCTTGCAATACCTAAAACGTCTGCCGCTCGATCAGCTCAAGATTGACCAGTCGTTCGTACGCGATATTGCTATTGATGGTAACGATAGAGCGATTGTGCAAACCATCATCGCCATGGCACAAAGCCTGAATCTGTCCATAATCGCGGAAGGAGTGGAAACGGAAGAACAGAAAAAAATTCTTACGGACAAGGGTTGCACGGATTTCCAAGGATATCTGTTTAGCAAGCCGGTGCCGGTCGAACAGTTCCTGGCACTGCTTAAGCATGGTTGATTGCTGTAGATGTTTGACGGACGACGAACGGCGGGCACCGTCAAACCACGTCATATCCCGCATCTTCAACCGCAGCTTTGAACTGAGCCGGGTTGCTTTGTGCGGGGTTGAAAATCACCGTGGCGCGTTTTTGCTCCAGAGAAACTTCCGCGCTGCTTACGCCGGGAATTTTTTGCAGCACATTTTTCACACTGTTCACGCAACCGCTGCAGGTCATGCCTTCGATGTTGAGTTGTATTGTTTCCATGATGGGACTCTTCCTCCAGTCTGAAAAAATTGTGAGCTAATTGCTTTTGCGATTATAAGGCTGCCAGCGTTTGAGCAACAGGGCGTTGCTGACTACCGATACCGAACTCATCGCCATTGCCGCGCCTGCAATCACCGGATTGAGCAGGCCGAGCGCGGCCAGCGGAATGCCGAGCACGTTGTAGGCGAAGGCGAAAAATAAATTCTGGCGGATTTTATGCAATGCGGTGCGTGACAGGTCGATGGCATCCACCACGCCCATCAGGTCGTTGCGCATCAGGGTGATGTCTGCCGCTTCGATGGCGATGTCGCTGCCGCTTTTCATGGCGAAGCTCACATCCGCCGCTGCCAGTGCGGGCGCATCGTTGATGCCGTCACCCACCATGCCCACCATTTTCCCTTCTGCCTTGAATGATTGCACGTGTGCGGCTTTGTCCTGCGGCAGCACTTCGGCGCGGAATTCGGTGATGCCTGACTGTTGCGCAATGGCCTGTGCGGTGGCGGCGTTGTCGCCGCTCAGCATCACCACGCGAATGCCCATTGCGGTGAGGCGTGCTACGGCGTCGGCGCTGCTGGTGCGCAGTGTGTCGGCGAAGGCGATGATGCCGAGCAGGGCACCGACGCGCGCTACGGCGATGACGCTTTTCCCCTGTTGTTGCAAGGCCGCAATTTGCACTTCATCCAGCGCGATGTTTTCGCTGGCGATGAACACCGGAGAACCGAGCAGGTAGGATGCACCGCCGATCTCGGCGCGCAGTCCGCTGCCGGAAAGCTCACTGAAACGGTCGGTTTGGATGGGGGCAATCTGTTGCGCCTGAGCGTATTCGAGCAAGGCGCGCGACAGGGGATGGGTGGAACCTTGCGCCATGCGGGCAGCTATTTGCAGCAGATATTTTTCATCGCTGCCTGCTACGGGTAACAAGTCGGTGACTTTGGGTTTTCCTTCGGTGAGTGTGCCAGTCTTGTCCACCACGAGTACGGACAGTTTGTGCGCGTGTTCCAGTGCGGCTGCATCCTTGACCAGTATTCCGGCATGTGCGGCACGTCCGGTGGCGACCACTACGGCGGTCGGCGTGGCCAGCCCGAGTGCGCACGGGCAGGAGATGACCAGCACCGATACCGCATTGATTAACGCCACATTGAAACCGCTACCTAGCGCCCACCAGACGATGAAAGTCGCCGCGGCGATGACCAGCACCACCGGCACAAAGATGCCGGAAATTTGATCTGCCAATTTTTGAATCGGCGCTTTCGAGCCTTGCGCCTGTTCCACCAGGCGGATGATGGCGGCGAGCTGGGTCTGTGCACCCACCGCTACGGCACGGCATTTGAGCAGGCCGTGCTGGTTGAGCGTGGCGGTATACACTTTGTCTTCGGCATGTTTTTCCTGCGGCAAGCTTTCCCCGGTGAGCATGGCTTCGTCCATGCTGGATGCGCCTTCCAGCACCACGCCGTCCACCGGCACGCTTTCACCGGGACGCACCAGAAAGATGTCTCCCGCTTTGACTTGGGTTGCCGGTACATCCATCATGACACCATCGCGTTCCACATGCGCCAGCTTGGGTTGCAGGTTAATCAAGGCTTCCAGTGCTGCGGAAGCCTTGCCCTTGGCGCGGGCTTCCAGAAGCTTGCCCAGCAGCACCAGTGTAATTATGGTGGCACTCGCTTCGAAATACACCGGCTTGCCGGTATGGAGCAACAGCATGGCGCAACTCAGCACATAGGCCGCGCTGGTGCCGAGCGCGACCAGCACATCCATGTTCGCTCCGCCGCCGCGCAGGCTGTGCCATGAGCCAGTGTAAAAGCGTTTGCCGATCCAGAATTGCACAGGGGTGGCGAGCAGCCATTGCAGCCATACCGGCATCATCGTGTGGAGGCCGACGAACATCAGTCCCATTTCCAGCAGCAGGGGGGCAGTGAGCAGCAGGGCGATGACGAATTGCGTGCGCTCATGGCGATAGGCTTGCGCGCGGATTTCTCTCTCCGCCGCGAAATCGCGTAGCGGATGGGCGTCGTAACCGGCACGCTGTACCGCCGCGATCAACGCGGGGATATTTGCGGATTGCGGGTTGAAGTCAATGCGCGCCTTTTCCGTAGCGAAATTCACCGCAGCGGAAACTTCCGGCATGCGGTTGAGAACCTTTTCGATGCGCGCGGCGCAGGCGACACAGGTCATGCCGGATATTTGCAGATCCGCGTGTTCAATAGATTCAGGCATGAGCTGGTCAGATAGTGAGGCACATTGGGAATCTTATAACGATACGCCCGATAAGCAGGATTGTCTATTATATTAGTATAATATAATCAATATACTACATAATTCATGCTGATTTAGACATGGCAAATCATGGTAGACAGAATGAAGGCATTTTTATTCGCATTTATATTTGCCGAACGACAGTGATATTGGGGATAATCACCGATCTCACTACCTCATAGGCTGCTTTCCGAAATGAAACAATCAGAAATAAAATTTACCATTACTTTAGACGACAACAATAATCCTGTAAAAATCGACTGGAGCGCATCGGATGCCGCCAAAACAAGCACCAGTAAAGCCGTGATGATTTCTCTGTGGGATGCGCATGAAAAAAATACTCTGCGCATCGACCTATGGACAACAGAGATGATGGTTGATGAGATGAAGCAGTTTTATCACCAAAACCTGCTATCCATGGCGGACACTCTTGAGCGTGCCACCGGAGAAGTAGAAGCCGCAAAAGCCATGCGTAATTTTGCACAAGAGTTTGGCGAACGTCTAAAACTGGTCATGAAAAATAAATTCAGAAGCTAGGCAAAGGCTCGGGTGCTGCATCTCACCCAGAGTCGTTAGCGGGTGATTGGAAAAATTGATCTGAACAAAGTTCGTATGGGCAGTTTCGAAGAATCAAGTAAAGGAACTGGCGTACTGTATGGCTTGATCCGCCAACTCTTCTATCTGCACTGTCACTTCTTTGGCTTTGGATGGGTCTATACCCAACGCTTCCCACTCCTTGGCACTGATGTCTGGGGCCATGTAATCAACCTTGCCAAAGGTTGGCAGCAGTTTTTCCACGATGTTAAGCATACGTATTAGCGGCTGCCCCGCTTCTGCTTCGTCGGTATCCGGAGTATGGTGGTAGCGCAACACGGTGATGATTTCCTCCGGTAAATTCCAGTGGCGGGCCAGTTCCGCCCCTAATTCGTCATGGCTCATGCCCAGCGTGTCTCGTTCAACTTCTAGTGACGGTCGGTTGGTTTCTGCGGACAAGCGGGTGAACAGCTTGTCGCAGCGTTGTGGATCAATGAAAAGCATTGCAACATAGCCGATGACATGCAGCATGCCGAGAAGAAAAATCTGGTCATCCTGTGGCCGCATTTTTTCCGGCATGACTCGTGCAAGACCCAACATGGCGGATGCGATGCCGATGCTGTGTAACCATAAATCCTGCATGTTAAATTTTCCTGCGGGTGGCCTGGGCATGAGGGACATGGCGGCGACGCTGCTTGCAACCGATTTGATGCGTTTGATGCCTAGCAGCTTCGTGGCATCCTTCATGGTTTTTATCTGATGCGATGCGCCGCCCGTTACTGAATTTGCCAGCCCGAGGATCTTTGCCGAGATTTGCGGATCTTGCTCAATCAGCGCCAGCAGTATTCGCTCGCCTTCTTCGGTATCCAGCTTTAAATTCAGTAGCCTTTTCGCAATGACCGGCATAGCTGGCAAAGCGTCAAGGTTGTTGATAGCCTGTTTGAGGTATGCGTGTCCGCTGTGATTACTCATGCTGTATTTTTGAAATGGATATTTTGAGCCGATAAATTAAATTATATAAACCCGCGAGTGCTAGAAATAGCTCGACGGGTTATTTTAATACTTATAATAACTTATTGACGGAAAAGCGCCACTGTCCGTTTGCAACATGGTATGACAATGCCCCAAATTTAACCACAAATGACGGTCGGGCGCGATTTGCACTATACCTTGGGCGAGACAAATACGTTGTTGACTTACTTTAGGTTTGCGAGTGCGGTATTGACCGACATATGGTGACGCCAACCGATAAATTAAACAGAGTTTTGCTTCACATTAAAAAGGAACACCATCATGTATTTTCGTTCGCCACTCAACATGCGGACTGTCTTATCGCTCGCCATTGCAGCATTTGGCCTGTGTGGCCCGGTTGTATCCTATGCGGAAGACGCCGGTTACCATGTCATTGACAAAAAGCATCTGGATGGCGACGTCAAATGGGATTATCTGATTGTGGATGCTGAGCATCGGCATTTGTTCATTACGCACGGAGATCGGGTCGATGTATTTGATGTTGATAAGAAGCAGATTGTAGGCGCAATCCCGAATACACATGGCGTACATGGCGTTGCGTTGGCCGCCGAGTTGGATCGTGGGTTTACCAGTAACGGAAAAGACAATTCAGTGACTATATTTGAGCTATCAACACTCAAGGTCACCGGTACTACGCCTGTTGGAAATAAACCCGACGGCATCATGTATGACCCGGCGAGCAAGCGCGTGTTTGCGGTTAACGGTGAATCTGGAAGCCTGACGCCAATTGATGCGATTTCGGGTAAATCATTGGATGCGATACCGCTCGGCGGCAAGCCGGAGTTTGTCGCGGTTGACGGCAAAGGGCGCTTGTTCGTAAATATTGAAGACAAGAACCAATTGGTTGTGGTGGATACCCAAAGGCTGGCAGTCACACATCGCTACGACTTATCTGCCAGTTGCGACGAACCTGCCGGACTTTCAATCGACCCCGTTTCGCAACGGCTATTCGTGGGTTGCCACAATCAAAAAATGGTCATCGTCGAAGCTGATACCGGAAAAATATTGGATGCACCGTCTATCGGTCGGGGCAGCGATGCAACGGCTTATGATATGGCGGCGAAGTTGGCATTTAGTTCGAACGGCGACGGCACGCTCAATGTGATTAGCGCCCTCGACGCCACACATTACCAGCTTAAGCAAACAGTCAACACCATGGCTAGTGCAAGAACGATGGCAATCGATCCGGTTTCACACAGGATATACTTGGTTGGCGCTGAAGTCGAACCTGCAGAAATGGCCACTTCACAGCAGGAACCCGCACCACGCCGACGTTTGAAGCCTGATACGTTTACGCTGATTACCGTCTCGCCGTGAGATTCCAAAAATCCAAATTCAAAATCATCCAGCAGAATACGATGGAAAATGAATTTGAGAATTAATATGCCGATTGCGTTTTTTGTGCCATAAGCAGCCTACGGTGACCCGTTATGACGAAATCGGATTCGGCAGGAATCAATCTATTTCTTCGCTCCCATCGCCAGCGCCCTTAACCTGATTTGTTCCAACTCCGCCGCATCTGGCTTATCCAACCAGCCGTGCAGGTTGTCCAGTACCAAATCGGTGAGCATATGAATCCAGTCCGGGCGTTCGTTGAGGCAGGGAATGTAGTGGTATTCGCCGCCGCCTGCATGCAGAAAGTCTTCGCGCACGTCCAGCGCAATTTCTTCCAGCGTTTCCAGGCAATCGGCCACGAAGCCGGGGCAGACCATATCCACGCGCTTTATTTTCTGCTTGCCCAATTCCGTGAGAGTGGCAGCGGTGTAGGGTTTGAGCCATTCGGCGCGGCCGAAGCGCGACTGGAAAGTAATGAGGTATTGTTCCTTATTGAGTCCCAGTTTTTCCGCGATCAGACGCCCACTCTTTTGGCATTCGCAGTAATAGGGATCACCTTTTTCCAGCGTGTAGCGCGGCAGGCCGTGGAAGCTCATCACCAACTTCTCGGGGTGCCCGTGTAGCGTCCAGTAATCACGGATGTTTTGTGCCACCGCATTAATGTAGCCGGGATGATCGTGGTAGTGCTTGATGGTGCGCAGTGCCGGTGCATTACGCATATGTTGTAATTCAGTGAACACAGCATCGCATGCGGTAGCGACAGTGCTGGCGGCGTATTGCGGATACATTGGCACAAGCAGGATGCGCTGGCAGTTTTGTGCTTTCAATTTTGCCAGTACGCTGGGTATGGAGGGATTGCCGTAACGCATGGCGTACTCCACCACGATGCCTTTGACATTCTCGCCCAGATAGCCTTGCAGCAGTGTAGTTTGGCGTTCGGTATGCACCTTGAGCGGCGAACCTTCCGGCATCCAGATGCGCGCATATTTCTCCGCCGATTTTTGCGGGCGCGTGTTGAGGATATAACCGTTCAGGATCAGCCACCAGATGGGCTTGGGAATTTCCACTACGCGTGGATCGCTCAGAAATTCTTTCAGGTAGGGGCGCAGCGCCTCTGCGGTGGGCGCCTCTGGTGTACCCAGGTTGATCAGCAGCACAGCGGTTTTTTCCGGGGTGCCGTGAGTAAATGAGGGTTCAGTTGCGTAGCTCATAATGATTCCCAAAAGCTGGCGAAAGGTTTCTTAATACTGCGACAGCGCATTGCTGAGCAGCTTGGCGGTGACGTCCACAATCGGTACTACTTTTTCGTAATTCATGCGCTTGGGCCCGACCACCGCCAGCGTGCCGATGACTTTCCCATCGGCGGCGTAGGGCGCGCTGACTACACTGCACTCGTCCAGCCCGGCCAGCCCGGATTCGCTGCCGACAAAGATATGCACACCGGGCGCGTGGCGGCTGGCGTCCAGCAGTTGCAGCAATTCGGTCTTTTGCTCGAACACATTGAACAGGCCGCGCAACTGGTTCATGTTGGAAGAGAGGTCGTTGATGTGCAGCAGATTGCGCTCGCCGCTGATGACGTAATCCTCGTTTTTTCGCGCAATGGCCGCATCGCTCGCCGCCATTGCCGCGCTCATTAGCGCAGTCAGGTCGTGTTGCAATTGATGCAACTCGGTCTGTACGCGTTGGTGGATATCTTGAAACGGGCAGTCGGCATAGTGCTGGCTTAAAAAGTTGCCTGCCTCGGTAAGCTGCGATTGGGTGTAATCCTTGTGTGTCATTAATACACGGTTTTCTACTTCGCCATCCGGCATGACAATAATTAGCAGGACGCGCTTTTCCGATAGGCGCAAAAATTCGATTTGGCGTACCGTGAAAGCACTACGCTTGGGCGTGGCCACTACGCCTGCGAAATGGGTGAGTTCGGACAGCAGGTTGGATGCCTGGGTGAGCAGGCGCGAAGGATAGTCCGGCTGCAATTGGTGTTCGAGTTGTTGCATACGCACGCTGTCCAGCGGCTGTACCACCATCAGGGTGTCGATGAATAAACGATAGCCCAGCGCAGTCGGCACGCGTCCGGCGGAAGTGTGTGGGCTGCTTACCAGCCCCATTTCCTCAAGGTCGGCCATCACGTTGCGTATAGTGGCGGAACTAACTTCCAGTCCGGAAAACTGTAGCAGCGCGCGCGAACCCACCGGCTGACCATCGCTGATATAGCGATCCACCAGAGTCTTGAGCAAGATTTGCGCGCGGTCATTGAGCATGGACGTTATTCTATCATTGCCCATCAGTTCCTTTGTCAATCAATGGGCAATATGGTTTAATCGCGCCCATGAAATTTCCATTTAAAACTGTTGCGCTGATCGGCAAATACAAGGCACCGGAGATTACCGAGCCGTTGCTGCGGCTGGCCGCTTTCCTTTTCGGGAAAGGTTTCACCGTGGTGGTGGATGCGCTCACTGCTGAGCATATCAAGGAAAATCCTTACCGCGTTGTCCCGCTAGGCAAGATGGAGGGCGTTGTTGATCTTGCTGTAGTGCTCGGCGGCGACGGCACTATGCTGAACATTGCACGCACTTTAGCGCCTTTTGGCATCCCCTTGGTGGGGGTGAATCAGGGACGCTTGGGATTCCTCACCGACATCTCGCTCGACAACATGCTGCAAACCATGGAGGCTATGCTGGAAGGCAAGTTTGTCACCGAGCAGCGTATGTTGCTGGCCACGCGCATCCTGCGTGCCGGGAAAGAAATATTTTATTCGTTAGCTCTCAATGAGGTAGCTGTTCACCGCGATAGTGCCGGCAATATGATCGAGTTCGAAGTGCGCATCGACGGCGAATACCTTTATAACCAGCGTGCAGATGGGCTGCTCGTGGCGACTCCGACTGGCTCTACCGCCTACGCCCTGTCATCCGGCGGACCTATACTGCATCCCGGCCTGGACGTTATCGAACTGGTGCCGGTATGCCCGCACACTTTGAGCAACCGACCTATCGTGGTGAAGAGCGAATCGCTGATAGAGATATTGATGCACCGGACTTCTAATGTGCGCGTTCGTTTCGATAGTCACGGCTATTTCGATTTACTGGGCAACGACCAGATCGAAGTGACCCGCTACCCGGCGCCGATCTGCCTGCTGCATCCGGTTGGGCATAGTTATTACAATACCTTGCGCGAGAAGTTGCTCTGGAATAAGACACTGTAATGTTGAAGTTCCTCAGCATCCGCGACTTCGTTATCGTCGATTCCCTTGAGCTGGATTTTTCTTCCGGCTTTACCGCGCTGACCGGCGAGACCGGGGCGGGCAAGTCTATCCTGATCGATGCGTTGTCGCTGGCCTTGGGCGAACGTGGCGATACGGCCATGGTGCGCAACGGCTGCGAACGTGCCGAAATCAGCGCGGAATTTGACACCTCCAACTTGCCAAATTTACAAGGCTGGCTGCGCGAACAGGAGCTGGAAGGCGATGCGGATGTGTGCCTGTTGCGCCGGGTGCTGGATGCCAATGGGCGTACGCGCGGCTTCATCAATGGACGTAGCGCCACGCTGCAACAGATGCGCGAGGCGGGCGCACATCTGCTCGATATTCACGGTCAACATGCGCATCAATCCTTGCTGCGTCCCGATGCGCAACGCGACTTGCTGGACGGTTATGCCGGGCTGGGACGCGAGGCGGAAGCGCTGGCGCTGCTGTTCCGCGACTGGCAGGCATTGCATCGCCGCCGCGAGCAACTGGAACAGAATGCCGAAGCGGTGCTGGCCGAGCGCGATTTGCTGCTGTTCCAGCGGCGCGAACTGGAGACGCTGAATTTTAACGTGCAAGAATGGACAGAATTGCAAGCTGACTATGCGCGCCTGTCGCATGCCGCCAGCCTGCTGGAGACGGCGCAGTTCGGTGTGGAGGTATTGAGCGAGGCTGACACCGCCTGCCTCGCTCAATTGAATATGTTGGTGGCGCGCGTACGGGAAGGCGTCGAGTTCGATGCGGCCTTGCAGGACACGCTGACCATGCTGGAAAGCGCACAAAACGAATTGCAGGAGGTGGTGTACTCGCTACGCCATTACCAGCAAAAGCTGGATGCCGACCCCGCGCTGCTGCGCGAACAGGAGCAGCGCATGGCGGACATCGTGGATGCGGCGCGCAAATACCGCGTCACGCCGGAACAATTGCCGGAAGCCTTGCAGCGCATCGCGGCAAGGCTGGACGAATTGGGCGGCGATGCCGACCTTGCCGTACTGGCGCAGCAGGAAGCTGCCGCGCGCGAAAAATACCTCGCCGCCGCGAAGAAGTTGGGAGCGGCGCGCAATAAGGCGGCACAGAAACTGTCGCAGGAAATTACTGCCGCGATGCAGACGCTGGCCATGCAGGGCGGCAGTTTTGCCGTGGCGTTGACGCCGTTGGACGAGGGCAACGCGCACGGCTTGGAAGCGGTTGAATTTCAGGTCGCGGCTAATCCCGGCACGCCCTTGCGCGGCCTGGCTAAGGTCGCTTCTGGTGGGGAATTGTCGCGCATTAGCCTGGCGATACAAGTCGCCGCTAGCCAAGTGGCAACTGTGCCGACATTGATTTTCGACGAGGTAGACAGCGGCATCGGCGGGCGCGTGGCGGAAATTGTAGGGGCTTTGCTCAAACAGTTGGGGCAGAGCTACCAAGTTATGTGCGTGACCCATTTGCCGCAGGTGGCGGCGATGGCGGACGCGCAATGGCAGGTAAGCAAGTCGGTATGCAACGGCGCGACCCTGAGCACCATCTCCGTACTCAAGCA
>Ga0302274_10001298_pt1 | contig 24145 bp, 16 predicted proteins | sample III_Bog_N2_1_FD_198755 | JGI IMG/M metagenome (GOLD analysis project Ga0302274, IMG submission 198755) | Peat permafrost microbial communities from Stordalen Mire near Abisko, Sweden - III_Bog_N2_1 | ecosystem: Environmental > Terrestrial > Soil > Wetlands > Peat | place: Sweden: Abisko...
TTTTGGCCAATCTGCAGGTTACCTTGCACTGATACTTTGTTCTCCATAACAAAAATTAGGGATACATGCCCACATGTTTACTTCGTTCCCTGCTGCCAATCCCCGCCCAAAGCTTTGACCAGTACTGCGTTAGCGACCAATCTGCGTCCAGCTATGTTGATGCTGCTGCTCTTTGCGTTCAGTGCCGTGGCCTGTGTTACGACGACATTCAGGTAGCTAACGGTGCCGGCCAAATACTGATTTTCGGTCAGCACTTGGGCTTCGGAAGCTGATTTTACAGCGGCTTGCTGCACGGCGGCTTCGTCTGCAAGTTGATGCAGCGCGGCGAGGTTGTCTTCGACCTCTTGAAACGCGGCGAGCACGGTCTGGCGATATGTGGCCACGCTGTTGTCATAAACGGCGACTGCCGCTCTCTTCTGCGCCGACAATGCGCCGCCATTGAACAAAGTCATTGCAAAAGATGGGCCGAGCGACCAGAAGCTATTAGGTGCTGTGAATAATTGCGAGAGGCTGGAATTCTGGTAACCGTAGGTGCCGGTTAAAGTCAGTGCGGGGAAAAATGCTGCCTGCGCCACGCCGATTTGGGCATTGGTTTCCACCATACGCCGTTCGGCACCAGCGATGTCAGGCCGCCGCTCCAGTAGTGCGGAAGGCAGTGAAGATGGCACCTGTGGAAGCGATGGCAGCACGTTCGTCGACAGTATCTGAAAATCTGCCGGTGCCTTACCGATCAGCACGGCTATAGCGTGTTCTAACTGCGCCCGCTGCACACCCAAGTCGATCGCTTGAGCCTTTGTTGTTTCCAGTTGAGTCTCGGCTTGGGCGACGTCGACGCGACCTGCAACGCCAGCTTCGTATTGGTTTCGGGTAATTTTCAATGAGCGTTCGTAGGCGACGCTGGTTTCTTCAAGCATCTGTTTTTCGGCATCGTCGACGCGCAGTTGGAAATAGGACTGCACCAGAGTTGCCTGGGCAGACAGCAGCGCATTCCTCAGGTCGGCGCTGCTAGCTTGGGCGGAGGCTGCGCTGGCTTCTACATTGCGTCCGATTTGCCCCCAGAGATCCGGCTCCCAACTGGCGCTCAAGGCCGAGCGTACAATGTTGTGGATCGGGGTGCCAGCAACCGCTGTCCCCGCGCTACTAATCGCACCTCGGCTACCTGACAAGGCACCAGTCACTGTTGGAAAATAGCTGGCCTGCGCCACGTCCAGCAGCGCCTGCGCCTGGCGATATGACGCAGTGGCAGCGAGAACATTCTGGTTAGATATTTCAACCTGCGAAACCAAGGCATTCAAATCCGCATCGCCGTAGATTTCCCACCAGTGTCCACGTGGCGCATCGTCCTTCGGCTCGGCTGCCTTCCAATCCTTGGCTTCTTTGTAGGCTGCGGGAGTGGTGACATCGGGCTTGTGGTAATCGGGACCGACCATGCAGCCAGTCAGCATCAGCAGGGCAGCCAAGATAAAATACGTCTTCATTATGAATATCCTTTCACTTACGGGCACTCTATGGCGTGGTGGGGAGTAGGGCATGGCGCTGTGACCGAATTCTCAGACACCACAACCGGAAACGGTCGAGATAGAGATAGACCACAGGCGTCGTATACAGCGTTAATAGCTGGCTTAGAATCAGCCCGCCAACGATGGAAATACCCAACGGCCGCCGGAACTCCGAACCGTCGGAGAAGCCAATGGCCAGAGGTATGGCGCCGAACAGCGCTGCCATAGTGGTCATCATGATCGGGCGGAAGCGCAGCAGGCAGGCCCGGTGGATAGCATCGCGCGGCGACAGGCCATCGTTTCGTTCAGCATCGATGGCGAAGTCGATCATCATGATGGCATTTTTCTTGACGATGCCGATGAGCAGGATGATGCCAATGAAAGCGATGATGGAAAGCTCGGAACCGAAAGCGAGTAGTGCCAGAATGGCGCCGACCCCGGCTGAAGGTATCGTGGACAGGATGGTCAGTGGGTGAATCAGGCTCTCATAGAGGATGCCCAGCACTAGATAGACGGCGATCAGTGCGGCCAAAATCAGCAGCGGCTGGTTATCGAGCGATGCCTGAAAGGCCTTGGCCGTACCCTGGAAACTGCCGTGCACCGAAGTCGGAACACCGATCCTGAGCATGGTGTCGTCGATGACCTTGGTTGCGTCGGAGAGCGAAACGCCGACCGGCAGATTGAATGAAATTGTCGATGCCGCGAATTGGCCCTGATGATTGACCTGCAGCGGTGTCAACGATGGCTCGTAGTGGGCAAACGAGGACAGTGGGACTGGAGTGCCTTGGTTGCCTTGAACACCGCTGGCCGCGATGACGAAAACATCCTTCAAGGTTTCCTGGCTTTGCCAGTATTGTGGCGCTGCCTCCATGACAACGTGATACTGGTTGAGCGGTTCATAAATTGTCGATACCAGACGCTGACCAAACAAATCACTTAGCGTGTTGTCGATCAGCGCTTGCGAAATACCGAGCCGCGCAGCGGCGTCACGATCCACTACCAGACTCGTTTGTAAGCCCTGATCCTGAGCATCGGTGTTAACGTCGGCGAGTTCCGGCAGCTTGGTTAATGCCTGACGGATACGCGGCTCCCAAGCCCGCAGTTCGTTTATATCGTCGGATTGCAGCGTGTATTGGTATTGTGCATTGCTGGGACGTCCGCCGATCCGAATATCCTGTTGTGGTTGCAGAAACAGGCTGGCTCCAGGCTCACGTGCGAGTTGGGGACGCAGGCGCGCTATGACCTGATCTGCGGACAGCTTACGCTCGGAAATAGGCTTTAGCGAGATGAACATGAAGCCGCCGTTGGTCTGTCCACCCCCAGTGAAGGCAACAACGTTGTCCACTGCCGGATCTGCGCGCACGATGTCCACGTAATTCGCTAATTTTTTGCGCATGGCCTGGAAGGAAATGCTCTGGTCGGCCTGGATATTTCCGGACAGCCGTCCTACGTCCTGTTGCGGAAAGAAACCTTTCGGCACGATAGTGTAAAGGTAGATATTGAAGCAGACGGTGGCAGTCAGCACCAGTAGCATGATGCGTCCGTGCGCCAGCGCCCAGTCGAGAGTAATGCGATAGCGCTCCAAGCAATAAGCGAACACGCGCTCACTGCCGTGGTAGAGCCAGCCGTGTTTTTCTTCAGTGCGTGGCTTCAGCAGACGCGCGCACATCATCGGTGTCGTTGTCAGTGATATGACCAGAGAGACCAAGATGGCGGCGGAAAGGGTGACGGCAAATTCGCGAAAAAGACGCCCGACGATGCCACCCATCAGCAAGATGGGGATAAACACCGCGATCAGTGACAGGCTCATGGATAATACAGTGAAGCCCACCTCGCGTGCGCCGCGCAGTGCGGCTTCGTAAGGCGTACTGCCGTTCTCGATATGGCGCGACACGTTCTCCAGCACGACCACTGCGTCGTCCACGACAAAGCCGGTGGCGATGGTTAGCGCCATCAACGACAGGGTGTTCAGGCTAAAGCCCGCCAAGTACATGACAGCGAAAGTGCCGATCAGCGATACCGGCACCACGACGCTGGGGATTAGCGCCGATCTGGCGTTACGCAGAAACAAAAATACAACCATCACGACCAGTGCGACGGAGATCACCAGTGTACGCTCGACTTCGTGCAGCGAACTGCGGATGGTCGGCGTACGGTCCATGACGACATTGAGGTCGATGGCGCCGGGGATGGAGGCGCGCATTTGCGGCAGCAGGGCGCGCACGCGATCCACCGTTTCGATGATGTTGGCGCCCGGCTGGCGGTTGATAATCAGCATCACCGCTGGTTTGCCGTTAAATAACCCGTCGTTGCGAATGTCCTGCATCGAGTCCACGACATTGGCGACATCACCGAGGCGCACGGCAGTGCCGTTACTATAGGCGACGATTAGCGGAATGTATTCGGCGGCCGTCTTGGCCTGATCGTCGGCGAGAATCTGCCAGTGTTGGCTGTCATCCTCGACCGCACCTTTGGGGCGGTTGGCGTTGGTTGTGGCGATGGCGGTGCGCACGGCCTCGACTCCGATGCCCATTCGGTTCAGTGCTGGCGGGTCAAGTTCGACACGCACGGCTGGCGCCGCCGCTCCGCCGACCGTAACCTGTCCGACGCCGTCGAGCTGGGAAATTTTCTGCGCCAGAATGGTCGAGGCGGCATCGTACATCTGGGGGCGCGACATTGTTGCGGAGGTCAACGACAAGATCATGATCGGCGCATCGGCCGGATTCACTTTGCGGTAGGTAGGATTGCTGGGCAGGCCGGTCGGCAGTAATGTACTCGCAGCGTTAATGGCAGCCTGCACATCGCGGGCAGCACCATCGATGTCGCGGGAAAGATCGAACTGCAGGGTGATACGAGTATTGCCGAGCGAACTGCTGGACGTGAGCTCGGTGACGCCGGCAATGACGCCGAGGGCGCGTTCGAGTGGCGTCGCCACCGTGGAAGCCATGGTCTCGGGGCTCGCACCCGGCAGCGCGGCCTGTACGGAAATGGTCGGGAAATCAACTTGCGGGAGCGGTGCCACCGGTAACAGAGTGAACGCCACGATGCCGGCCAGAGCCACACCCAGCGTCAACAGTGTCGTCGCGACCGGGCGATTGATGAATAAAGCACACGGGTTCATGTTTTGCGGGTGCGCCGCGCAAAGCGGTCGAAGGCGAGATAAATGACCGGAGTGGTAAACAGCGTCAGAACTTGGCTCACCATCAGGCCGCCGACCATGGTGATGCCCAACGGATGACGCAGTTCGGAGCCGACGCCGGTGCCCAGCATCAGCGGCAGTGCGCCCAGCAGAGCTGACATCGTGGTCATCAGGATCGGACGGAAGCGCAGCAGGCAGGCCTCATGGATCGCATCACGCGGCGACTTGCCGTGTTCGCGTTCAGCATCGAGCGCAAAGTCTATCATCATGATGGCATTTTTCTTGACGATGCCGATGAGCAGGATAATACCGATAATGGCGATGATACCGAGGTCGTTGCGCGACACCATCAGTGCCAGCAGCGCACCGACTGCTGCTGAGGGCAACGTGGACAGAATGGTTACCGGATGAATATAGCTCTCGTAGAGCACGCCAAGCACGATGTACATCGTGACGACGGCGGCGAGGATCAGCAGCAACGTGTTGTTGAGCGAGGACTGAAAGGCCAGTGCGGCGCCTTGAAAGCTGGTCTCGACGCTGATCGGTACATCCAGTTCCCCTTTGGCTTTACCGATGGCAGCAACCGCTTCGCCCAGCGAGACACCGGGTGCAAGGTTGAAGGAAATGGTTGAGGAGGGAAACTGGCCAATGTGGTTGATGGCAAGCTGAGTCGGTTTCTCGGTGACGCGGGCGATGGAGGATAGCGGCACTTGGTTGCCGCTGGGCGATACGACATAAATACTCTGCAGCGCGGCTAGGCCTTGCTGGAATCCGGGTTTGACCTCCAGCACGACACGGTAGAGATTGGACTGGGTGAAGATAGTCGAGATCAGGCGTTGACCGAAGGCATTGTAGAGCGCGTTGTCGATGGCGGCCGGGGTGATACCGAGGCGCCCGGCACTGGAACGGTCGATGTCGATATAGGCCTGTACGCCTTGATCCTGAGTGTCGCTGGCGACATCGAGCAATTCCGGCACGTTACGCAGGCGTTCCACGATTTTTGGCACCCACAGCGCGAGTTCGTCGGGATTGGCATCTTCAACACTAAACTGATATTGCGTACGGCTGACGCGGTCTTCGATGGTCAGATCCTGCACCGGCTGCATGTAGGTAGTGATGCCGCCGAGCTTGTCGAGGCGTGTTTGCAGGCGACGGATAACGCCGCTGGCATCCGCATCGCGCTCGTCCTTGGGCTTCAGGTTGATCAGCATGCGACCGCTGTTGAGCGTGATGTTGGCACCGTCCACGCCGATGAAAGAGGATAGGCTTGCCACGGCAGGATCGGCCAGCACCGCATCGGATACTGCCTGCTGGCGCTCGGCCATGGCGGCGAAGGAAATCGACTGCGGCGCCTCGGTGATGGCCTGGATGACGCCAGTGTCCTGCAGCGGGAAGAAGCCCTTGGGTATGAAGATGTAGAGCAACACGGTCAGTGCCAGTGTGCCGATGGCGACCAGCAACGTTGTGCCTTGGCGGTCAAGCACCCAGTTGAGCCAGATGCCGTAGCGCGCGATTATCTTGTCGAAGAAGGCACCGCTGATACGGTAGAAACGACCCTGTTGTTCCTGCGGAGTGTGGTGCAACAGGCGCGCGCACATCATCGGCGTCAGCGTCAACGACACCACGGCGGAAATCAGGATGGACACCGCCAGGGTAATGGCGAATTCGCGGAATAAGCGGCCGACGACATCGCCCATGAATAACAGCGGGATCAGCACCGCGATCAGCGAGAAAGTCAGAGAGATAATGGTGAAGCCGATCTGTTGCGCGCCTTTCAATGCGGCCTGCATGGGAGGCTCGCCCGCCTCGACGTAGCGCGAGATATTCTCGATCATGACGATGGCGTCGTCGACCACGAAACCGGTGGCGATAGTCAGCGCCATCAGGGTCAGGTTATTGATGGAGAATCCTGCGAGATACATGACACCGAAGGTGCCCACCAGCGACAGCGGTACGGCGACAGCCGGAATCAGCGTTGCCGGTACATTGCGCAGGAACACGAAGATCACCATCACCACCAGTGCTACAGACAGCAGCAACTCGAATTGGACATCGTGTACCGAGGCGCGGATAGTGGTGGTGCGGTCGGTCAGCAGATTGACATCCACCGTGCCGGGCAGCGCCGCTTGTAGTTGCGGCAGGATTTTCTTGATGCGGTCGACGGTTTCGATGACGTTGGCGCCCGGCTGACGCTGGATGTTGAGGATGATGGCCGGAGTCTTGTTGGCCCAGGCTGCAAGTCGTGCGTTCTCGGCACCGTCGATAACATCGGCAATGTCGCGCAAACGTATCGGCGCTCCATTCTTCCATGCGATGACCAGGTCGCGATACTCGGCAGCGGATTTGAGCTGGTCGTTGGCGTCTAATGTCGAGGCGCGCATCGGGCCGTCGAAGCTTCCCTTGGCCATGTTGACGTTGGCATTACCGATGGAGGTGCGTACGTCGTCAAGGTTGAGACCGTTGGCGGCGAGTGCCTTGGGATTCGCCTGGATGCGTACAGCCGGCCGCTGGCCGCCGCCGATGCTGACCAGCCCGACGCCGGAGAGTTGCGATAGTTTCTGCGCTAGGCGCGTGTCCACGAGATCTTCGATCTTGGGCAATGGCAGCGTTGCCGAAGTGATCGCCAAAGTGATGATGGGTGCGTCGGCCGGATTTACCTTGCTGTAAATTGGCGGCATCGGCAGATCGGTAGGCAGGAAAGAGTTGGACGCGTTGATTGCCGCCTGCACTTCTTGCTCGGCGATGTCCAAACTTAGCGCAAGGCTGAATTGCAGCGTGATCACCGAGGCGCCACCCGAACTCGCCGACGACATCTGGTTCAAGCCTGGCATCTGGCCGAACTGGCGCTCCAGCGGGGCGGTGACCGACGAGGTCATTACGTCCGGGCTGGCGCCGGGGTAGAGCGTGGTTACCTCGATGGTCGGGTAGTCAACCTCGGGCAGCGCCGAGATCGGCAGCACGTGGTAGGCCAGCAGCCCCGCCAGCAGGATGGCGACCATCAGCAGCGAGGTCGCTACCGGTCGCAGGATAAAGAGACGTGACGGATTCACTGCGAATTAGGGCTGCTGGCTGCGCCGCCTTCACTTTTGTGGCGCATTTCGCGCATGCGCTGTTTGCGTTCTTCTTCGGGGAGCTTTTTGATTTCTTCGCCGAACTCACCATGGTCGATACGCGCGTTGATTTCCGCCCAGCGTTTTTGCTTCTCCTCGGGGGAGCCGCCGCCCGAGCTGGCGGAGCCGCTGGAACTGGCAGAGCCATGCGCGTCCTTGCCTGCACCCGGCGTCGTCACTTCGACTTTGGCGCCTGCGCGTAATTTGTCGGTGCCGTCGGTTACCACTTGTTCACCGGCGGCGAGTCCTTTTTCGATGGCGACGATGTCGCCCGATACTGGGCCGAGCGTGACTGGACGAACGGAGACCGCCTGATCCTGACCGACAACATAGACGAAGGTACTTAATGCACCTTGAGTACCACGCTGGATCGCTGCGACAGGAATCAGGGTCGCGTTATGCCGAGTGTCCACGCGCAGTCGCGCATTTACAAACTGGTTGGGAAATAGCTTGTTGTCGGAATTAGCAAATTCAGCCTTGAGCTTGACCGTGCCGGTGGTGACATCGATCTGGTTGTCGATAGTCAGCAGTCTTCCTTTAGCCAGCTTATTCTTGCCGTCTCGGTCGAATGCGTCGACAGACAGCGCCTCGCCAGTGTGCATATGCGCCAGCACCGCCGAAATATCATCTGCCGTAATGGTGAAGATGACGTAGATCGGCTGGGTTTGGGTAATCACTACGAGGCCAGTAGTGTCGGCAGCATGGATCATGTTGCCGACATCAAGTTGGCGCAGACCCAGTATTCCCGACACGGGTGCAGTAATGTGCGTGAAATTGAGGTTCAGTTGAGCGCTATCCACTTGGGCTTTGTCGGTCTTGACGGTACCTTCATCCTGGCGCGCCAGCGCCTCCTGGACATCGACCTGTTGCTTGGCGATTGAATCCTTCGCCAGCAATCCTCGGTAGCGATCGAGGTCAAGTTTGGCCTCGTCCAGTAGTGCTTGGTCGCGAATCAACTGGCCTTTGGCCTGGTCGAGCAGTACCTGAAAGGGGCGCGGATCAATTTCCGCGAGTACCTCTCCTTCCTTGATAAGCTGGCCTTCGCGAAAAGGGACGCGTACCAACAGCCCATCGACGCGTGCTTTAACCGTGGCTGTAGTACGTGCCGTGACAGTGCCCAGCGCATTGATGGAAACATCGATGTCACCGCTCTTCGCCACGGCTGCCTGTACCGGCAGGGGGCGTCCGCCGTTCATGCCGTGATGCTTGTCCTGAGGTGTTGCCGCTGTCTGCGTGCCATAGAAATAAAAAAGAACCCCACTTCCGGCTGCGAGCAGCAGTGCGAATGCGATCCAGAACAATTTTTTCTTCATGTATTAGCTCACTCTGCTATATGTGTTGCACGCTGGTTTTCATTTGTGTCACCCTCTTAAGTTATCAAAAGCGGGTAGCGTCTATGTGGGTGGTTAAGCAAAGCGCTCATCAAAGACCCAAGAACGACAACGATAAATTGTTAGTTTACATTATCCATTGCAACCTTAACTGAAGTATGTCCAATATGTGTCAAAGGGCAAGCGGGAGGAAATGTGGTGTCTTGTTCACCCAATGAAATGGCATGAAGCCGCAATCATGTCGACATTTTTATCTTCCGCAAGCGGCACGGCAACACCAGAGTTATGAAGCTTGCCGCTCATCCCGGTCTTCGGTATAGTGCCCCCTGCCGTTCAGACCAATGGGAGAGTGTGCTACCAAGCACCGCCGAAGGCGCAACACCCGCAACCGCTCAGGCTCAAAGAACCGTTGGATCAGGCAAATCTGGAGAGTGTCAATTTTATTTGACCACCGAAGGGGCACACAACGTAAAGTTGCAATCTCTCAGGTACCAAGGACAGATGGGGCGCAGCACGATTTCGTGCTGCGCCCTTTTTCATTTCCGTTCCGACTAACCTTAGGGCGAGTCTGCACTGAAGTGACTTAAGCAGGCATTGCGCCGACAGGCGCAAGCTCGCAAACTTTGTTTTCAGAAAGCCGATGATGACGTTAAAACAAACTCCTTTGAATGCGGCGCATCGCGCCATGGGCGCGAAAATGGTCGATTTCGGCGGCTGGGATATGCCGGTGAATTATGGTTCGCAGATCGACGAACACCATCAGGTACGCAACGATGTTGGCATGTTCGACGTGTGCCACATGCGCGTGGTGGATGCAAAGGGCGATGGCGTGCGTATTTTCCTGCGTTATCTGCTGGCAAATAACGCCGACAAAATCACGCTACCCGGCAAGGCGCTCTATTCCGCTATGCTGCGCCCGGATGGCGGTGTGATCGACGACCTCATCATCTATTTCATGACCGAGCAGTGGTTTCGCATCGTGGTAAACGCGGGCACGGCGGACAAGGACATTGCGTGGATGAAGCAGCAGGCCGCACAACATGCGCCGCAACTCACTATCACCTCGCGCGACGATCTGGCGATGGTCGCGGTGCAAGGCCCGAACGCGCGCGAGAAAGTTTGGGAGGTTTTTCCAGAGGTGCGCTATTTAACAGAAAGCCTGAAGCCATTTTTTGCTGAAAATATAACATCAGTTACAGCCCCCAAGCACTCCAAGTTTCTATGGGAGCTGATTAGCAGTGGAGGGATTTTTATTGCGCGTACTGGCTACACCGGCGAAGATGGCTTCGAGGTGATGCTGCCCAAAGCAAATGTCGAAGCATTCTGGTATGCGCTGAACAAATCAGGCGTAAAACCTATCGGCCTCGGTGCGCGCGATACGCTGCGTCTGGAAGCGGGAATGAATCTCTATGGTCAGGATATGGATGAGAGCGTCAGCCCGCTGGAATCCGGCCTCGGCTGGACGGTGGACTTGAAGAGCGAACGCGATTTCATCGGCAAGGCCGCGCTACTGGCGCATCCGCCCACACGAAAGCTGGTTGGTTTGCTATTGCTGGATCGCGGCGTGCTGCGCGGCCATCAACAGGTACACACCGCGCATGGCGCGGGCGAGATCACCAGCGGTAGCTTTTCGCCCACACTGGAAAAATCCATCGCCTTGGCACGCGTCCCGCAAGAGGTGCAGATCGGCGACACGGTGCAAGTGGCGATTCGCGATAAAATGCTGGCGGCGAAGGTGGTGAAGTATCCGTTCGCACGCAATGGAAAAAGCTGTTTATAACCAGACGTAAGACGTAAATTTGTAGTTAAAAACCGCATAGCGATAAAGCCAACTAATAACTTACGACTACCAACTATAATTTTGGAGACATTATGAGCAACCCGACAAATCTGAAATACACCGCCTCCCACGAATGGGTCAAAGCCGAGGCCGACGGCACTGTCAGTGTCGGTATCACGCACCACGCGCAAGAACTGTTGGGGGATATGGTGTTCGTGGAAAGCCCAGCCGTAGGTCGCAAGTTGAAAGCTGGGGAAGAATGCGCGGTAGTGGAATCAGTAAAAGCGGCAGCCGATGTGTACGCACCGATTGCTGGCGAGGTGGTGTCAACTAACGGCGATCTGGATAGCGCGCCGGAGAAAATCAACGATGATCCGTATGCTGCATGGATGTTTAAACTCAAGCCGGATAATGCCGCCGACGTGAACGGCCTGATGGACGCCACGAAATATCAGGCGCATGTGGACAGCGAAGCACACTAAAAACACAGTCGTAAGTCAGCAGTCGTAAGTCGCAAGTTAAACCCGCACTGCGGACAACGCCGACTTACGATCATTATCTTATAACTGCTTTACCTAGATTTTAACTAACAACTTACGTCTAACGACTACCAACTGCATATGCCTTTCATCCCTCACACCGAACCCGATATTGCCGCCATGCTCACCAGCATAGGTGCGCCCAGCATAGATGCGCTGTTCGACGAAATTCCCGCTGCGCTGCGTAACGGCAAGCTCACCCAAGTGCCCACGGGCATGAACGAAATGCAGGTTACGCGCCTGATGAGTGAACGTGCCGCGCTGGATGTGCCTCTGCTCAACTTCATCGGCGCAGGCGCTTACGAGCACCATATCCCGGCTGCGGTTTGGCAGATCGCTACGCGCGGTGAATTCTACTCTGCCTACACGCCATATCAGGCCGAGGCCAGCCAAGGCACGCTGCAAGTGTTGTACGAATATCAGACCATGATGGCCTCGCTCACCGGCATGGATGTATCCAATGCCAGTCTGTATGACGGCGCATCCGGCTTCGCCGAAGCCATCTTGATGGCGGTGCGGGCACACAAAACTTCGCGCAAAGTGCTGATGCCTGCTACGGTCTCACCGATCTATCGCAGCGTGGCGCATAGCATCGTCAAGCTACAGGGCATCGAACTGATCGAGATCCCATTCGATGCCGTGACCGGCAAGATAGATATGAAAGTCCTGCAACAACACGCAGGCAGCGATTTCGCCGCATTGGTCATTCCGCAGCCGAACTTCTTCGGTGCGCTGGAAGATGTGGATGCGCTCACCGACTGGACGCACGCTCAGAATGCGCTGGCCATCGGGCTGGTCAATCCGCTGTCGCTGGCATTGCTGAAAGCGCCGGGGCATTGGGGCGGCAAGGGCGCAGACATCGCGGTGGGTGAAGGCCAGCCCTTGGGTTCGCCTCTATCCAGCGGTGGGCCATACTTCGGGTTTATGTGCTGCAAACAAGCGCTGGTACGCCAGATGCCGGGGCGTATCATCGGCCGTACCGTGGACCTCGACGGCAAGGTGGGCTATACCCTCACGCTGCAAGCGCGCGAACAGCACATCCGCCGCGCCAAGGCCACTTCCAATATCTGCTCCAACCAAGGCCTGATGGTCACCGCCGCGACCATACACATGGCGCTGTTAGGCGGCGACGGCCTGCGCCGTGTGGCTGCCGCTTCGCACGCCAACACCGCTGCGCTTACCGTGCAGATGGCAGGCATACACGGAGTGAAAATTGCTTTTCATGGCCCGCACTTCCATGAGGTGGTGCTGCACCTCGCCAAGCCTGCGGCGGTTGTGCTGGAAAAAATGGAAGCTCAAGGCGTGCTTGGCGGTTACAATCTTTCCGATCATTACCCGCAACTCGGTAGTGCAATTCTGGTGTGTGCAACTGAAACCAAAACCGACGCTGATCTACAACGCTATGTTGATGTATTGCGCGCTGCGCTTAACTAACAATTTGGCTTAACTAAAGGAAACATCATGAGCAAACCAACTTCCAACAATACTGCCGTAACCCTTAAAGGCTCGCCGGTCACCCTGTTCGGCGACTTTCCCAGCGTTGGCCAGTCTGCCCCGGATTTCACGCTGGTGGCTAAAGATTTGAAAGATGTGGGGCTGAAAGATTTTTCTGGAAAGCGCAAGGTGCTGAACATTGTACCCAGCCTGGATACGGCGGTATGCGCCACTTCCACGCGCAAATTCAACGAAGCGGCAAGCAAGCTGGACAATACGGTGGTGCTGGTGATTTCCGCCGACTTGCCGTTTGCCATGAGCCGCTTTTGCGTTGCCGAGGGACTGGAAAACGTCATCACGCTGTCGCTGATGCGTGGTCGCGATTTCATGCGCAACTACGGGGTGAAAATTGCCGATACCGCCTTGGCCGGTGTGACTGCGCGCGCCGTGTTGGTGCTGGATGAGAATAATAAAATCCTCCATGCCGAGCTGGTGGACGACATCACCCATGAGCCTAATTATGATGCTGCGCTTGCAGTGCTGAAATAAAGAATCGTTATTCCCGCGTAGGCGGAAATTTGGCTGATTTAATAGGCTGGATTTCCGCTTTCGCGGAAACGACAAAACCCAGACTCAAGGAACAATGTCATGCTGATTTTCGAACGCTCCCATCCCGGGCGCCGCAACGCTGCACAAGCGCCAATCAGGGATGCAAAGACAAGCGGTATCCCGGCATCGCTGCTGCGCACCGACCGGCCGTTGCTACCGGAAGCTTCGGAAATGGATGTAGTGCGTCATTACACGCGCCTGTCGCAAAAAAACTTTTCCATAGACACAAATTTCTACCCGCTTGGTTCCTGTACCATGAAGTACAACCCGCGTGCTTGCAATTTACTGGCTATGCTGCCGAACTTTCTCGCGCGTCACCCGTTGGCGCCAGACAGCACTGGACAAGGCTTCCTCGCCTGCCTGTATGATTTGCAGGAAATTTTGAAGGACGTGACCGGCATGGCGGGCGTGAGCCTGACACCGATGGCAGGCGCACAGGGCGAGTTTGCGGGTATCGCGATGATCCGTGCCTATCATGAATCGCGCGGTGATACGGCGCGTACCGAGATCATCGTACCGGATGCGGCGCACGGCACCAATCCTGCGACGGCAGTGATGTGCGGCTACACCGTGAAAGAGATTCCCACCGACCACAACGGCGATGTTAACCTCGACGCGCTACGCGCTGCCGTCGGCCCGCAGACAGCAGGCCTGATGCTGACCAATCCTTCCACGCTGGGCGTGTTCGAGAAACAGATACAAAGCATCCAGAAAATCGTGCACGACGCGGGTGGGCTGTTGTATTACGACGGCGCGAATCTCAATGCCATTCTCGGCAAGGTAAAGCCTGGCGACATGGGCTTCGACGTGATCCATATGAACCTGCACAAAACCTTTTCCACTCCGCACGGCGGGGGCGGGCCGGGTGCGGGTGCGGTCGGCGTGGCGCCGCGTTTGCTGCCGTTCCTGCCTATTCCCGTGGTAGGGAAATCTCCCTCACCCCAACCCTCTCCCGGCGGGAGAGGGAGCCAAGAAAGTTATCGCTGGCTCACCGAAAAAGATTTGCCGCAATCCATCGGTCGTTTGTCCGCATGGATGGGGAATGCGGGCGTACTGCTGCGCGCCTATGTGTATGCGCGCATGCTGGGCGCGGAAGGCATGCAGCGCGTCGCCGATTTCGCTACGCTCAACGCCAACTATTTGATGGCGGAATTGCAGCGGGTCGGCTATACCATTGCTTTTCCTCAGCGTCGTGCCAGCCACGAATTCATTGTTTCGGCAAAGGAGCTGAAGGATGCCACGGGCGTTTCCGCCATGGACATCGCCAAACGCTTGCTGGATAAAGGATTTCACTCACCCACCACCTACTTCCCGATGTTGGTGGCAGAATGTTTACTGATCGAGCCAACCGAAACCGAATCGAAAGAGGTGCTGGACAGCTTTGTCGCCGCGATGAAGGAAATTCGTGACGAGGCGCACACCGATGCCGCGATGGTGAAGGGTGCACCCTACACTCAGCCAGTGCGCAGGCTGGACGACGTGAAAGCGGCGCGCGAACTCGACTTGACATGGAAACGTAACACTTAAATGATAGTGTGCTGAGCTTTGTACATTCAATGCTCAGGATAAGATAATGGGAGCGCCACAGATCGTGCAACAACAACCCATCCTCGCGGCAATTGATCTCGGCTCCAACAGTTTTCGCCTGCAAATTGCGCGGGTGGAAAACGATCAGCTTTACATGCTGGATAGTCTGCGGGAACCCGTGCGCTTAGCCGCCGGGCTGACTGACGATAAACGTCTGGATAAGGCCGCACAGCAGCGTGCGCTGGTCTGTCTGCAACGCTTTGGCGAACGCTTGCGCAACCTGCCGCGCGAGGCGGTACGTGCGGTGGGTACCAACTCCTTGCGCGTGGCGAAAAACGCCGCCGAATTCTTGCAGCAGGCCGAAGCCGCACTCGGTTTCCCCATCGAAGTCATCGCCGGGCGCGAAGAGGCGCGCCTCATCTACCTCGGTGTCGCGCAAGGTCTGCCGCAGTCGGATGGCAAGCGCATGGTGATGGACATCGGTGGTGGTTCCACCGAATTTATCATCGGCACGGGGTTGGAGCCACTCCGACTGGAAAGTCTGTACATGGGATGCGTCAGCTACAGCCTGCGGTATTTTCCCGACGGCAAGATTAACAAATCCAACCTCAAGCAGGCCGAACTCGCCGCGCGCAACGAACTGCAAACCATCGCTACGGAATTTTCGCGTGGACATTGGGACGAAGCGTTGGGCTCGTCCGGCAGTGCGCGCATGTTGTGTGATGTGCTCGAACAGAATGGTTACAGCAATGGCGGATTGACACGCGCAGGGCTGGAGTTGTTTCGTGAGCAATTACTCAGTACGGGAGATGCGCGCCGCCTCGACCTGCTTGGCCTGCGTCCCGACCGTATCCCGGTGCTGCCCGGCGGCTTCGCCATCATGTATGCCGCGTTCTGTGAACTCGGCATCGAACAAATGCAGACCGCGTTAGGTGCACTGCGCGAGGGCGTGCTGTACGACCTGCTCGGGCGCTTTCACCACAATGACATGCGCGATGTCACCGCCAAACAATTCATGCGCCGCTACCACGTGGATGTGCGCCAGGCAGAACGCGTGGCGCAACTGGCTGGACGACTTGCGCCCCAGTTTCTGGAGGGACACGCCGATGAAGATGCACTGCGCCTGCTCGGTTGGGCGGCAGACATGCATGAGATTGGCATCAGCGTCGCGCATAGCGGCTACCACAAGCATACAGCCTACATACTCGCCAATGCCGATATGCCCGGCTTCTCCAAAAAGGAGCAGACTCGCCTGAGCATATTGGGGCTGGCGCACCGTGGCAAGTTGGACAAGGTGCGTGGTTTGTCCACCACGCCGGAAGACATTGCGCTGATCATGGCGCTGCGGCTCGCCGCGTTGTTCTATCGTAACCGCAGCGATGCTGAATTGCCCGCCATGCAGGGCCGCTTCAGCGGCACCAAATTCCACCTCATTCTTACCCCCGGTTGGTTGGCGCAGAATCCACTGACCGATACCGCTTTGCAGGAAGAGGCGAAACAGTGGAAAGAGTTTGGAGTGAGTGTACAGGTGCTTGAGGGCTGATTCCAAGCTCTTGTAAAAAGCGTAACAACTTGGCTGGTAGAATGCTAAAAATGCCCGTAAAAATACTCTGCAGCTTGTTGCTTGCGCTCAGCCTGACTCCGTGTGTGCACGCGGCGCCACTGCCACCATCGGTACGAGCTGCGCTGCAGCAGGCGCATATCCCGCTTGCTGACATTGGAGTTGAAGTGCGCGAGGCGAATGCGCACAAGCCGCTCATCAGCATTCACAGCACGCAAGCGATGAATCCGGCTTCAACCATGAAGCTGCTCACCACTTACGCCGGGCTGGAGTTGCTTGGCCCGGCCTACACCTGGAAGACCGAAGCCTGGCTCGACGGCAAGCTGGAGGGCGGTGTGCTGCAAGGCGACTTGATTCTGAAAGGTTACGGCGACCCGAAATTTACTATCGAACAATTCTGGCTATGGCTGCGTGAACTGCGCGGTCGCGGCTTGCGCGAGATTCACGGCAATGTGATAGTGGATCGCAGCATCTTTCAGCTTGCCCCGCATGATCCGGCAGCGTTCGACCATGATCCGCTGCGCGCATACAACGTCGGCCCGGATGCTGTGCTGCTCAACTTCAATGCTATCCGCCTGCACGTAATCCCGAATGGAGAAAAGGTCAGCGTCTTTGCCGAACCCGAACTGGCGGGTGTCACATTGGAAAACCGCCTGACCGGGGTCGCACAGGGTGATTGCGCTAACTGGGATGATGCTGTCTCCCCGCAACTGAATGGAGCGACGCTGTTGGTACAAGGTACATTTCCGACGGCGTGCGGCGAACGCGCTGAATACGTCAGCTTGCTACCGCATTCCGACTATATGAATGCCGTGTTTCGCGCGCTGTGGCAGGAACTCGGCGGTACGCTCAGTGGCGAGTTGCGCGAAGGTGTCGCGCCTTCCAGCGCAACGCTGTTTGCCACTCATTATTCACCACCTTTAGCCGAACTGATACGCGACATCAACAAGTTCAGCAACAATGTGATGGCACGCCAGTTGTTCCTCAGCCTGGGCATGAGTACCGCTGTGCCTGCAAGTATCGCGCGTAGCGAGCAAGATGTGCGGGACTGGCTGGCACAAAAAAAATTGAATTTCCCGGAACTGGTGCTGGAAAACGGGGCAGGATTATCGCGCACAGAACGCATCAGCCCGCATAGCATGGCACTGCTGTTGCAAGCCGCGCAGAGCAGCCCGTTGCAACCCGAGTTTGAAGCTTCGCTGCCCATAATCGGCGTGGACGGCACACTGAAGAAGCGCCTCCATGAAAGCGCGGCGAACAGTCATGCGCACCTCAAGACCGGTTCGCTGGAGGGGGTGAAGACCATCGCCGGTTACGTGCAATCGCGTAGCGGAAAACAATGGATTGTGGTGTTTTTTATTAACCATCCCAATGCCGCAGCGGGGCAACGGGCGCAGGATGCGCTGATTGAATGGGTGCAGCAGCGTTGACTCATCCCGTTCGCCCTGAGCTTGTCGAAGGGTTCTAGGTAAGTGGCAGGTGGTTCGACAAGCTCAGGGCGAACGGTTAAGTGGACAACATTGCGGGCAAACCATAAGTAATTCCAAATTCATTCCCGGATTCACTCTACCCCATCCAGCCCCAGCTCCTGAATCTTGCGCGTCAGCGTGTTGCGCCCCATGCCCAGCAAAGTCGCAGCTTCGATGCGTCTGCCGCCGGTGTATTGCAACGCCTGAGTGATCAGCGTGCTTTCGAATTGACGGCTCAGGTTGCCCAGAATATCTTGATCGCCGCGTTGCAATGCCAACGCGACTTGTTGTGCCAGCGCGTTTCGCCAATCGCCCTGTGGTACGCCGATAGCTGCTGTTTCGCGCCATTCCGGCGGCAGATCAGCAATTTCGATTTGCTGCGACGGCGTCATCACGGTTAGCCAATGGCACAGGTTTTCCAGTTGCCGCACATTGCCGGGAATGTCCTGCGCAGCAAGGTATTGGATGGCTGCTTCGCTCAATGTTTTTTGTTCCACGCCCAGTTCACTCGCACTTTTCTGTAAAAAATATTTCGCCAGCAACGGGATATCATCGCGCCGTTCGCGTAGAGGCGGTAGACGCAGGCGGATAACATTGAGGCGGTGAAACAAGTCTTCGCGGAACAACCCCAGTTTTACGCGCTCATCCAGATTTTGGTGCGTGGCGGCGATGATACGCACGTTGGCCTTGATCGGCTGATGCCCGCCGACACGGTAGAAGTTGCCGTCAGACAGCACGCGCAGCAGGCGCGTTTGTAATTCGGCGGGCATGTCGCCGATCTCGTCGAGGAACAGTGTGCCGCCTTCTGCCTGCTCGAAGCGTCCGCGACGCGTGGCCGTGGCGCCGGTAAAGGCGCCGCGCTCATGTCCAAACAATTCCGATTCCAGCAAGTCTTTCGGAATGGCGGCGGTGTTGATGTCAACAAAAGGTTTGTCCGCGCGAGGGCTATGGCGATGCAGTGCGTGCGCGACTAATTCCTTGCCGGTACCGGATTCGCCGTTGATCAACACGGTGGCGTGCGATTGTGCAAGCCTGCCGATGGCGCGGAACACTTCCTGCATGGAGGGTGCTTGCCCCAATATGTCCGGTGCGGCGACAACGGCCTCGGGTGAGGCATTTTTGCGCTGGCTTTGCTCCAGAGCGCGACGGATCAATTCGACGGCATGATTGATGTCGAACGGCTTGGGTAAATATTCGAATGCGCCACCCTGAAACGACGAGACCGCACTTTCCAGATCGGAATAAGCGGTCATGATGATGACCGGAAGATTCGGGTAGCGTTCGCGCAGGGCTTGCAGCAGTTCCAGCCCGGAGCTGCCGGGCATGCGGATGTCGCTGATAACGATTTGCGGTGTACCTTGTGTGAGTGCCTGCATCGCCTCGTCGGCGGAAGCAAAGCTTTTGAACTCGATGTCCTCGCGCTCCAGTGCTTTTTCAAGCACCCAGCGGATGGAGCGGTCGTCGTCTATGATCCAGACTGGTTTCATTTGGTGGTATCCATAGTGTTATTGTAGTGGCAGCATCACAGTAAAACAGGTGCGTCCCGGTTCGCTGTCGAATTCGATACTGCCCTGATGCTGGCTGACGAAATCCTGCGCTAAAGTCAGCCCCAAGCCATGCCCGTCAGCGCGACCGGATACTAGCGGGTAAAAAATTTTGTCGCGCAAATGTGTCGGTACGCCGGGGCCATCGTCCTCAATTTGCACCATGATAGCGAGCCGGTGGCGCTTTTTTATCAGCGTAACCTGCCGTGCGATGCGCGTGTGCAAAATAATGTTGCCTTGGCCCTGCATGGCTTGTGCCGCATTGCGTACGATGTTGAGCACCACTTGTATCATCTGTTCCTTGTCGCCCATCAAAGGCGGAAGGCTGATGTCGTAGTCGCGCTGGATCACCAGATCTTTTGGCATTTCCGCTAACACCAGGCTGCGTACTCGTTCCAACACTTCATGGATATTGAGCGCACTAAAATGAGGCACGTGTTGTGGCACAAGCAGTTTTTCCATTAGCGAACGCAGCCGATCTGCTTCCTGAATCACTACTTGGGTATATTCACGTAAGCTGGGTTTCTCCAATTCCTGTTCCAGCAATTGTGCCGCGCCGCGTATGCCGCCCAAAGGATTTTTGATTTCGTGCGCCAGGTTGCGCAGCAGCAGACGGTTCGCCTGAGTCTGGTCGAGCATTTGCTCTTCGCGCGCCAGTTTCAATGGACGATCCATAGGGTGGAATTCAAGCAGCAGAAAGTGCTTGCCCAATTGCAACGGTGTAGCGGCACAGCGCAAATGCAATTTGCCATGAGCATGTGTGCCCAACGTGAGATCGTGTTCGATGTAACTGGCGTTATTGGTTAATGCCTGCTGCATCGCGGTAGCCAATTGCTCGGTGTGGGTAAAAGCATGTTGCACCGGGTGCCCGATCAGATTCTTGTTGCTCAAGGCAAACAGGTTTTCTGCGGCGGGATTAAGGTAGGCAATTCGCGACTGCTCATCAAGCAGGATAACTGCGGTGGCAAGATGCTCCAGTGTGGGCAAGAAAGGGGTAGTCATAAGCATTTGTAAAGCAGAAAATATGCCAGCCATGAGATGGCTATTTAATATTGGATAATTCGGTTTTGAGGGCGCTCACATTTTTCTCATGTAGCGTTACTTCTTCCTGCAGCGCATGTAGCTTTCCGTCGAATTTTTCATCGTTGCGGAAAGCTTCGCCCTGCTTCTGGTTTGCGCGCGCTTCGGTGAGCAGTTTTTCCTCTGTCGCTAACTCGTCTGCAAGAATTCTGCGCCGTGTGATGTCACGGCTTTTTTGTGTGCTGCTATCCACCTTGGGGAAATCCGAGGGGCTGGAATTGTTGCGCGCGCGCGGAGTGTATGACGAGGATTCCCGCGAGGGGTACGACGGCGAGGCCAGCGGCTCCAGACCAAGCTTTTTCGCCCCTCTGCTCGGGGTGCTGGAGTAGGTCACATGTCCTTCGGCGTCGACGGATTTGTATATCTCAGCCTGCGCCCAGCCGGTGCAGCCCATGCACAGCAAAACAAACAAGTAGCGTGACTTCATGAATCGCAACCTGACAAAGATCATAGTGGATGGAGTATAGGTTAAAGTCTGGCAAAGTGACAAACAGCGCTATACAAATAAAACGGGGCCTTGCGGCCCCGTTCCGTACACGATGCGATACTGCTACAGGCTGTAGTACATGTCGTACTCAACCGGATGCGTGGTCATGCGGTAACGGGTGACTTCTTCCATCTTCAGTTCGATATACGCGTCGATCATCTCGTCGGAGAACACGCCGCCACGGGTCAGGAACTCACGATCCTTGTCCAGTGCTTCCAATGCCTGTTCGAGGCTGGAGCATACGGTTGGGATCTTTGCATCCTCTTCCGGCGGCAAATCGTACAGGTTCTTGTCGGCAGCGTCGCCGGGATGAATCTTGTTCTGTATGCCGTCCAAGCCAGCCATCATCAAGGCGGTGAAAGCCAAGTAAGGGTTAGCAGTTGGATCCGGGAAACGTACTTCGATACGGCGGGCTTTGTCGCTCTGCACAAAAGGAATGCGGATCGAGGCGGAACGGTTGCGTGCCGAGTAAGCCAGTTTCACCGGGGCTTCGAAACCGGGAACCAGACGCTTGTAGGAGTTGGTGCCGGGATTGGTAATCGCGTTAAGCGCCTTGGCGTGCTTGATGATACCGCCGATGTAATACAGCGCAAACTCGGACAGCCCGGCATAGCCGTTGCCCGCAAACAGGTTCTTGCCGTCCTTCCAGATGGACTGGTGCACATGCATGCCGGAACCATTGTCGCCGACGATGGGCTTGGGCATGAAAGTCGCGGTCTTGCCGTATTGGTGAGCGACGTTATGCACTACGTATTTCAGCTTCTGGGTCTGGTCGGCACGTTTTACCAGCGTGCTGAAACGGGTGCCGATTTCGCATTGTCCGGCAGTTGCCACTTCATGGTGATGCACTTCGACGGGCACGCCGATTTCTTCCAGCGCCAGACACATGGCGGAGCGGATATCTTGCAGCGAATCAACTGGCGGCACAGGGAAATAACCACCCTTGACGGTGGGGCGGTGGCCGGTGTTGCCGCCATCGAATTTTTCTGCGGAGGACCATGCGGCTTCTTCTGAATTTACCTTGCAGAAACAGCCGGACATATCCACTTGCCAGTTCACGGAATCAAAAATGAAGAATTCTGGTTCAGGGCCGAAGTACGCCGCATCGCCCAAGCCGCTGCTCTTCAGATAGGCTTCGGCGCGCTTGGCGATAGAGCGCGGGCAGCGGTCATAACCCTTGCCATCGGAAGGCTCGATCACGTCGCAGGTAATCACCAGCGTGGTTTCGTCCATGAACGGGTCGATGAAAGCGGAGTCAGGATCGGCCATCAGCAGCATGTCTGATGCCTGTATACCCTTCCAGCCAGCGATGGAAGATCCGTCGAAAGCGTGACCGTTGTCAAACCAGTCGTCGCTATCCGTTACCACATGCGCGGGAATGGAAACGTGCTGTTCTTTGCCACGGGTATCGGTAAAACGCAGGTCAACGAATTTAACTTCATTGTCTTTGAGTAACTTTACAACATCAGCTGCCGACTTCGACATAATTCTCTCCCATATAACGTAACGACTGAATCAAAAATAAATCAGCCACAAATTTTGGAAACCCAAACCAACTAAAACTCAGGTGGATTCTTTAGCAGGAAACATGCCATCGCCGCCCCACACTAAAGCGCACATTTTGCCATACTCATTCGGATAAATGGATAAAAATATGCGCCCTGAAGTGGGGCGCATCGATTTTGTCCGCACTACTCTTGTGCGTAGCTGCGGTGCAGTTGGACTGTGCGGAAATAACGATCATCTTTCGTGATTTCGGTGCATTTTCGCTGTAGCGCCTCAATTTTTTCTGGAGCTTGATAAACCGCCGAATCAAGAAACAGGTCGGCGTCAATTTTTCCATCCAGATAATGCAGCAGGGTGCGATTGCCCAGCGGCAAATCGTCACCCAGCCGTCCGGCGAGATGTTTAAGCAATACTTCACGGCCCGGCAGGTTGGCGTTGGGCTTGGCCTGCATGTCATCCTCCGGATCGATATGCACCATCACGTCCAGGACATGATGCTGGCGCAGCACGGCATGGCGGGCTGATTCGGCGATGAAATGACCCTCCGACACGCTGATTTTAGGGTCGACGATGATGTGCGCATCCACCAAGGCATTATCGGCCATCTTGCGCGTGCGTAACTCATGCAGGCTGCGCACGCCAGGTGTCGCCAGCAAGGTATCGCGGATGGCTGCTACTTCTTCAGGAGAAAGGCCCGTGTCGATCAGTTCGGCCAGCGCCTCCAGCGCAAATTTGCCACCCATGTGCGCAATCATCACACCCACCACAGCGGCGGCGACCAGATCAAGGAAAGTGTAGCCCATCAAGTTTCCGCCGATGCCGACCACTACCACCAGCGACGAAGCGGCGTCGGAGCGCGCATGCCAGGCATTGGCGATAAGCATCTGCGAGCGCACGCGCTTGGCCACCGCCAGCATATAGCGGAACATGCCTTCCTTGGCGCACAATGCGATGAGCGCAATCCAGATCGTAAACGGATGTACGGTTTGTACCTGTGCCGGATGCTGCAAACGCATTCCGGCCGCGATCAGGAGTGCCACGCCTAGCGCCGCCAATGCCACGCCGAGAATGAGCGTGGCGGCGGTTTCCATGCGCGCATGCCCGTAGGGGTGGTCGGCATCGGCATGGCGGTTGCCGTGGCGATTGGCAAACAACACCATGATGTCGGAAAGCAGGTCGGACAGCGAGTGCAGGCCATCCGCCATCAACGACTGTGATCGCCCGAAATATCCTGCCACTATTTGCAGCGCGGCCAACAGCACGTTGATAAGAATGCTGACCCAAGTGCTTTTTCGCGCGGCAGCAAAACGCTCAGGGTTGGCGGGCTCAAATGCGGCAGATTTGCTATGGGTCTGCTCGTGGGTGTGATTTTTCATTGCAGTTGGGATAGTATGCAGCGTAGCGGGGAGGATAACACTTGCACCTTAAACAATAAACATTAAGAAATTCTTAAAGTCAGGAAATAGCTATGGGTAAAATTACCGAAATTCTGAACACCGCGCAACAACGCGCCAAGAAAATGAACCTGCC
>Ga0302274_10001300_pt1 | contig 24133 bp, 16 predicted proteins | sample III_Bog_N2_1_FD_198755 | JGI IMG/M metagenome (GOLD analysis project Ga0302274, IMG submission 198755) | Peat permafrost microbial communities from Stordalen Mire near Abisko, Sweden - III_Bog_N2_1 | ecosystem: Environmental > Terrestrial > Soil > Wetlands > Peat | place: Sweden: Abisko...
CCTCCCTGACCTGCTCGATGTCTGGTCGGTTCGCCGCCTGAAGGAAGCTGGCGCGGATTGCATCAAGATCCTGCTCTACTACACCCCGTTCGAAAAGTCCGCAATCAACGATCTGAAGCAGGCTTGGATCGAGCGCATCGGCGACGAGTGCCTCGCCCACGACATTCCTTTTTTCCTCGAGTTCGTCGGCTACGACGCCGAGGGCGGCAACGAGAAGTCGGTCGAGTACGCCAAGAAGAAGCCGTCGATCGTCTCTGGAGCCATGTCCGAGTTCGGCAAGGCACGCTACAACGTCGATGTCCTCAAGGTTGAGGTTCCCATCGTGATGGAGTACGTTGCTGGCACCAAGGCCAACAATGGCGGCCCATCCGCCTACACCCGCGCCGAGGCTCTACAGCACTTCCGTGACGCCGAGTCGGTCACGCACAAGCCGTTCATCTACCTCTCGGCTGGCGTCTCCAACCCGGTCTTCATAGAAACCCTCGAACTTGCCGGCGAGTCCGGCACCAAGTTCAACGGCGTTCTCTGTGGCCGCGCAACCTGGAAAGACGGCATCGCAATCTATGCCAAGCAGGGCGAGGCAGCCTTCCGCACCTGGTTGGAGACAACCGGCGTAGAGAACATCAAGAACGTCAACGAAGCACTAGAGGCCGCAAGCCCCTGGTTCCTCAAGTTCGGAGTCAAGAGCGTCGAAGAACTCGGCTAATTCAATCGCTCCGGCAACCACTGCGGAGAGCTGCAATCAGAAATACAAACGGGCCGCAGAGATACTCTGCGGCCCGTTCTGCATCTCGTCGTTTGCCAGCCTGCATCATGTTTATGATTCAGCATCTCGTTTTAGAGCAGTTACTGAATTACTGTAGACCACTTTGTTTGTCATTCCGTAGCGGAGCAGAGGAATCTGCTTTTGCTGGTTGCGCAATGGAAGGCACCATCCCAATCCCCTGCGGGCTCGAGATAGGGAGGGTGACACTCATCACAAATTCAAGCAGCCAGCGAGAGAATCGTCCCCATTTTCTGCTACACTCATGGCCATGCGTGGATTGGCTCCCATCAAGATTATCGCGGCAACTCTTCTGGTTCTGGCAACGGTCGGCTGGCTGGCCTACACCGGCGTACGCGACACCAAGAGCTACTACTGCACCATCGGCGAGCTAGGCGCGATGGGCAACAAGGCCTACACCCGCAATCTGCGCGTCGCCGGCAATGTACAGCCAGGCAGCATCCAGCGCGCAGGCACCGGAGCCAGCTTTGTCCTACTGGAGCAGGGCCGCACTCTGCGCGTGAACTATCAGGGCGCCGAACCGCCGCCCGACACCTTCAAGGACGATGCGCAGGCCTTGGCCGTCGGAACCTACGGACGCGACGGAGTCTTCCACGCCACCCAGCTTCAGGCCAAGTGCGCCTCGAAGTACGCTCCCGCCAAACCCGGCGAAACTCCCTCCGGCAACACCGCCATGCTCGCTCCGGCAAAGTAATCCTCTGCACTCTATACTCGGAGAGATGAAAGTCGGCGAGAGGAACAAAGCGGAAGAGACGAGTGACGTAGCCCCCGCGATGGCGGCGCGGCTGGACGTAGTGTCGAAGCTCTATGGCAACTTTGCCGCGCTGCGCAAGCTCTCGGTGGAGTTTGCGGTGGGTTCGTCGACGGTGGTTCTGGGCGACAACGGCGCAGGCAAATCGACGCTTCTGCGTATGCTTGCAGGGCTGATCGCGCCCACGCGCGGCACGGTGAGCGTCTTCGGCGCGGAGCCGAAGACGCATCGCCGCCGCATCGCCTACATGAGCCACGAGGCCATGCTCTACGACGAGCTTTCTGCATTGGAGAATCTGCGTTACTTCGCCCGACTGCAAGCGCAGAGAGGTGAATGCGCCTGCGGTGGGCCGGAGCGTTCGCTGCGCGCAGTGGGTCTGGATCCATTGCTCAAGCGGCCCGTCGGGCAGTACTCGCAGGGAATGCGCCAGCGCGCCTCGCTGGCCCGCGTCCTGCAAGCCGATCCTGAGCTGCTTTTGCTCGATGAGCCTTTCTCGAATCTTGATGTGGATTCGGCCCGGCGCATGGTCGAGTTGCTGGTGGAGTTCCGCTCCTGGCCCGTGATTGGCGCAACGAATGTGACAGGCGCAGCGGACGATCAAACCCTGCGCGGACGCACCATCATCCTGACCACCCATCAGGCGCACCTCGCCGAGCCGCTGGCCGAGACGACGTTGACCATGCGCGGAGGAGCCGTCGCCTCGATGATAAGCAGGGCAACATCAGATCCAGCTCAAGCAAAGGAAGACGCCCGATGAAGACCGCCAAGCCAACCAAGACCAACGCCGCGCGGCTGCTGGATTCGCTGGGCATCGCCTACGAGGTGCGGACGTACGAGGTCGATCTCAACGACCTTAGCGCGCCGACGGTGGCGAACAAGATCGGCCTGCCCGTCGAACAGGTCTTCAAGACGCTGCTGACGATGGCGGCGGCCGCTCCCGGCCAGCGCGTGGCTCCGCATCTCTTCGCCGTGATTCCCGGCGACGCGGAGCTGGATCTGAAGAAGCTGGCGCAGGCCGCCTCGGTCAAGAAGGTCGAGATGGCCGCTCTGCGCGACGTAGAGCCGCTGACCGGCTATGTGCGCGGAGGCGTCACGGTGATGGCCGCGCGCTCCGAGTTCCCTGCTTACGTCGACGAGACGTTTGAACTCTACGACGTCATCGCGATCTCCGCCGGTGTGCGCGGAACGCAGCTCCTGCTTGCGCCCGCCGACTACCTGCGCGCCACTGGAGCGACGATTGCCGATCTGACCAAGATTCTGCGCGTTACGCCCAGTTCGGAGGCGTCCAGATGAGTCGTGTTCTCAACGATCTGCGTCAGGACGCGAGTCGCGCTCGCAGCTACTTCGGTCAGGTCTTCCTTCATCTACAGAAGGATCTGCGGCTGGAGTGGCGCTCGCGCGACTCGGTCGTAGGAATGCTGTTCTTCGCGCTTCTGGTGGTCATCATCTTTTCACTGGCCTTTGATCCGACGGCGGCGATCTCGCGCCAGATCGCGGGAGGAATTTTGTGGGTTGCGCTGCTGTTTGCGTCGTTCACCGCGCTCAACCAGTCGTGGACGCGCGAACAGCGCAATCGAGTTCTGGAGGCGCATCGCATGTCTCCTGCGGCTCCTTCGGCGCTCTTCCTCGGCAAGGCGCTGGCCAACCTGATCTTCGTTAGCTTCGTCGAACTGATTCTGGCTCCGCTCTTCCTCATCTTCTACAATCTGCACGCTTTGGGGGAGGGATGGAAGATGTTGATCGTAATGCCGCTGGGGACCTGGGCGCTGGTCTGCAACGGAACATTTTTCGCCGCAATGGGCTTGCGTACGCGTAATCGCGAACTGCTTCTGCCGCTGATTCTGGTGCCAATCTCGCTACCCGCGCTCATGGGCATGATGCAGGCGACGACCGCGATCCTGACCGGAGAGTTCGAGCCCGGTCTGTGGATTCGTCTACTCATCGCCTATAACATTGCCTTCACCACGGTCTGCCTGTTGCTCTTCGACGCAGTTTTATGCGCGGAATAACAGGCCAAAACGCAGCAGAATATAAGGATTAAATCAGCATCGCCGAAAGCCTGACTTCGCGATAGACTGATAAGCACCATGCGACGTTCACACATCTTCGGATTCATCGCTCTCGTCTGGTTTCTTCTGACGTTGACGGCGATCGTCTACGCAACGCGGCTGGCTCTGTTCGTTGCGCCCACGGAGGCCACCATGGGCAACGTGCAGCGCATCTTCTACTACCACGTTCCGTCGTCGATGCTGAGCCTGATCTTTCCATATGTAAACCTTGTCGCCTCGATCTTCTACCTCGCCCTGCGACGACGCGAGCCTCTACGCGCACTTACGGCGGATGCCTTAGCTCTGGCTGCGGCTGAGGTCACAGTCGTCTACAGCAGCATCTCTCTGCTGACCGGAATGCTGTGGGGACGAGCAGTCTGGGGCATCTGGTGGACGTGGGACGCGCGCCTGACCAGCATGTTGCTGCTCTGGCTGCTGTACGTCAGCTACCTGATGCTGCGCAAGCTCTCGGCGACAGGCCAATCGCAGACGCTGGCTGCGGTTCTCTCGGTCTTCGCGGCCATCGACGTTCCCATCGTCTTCATGTCGATCCGCTGGTGGCGCGGGCAGCATCCCTCGCCGGTCTTCGGCGGAGGCGCGGATACAGGAATCGATCCCTCCATGATGCCTGCGTTTGGCTGGAATGTTCTGGCCTGGGCGATGTGGGGAGTCTTTCTGCTGGTCTTTCGCTTCGCGCTGGAACGCCGCCGTCAGGCATCGGAACAGGATGCCGCGCTGATTGCAATCGAAGCATCGCTGGAGATCGCTCAATGAAGGAGGATGCCCAATGAATCTCAAATGGATCTTTGGCAGCAGTATGCAGGCGCATCACCTACTCTGGGCCTACCTCGCAGTCTGGATTATTCAGGGCGGATACGCCGCATGGATCGCCTATCAGTGGACGCACACCTTCGATGGTGAAGGGCTGGATTCCATGCTTGAGACGGATTCAGACCTTGAGTCGGACTCGGACGAGGATTCCTGAGTTAGCTGAATGGCTTTAAAAAGGATGAAGCCAAGTAGATCTCCTGGCTTTGCTGTTCGAGTAGTGTCCCATGACGCGAAAGTGCTGGATTTTCGGGCAGGATTTCGCATTATCAGGAACGTTCCGCATTGCTGGAAATCTGGTTCGCGCCTTGAATTTGCTTTTTTGCACAGCGCACTTTGATCTCTGAACTTGCTGTTGAGCGCAAGTCTCGCTAGACTCGCATAGGTGCAAATCATTCAAACAGGTTGGTCGGCAAAATCGCGCGGTGTGCAGTCTTCTGCCCGGACGCTCTCTCGGCAAGGCTGGAGCAAGAGCCTTGCTTTTGCGGCAACACTGCCGCTGCTTCTCTCTCTCGGCTGCCATCGCAACCGCTTTCCCGACGTTCCTGCGGGCTATCGCGAGTTTGCCTACGTCTCCAATGGCGCGTCGAACACGGTCAGCGTTCTCGATCTGGTCAATCTGCGTCAGGATCGCACGTTGCAGGTCGGCAGTCAGCCCAGCGGCATGGCGGTGAACCCAAATCGCGACGAGGTCTACGTCGTCAACACGGGCACGGCTGCGGGGTCAGGCTCCGTTTCGGTGATCGACACCAACGCCAACCGCGTTGTGGCGACGATCCCCGTTCACAAACTGCCCTATCTGATCGACGTTGACGCCACCGGCCATCGCGCCTACGTGGCCAACAGCGGATCGAATACGGTCAGCGTCCTCGACCTCGACCGTCGCCGCGAGATCGGCGTCGTCGGTACCGGCGAGCAGCCCGGACTGGCCCGCATCTCGCCCGACTCGCGCTCTCTGCTCGTCACCAACCGAGCCAGCGGCAGCGTCTCGGTCTTCGCCGTTGAGCCGACCAACGACCATACCCGCGATTCCCTGCCACACCTGCGTACGGTCTTCTCCGGCTGTCCCGGAGCCACCGACGCAGCGATTCTGGGCGACTCGTCGAAGGCCTTCGTCGCCTGTTCCGGCGGGCATCAGGTAATGGTTCTCTCGCTGGCCGCCGCGCCCACGACCTGGGCCGCCAAGCAGGATGCATCTTTGTTGACCGATCACCTGCTCACACTGCTCAACGTTGGTCAGACTCCGGTTCAACTGACGCTCAAGCCCGATGGCGGAGAGATCTTCTGCTCCAACTTCGGCTCCGACTCGATCTCCGAGATTGAGACGCAGACCAACGAGGTTGGCGCAACCTACACCATCGGCAGCAAGCCAGTCTACAGCGTCGTCAGCGCGGATAACAGCACCCTCTGGGTCTCTATCTTCGGCAGTGACTCGGTCAATCTGTGGAGCATCGACGACGGCAAGATGGCGGGCAGCGTTCGCACCGGCCACGCACCGGATGCGCTGGCCTTCTCCGCCGATCAGCATCTGCTGCTAGCCGCCGACGCCCACTCCGGCGACGTATCCATCCTGCGCACGGTGGACAAGAACGGCCCCGCGCTGTTCACCATTTTGCCCGCAGGAGGCTCACCCAACGCCATTGCAGTGAAGGCGATGCAGTCCCAACCCTGACGAATCAAACAGGATCAATTCGTTCTAGTTTGTTATTCCGCTGCGAAGCAGATTTCTCCGCTTCGCAGCGGAATGACAAAGAATCATGGTCTGTAGTCATTCAAAAAATACACTACTGCGCAGACTCCATCTCCTCCAGTTGTTGTGCGCGCTCCTCTTGTCGGGCGACGCGGAGGGCGTAGCGGGTGGCGGAGAAGTGCGCTCCGGCCAGCAGTAGCAGGCCTGAAAGAAAAGCCCACATCATCAGCGTGACCGTGACGTAGAACGGGCCATAGACGGACTTGAAGTCCAGACGCGGCAGCACCAGCACGTAGAGCAACTTGGCTCCCTCCCACAACAGGCCGATGACGATTGCCGTCGGCAGCACGGCGAGCGCCGGAACCTTGCGGTTGGGCAGAATCCAGTAGATGAAGAAGAAGAGCAGGATGCTGGCGACCAGAGCGCAGCCGCGTAGCATTCCGTCGTTGATGGTGGCAAAGAGCGCGCCACCGGTGTGTCCGAAGAAGACCCAGGTGAGCAGCGAGTTCTCTCCAGCCATCAGCGCCACCGAGCCCATCGCCAGTACGCCGACCACTAAGACCAGTCCCAGCGAGACGACCTGATTGTGCAGGTAAGAGCGGTTCTTGCGCGCGCCCCAGACCTGATTCAGCGCGACTTCAAGCGGAAGAAATACGCCGGTCGAACTGACCAGAAGCATCGCGATGGAGTAGAGTTGCGTACTCTTGTGCGGATGCGCCATCGTCTTGATCATCTCGCTCATGATAAAGGTCTGATTGGCAGGCAGAAATACTCCCATCATCTGGCCGACCGTGTTCTCCATCGCGCGCGAGTGGAAGACCTGGCGCGAGAGCGTCAACATCATCACGATGAACGGAAAGAGCGAAAGAATCACGTTAGCCGCAACAGAGAAGGCGTAGGTGTGAACCTCAGTCGTCGTCATGTACTTGGCCAACGCGACAAGCTGCGCGCCCAGTCCATCGTGGCGCACCACAGGCGCGACCTGCGCGATAGGGACAGCCGTGGAATCTTCCATCGGTTCCGGCGCTGCGTCGTGTGGTTCCATTTCTGATTTAAGTGGTTCCGAGGCGGAATTGTCAGTCGACATAAGGCGAATCAGTACTCCATAACTTGCGCGAATAAATCCAACGCCGTGTGCAAGGGTACAGCGCAGTTAACGTCAGGCAGAACGCGACTTCATTTATAGGCTAGCAGACGCGCTCGCGCCCATGCTGCCGCCTCAGCCAACACCGCATCGTCGCCCATGGCCCACTCGTCAAGCTGGGGCAGAAAGCGCGCCTCGCCGCTGTTGCCCATCGCAATGGCGACGTTGCGCAGAAGCCGCTTGCGCCCGGTGCGCTCCAACGGAGAACCCTTGAAGCTGCGCTTGAACTCGCTCGCATCCATCGCGGCCAGCCAGTCCAGCGCAGGATTTACCAACTCGGCGCGCGACTGCATCGAATCCCATCCATTCCGAATGGACGGGTTGTCCAGATTCTGGTTGCTGCCAATATTGACACCTACGGATGCCTTGCGGTTCCATGGACAGACATCCTGACAGATCTCGCAGCCGAAGACCTGCCGTCCCATCTGCGCGCACAAGCTCTGGTCGATTGCTCCCTTTTTTTCGATGGTGAGATAGGCGATGCAGCGCGATGCGTCCATCGTACGCGGAGCGTCGGCGGAGTTCGATCCAAGCAGCGCGCCCGTCGGACACGCATCAATACAGCGCGTACAGCTTCCGCAGCGATCTGCCGCAGCCAGTCCAACCACGCCCTCGGCCAGCGGCAGCGAGGTTACGATGACACCAAGCAGCAGCCCGGAGCCAAGCTGCTGATTGATGACACAGGTGTTCTTGCCGATCCAGCCCACGCCCGATTGCGCGGCCAGACCCCGCTCCAGCATTGGCCCGGTATCGACGTAGCAGCGCGTCGAACACTCCGCCTGCGCCAGTAGTCCGGCTTCAATCTCGCGCAGGCGAGCGAGCATCTCTTCGTGATAGTCGGTCGCAGTCATTGAGCCGTCTTCCCGCCTGCGCCCGCTCCACGCGTAGCTTGCGATCCAGCCCGCTCCCGGCGGCGCCAGATCGACCGAACGCGGAGCCGCTGCCGCCGACGAATATTTCCCGGCGGTACGCATCGCGCAGACCACTACCGAGCGAGCCCAAGGCATCGCCACTTGCAGTCCGCTGCGCAGTAACCGTCCCGCCTCGTCACGCCGCTTGAGGTACTCCATCTCACCCGCGTAGCCCGCGTCAACCCAAGTTGCAAATCGCTCCGCCTCCATGACCGCCGCTGGCTCCCCGGAATCGCGTACCGCTGCCACGCCGACGAGATCGAAGCCCGCCGTACGCGCTGCCTCTTCGACCCAGCCTCGCAACTTCGCGCTCCATTCGTTCGCTCCCATCTCGCTCCTAATTCCAATTATTTTGTCATTCCGTAGTGAAGCGGAGGAATCTGCTTTTCTAGTTGCGTCACGGTTTAATCCATCTGGCAAAACGCTCTATTCCTCGCCACACGCTCTCTCCAGAGTAAATCGCCTACAATCGAAGGAGATGCCAACTATACATTCAGCCTCCAGTAAACTTGCGACTGCCTCCGCCGTAGAGCGCATCGACGTTGTCCTCTTCGACTATGGCCAGGTTCTTTCCGCTCCCGCCGATCCTGCGGCTTGGGCGCGCATTCGCGTCATCACCGGACTCGACGAGGCTCGTCTGTTCGCGGCCTACTGGGAGTATCGCCACCAGTACGACAGCGGCGCGCTGACCGGCCCGGCCTACTGGAGCGCGGTCGCAGCACACGCTGGCATCGCGCTTGACGAGGAGCAGAGAACTGCACTCTTCGCCGCCGACATCGACCTCTGGACTGCGCTCAACCAGCCAATGGTCGAGTGGGCCTGTCGTTTGCAGAGCGCTGGAATCCGCACCGGAGTGCTATCGAACATCGGCGACCGCATCGGCGTAGGCATCGTCGCGCGCCTACCCTGGCTTGCCGCCTTCAATCACTGCACATGGTCCTACTCGTTGCTTCTGGCCAAGCCCGATCCAGAGATCTATCGCAAGACCGCCGAGGCGCTCGACTCCGCTCCCGCCCACATTCTCTTCATCGACGACCGCGAGGAGAACATCGCCGCCGCCGCTGCTCTGGGCTTTCAAACCCAGCACTACACCACCCATGCAGCCTTCGAGAGCGAGATGCGTCGGCGCGGACTCAGCTTTCTGCTCGACGCTGGAATGACCGAAAAGAATACCGAGTCCTTTGCAGAGACGCTGGCAAGGTAACGGTACCTATTCCCAAAACGAAACAGTACAGTCACCCTGCATTAGCATTTCTCAGATTCAAACAACTTAACTGATCTCGTTTCATGGATATTGAGGACAGGCTGCATATTGCGCAACGCCGTAGCCAACAAGACCATGATGATATTTGTTGAACTTCTGCCTTCGGCAGGCTCAGCCGCAGTCCACAACGCAGCCTGTAGCAAGCCGACTCTACGGCGCAACTTTTATTCAGCACGAAGCCTGCTGGCCCTGCTCTGTGGCCTGCTCTGCGTTCTGCTCTGCGCAGCGGCACGAGCGCAGGAGCTAACCGGCCCGCAGCAACTCGCCTTTGCGGGACTTCGCGCTGTGCCCAACAGCCAGAACCAGCCTCAGGGCCAGATCAATGCAGTCCACAGCGACGCGGCGGGCAATCTCTATTTTCTGATCGATCAGAAGGACGGCGTCCGTGTCCTGAAGACCGATGCCACCGCAAGCAACATTCTGGCGCAGGCGCAGATCGGAGCCAAGGGAGACATCGGTCTGGCCATGGCGTTCGATCCATCGGGCAACGTCTATGTCACCGGAACCACCACCTCTGGCGCGTTGACAGCGACCTCAGGAGCGGCCTTTCTCACCGCCAGCGGCACAGCTACAAACTCCTTTGTGGCCAAGTTCGACGCCAATCTCAACACTGTCTTTGTCAGCTTCTGCGGCGGAAGCTACATGGCCGCCAGCTCGATTGCCGCCACCAGCGACGTGGTTTTTATCACAGGCAGCATCTTTGCCACCACCCTGCCCGTGACCTCCACCGGAATCATCCAGACGCCCGCCTACGGCAGTTCGTGGAACGGATTTGTGGAGAAGTTCTCTCCTACGGGCAGTTCCCTGCTCTACGCGACCTACCTCAGCGGAGCCAGCGGCAACACCTCGCCCGCCGCCATCGTCACCGACTCCTCCGACAACGTCTACATCGCCGGTACGACCACCGCTCCGGGCTACCCGACCGTCGCCGCACTGGTTCCCAATCAGTTGACGACGACCGCACTCGGCACGGCCTCCGGCTTCCTGACCAAGCTCACACCCGCAGGCGACGGAATCACCTTCTCCACCTTCATTCCCGGCGCGGGCATCACCTCGCTAGCGCTGGATGCGAGCGCCAACAATCTTTTGCTCTCGGGATCGGTCTCGCTCGGTCAGTTCCCTGTCGCCAGCGTCTCCACGCCACTGACTGCGACGCAGTATCAGGTTCTCCTGCGTATGACGCTTGACGGCAGCACCGTCGTTGGCTCGACTGTGCTGGCTCCGGGATCGCAGTCCTTCGTCGCGGCGGGAGCATCGGGAACGGCGTGGGTGGATGGAATCTTCACCTCGGGCCTGCCACTGCTTCCGCTGACGCCTCTTGCCAGCTTCGGCAACAGCTTTGCCGTGCGGGTGAACTCCGCCAACCTCATCGACCAGACCGCGCGCTTTGGAGGCCTTGCCGCCTTCAGCCCGCTGAACGCCAGCGCGCCAGTCACGCTCACCAGCATCGCCATCGACGCCAGCGGGAATCCACTGCTCGCAGGTAGTTTTCAGCCCTCGGCCAGCCAAAGTCTGCTGGCCACGCAGACCTTCGATCTGCCGCTGAGCAACGCACCGACGACAGCTTTCCCCACTGCCGTTCACGGAGCCGTGCTGCCTGCCTCGGCCTGTAGCGGAAGCCTCTGCCCCGGCGCGGCATCCTACCTCGCCAAACTGACGATTCCATCCAGCATCTCCGCTGCCAAGGCCTCGCTCGCACTCTCGGTTGACGATTCGCCGAACCTTACCCTGCGCAACCTTGGGTCGGCTCAGGCGACCGGAATCAGCATTGCTGTCTCCAGCTTTACCTCCGCCACGAACTGCGCCACCACGCTGGCCGAAGGAGCAGAGTGCAGCATCGCTCTCAGCGGAATCGGCTCGGGCAGCATCACCGTCACCGCTAACAACTCGACCTCGCAGACTCAAATACTCCCGACGCTGGCCACGGGAGCCACTGCGCAGCCCATCGTCTTTTCGCCCAAAGAGCTGGACTTTGGCATCGTAAGCTCGACCAGCGGCGCGGTCTCGCGCACCATCACCGTCAGCAACCTCTCTGCGACTGGCCAGAGCTTTACCTCCGTGCTGGACGTTAGCTCGAAGAGCAGCCCGCCCTACACCTTCGCTCAGGCGACGAGCGACTGCGCCCTAACCGGAGCCAACACCTACCTGCTCTCGGCGGGAGGAGCCTGCCACATCACCATCAGTCTCGCCGCGTCGAACATCGCAGCGAACGATGGAGCGATCCAGCAGAACTGGCTCATCGGCACACGCGATCTGCCGATGACGGCCTACGTACAAGCCGCCGCGCTCTCGCTCTCCGCCTCCGAGATCGACTTCGGAACGCAGTACCCCGGAGGCCTGTGACCCGCGCGCTACCTCTACCTCTCGAATAACTCGACCACCGCAATCGCGCACACCGCCGTTGCGCTGCCCGCGACCTCGCCCTTCACCGTTACCGACCGCTGCCCCGCGACGCTTGAGCCCAACACCGTCTGCCAGTTACAACTCGCATACCAGAACGCGAAGACGCCCTCCGCCGACGCTGAAACGCTGCAACTCGACAAAGGGCTGACCGCGCTGGTCACTGGCCGCTCGCAGCCGCAGCCCGCCGCCAATGGAGCCAGCGTCAATCCCAACCTCAGCCTCTCGACCAGCTCGATCAACTTCGCCACGGCGGTCGTCGTCACCAGCACATCCAGCGGCACGCAGTCGCTCACCATCGGCAATACTGGAAACACAGCCTTCGCGCTCTCGCTGGTTCTCTCGGGAGACTTCACCAATACCACCAACTGCGGCGCAACACTGACCGCCAACGCCACCTGCTCGGTCATCTTGACCTTCGCGCCATCACTGCCGGGAACGCGTCAGGGCTTGCTGGCCGTCACCGCAGGCGCTGGAACTACGCCTGCCTACGTCACCCTCTCCGGCGTCGGCACCGACATTATCTCGCCCAGCGGCAACGGCACACTGAGCTTCGGCGGAGTCGTCGTGGGCCAGCCCTCGGTCGAGTGGATCAAGATCACGCAGCCCTTTACCAGCTTCACTATCGCGACCTCTTCCACCGCAAGCGGTTCGCCCTATACTGCCGTTCTCATCGAAGACATCGGCTATGGTCACGGTCAGCCCGCCAGCACCGCATACTCCACCAGCGCAACCGGAACGTGCCTCAACTGCTGGATCGGCATACGTTTCACCCCGCCCACAACCGGCCTCGAAACAGGGACTCTCACCCTCAGTTCGTCGAGCGTTGGCAGCCCCTACGTCCTCTCGCTGACCGGAAATGGACTGCCGCTCACCGGACTGATCCTCACTCCGGTCACGCAGGACTTCGGTTCCGTGCCGATCAATAGCACAAGTACGACGGCCCTCTTCGCGCTGACCAATCTCGTCTCTGGCGGAAGCTCGGTAACCGTTGCCACGCCCAGCGTTACCGGAAATTTCGCGCTGTCGAATGCAGTCACGGGCGGCTCATCCTGCGGTGGTACGCTGGCCTACACTGCCACTTGCTTCGTCCAGATCGACTTCGCGCCCACCGCTGCTGGCCCGCTTACCGGAACGCTCACGCTGACAGCGGGCAACTCGACAGCAACCGCAACCCTCACCGGCTACGGCGAGACCGACCCCGGCATCTCTCTTACGCCCAACGCGCTGGTCTTCAACAACCTTCCCGGCAGCACAGCGACCCAGCAGACGGTCGTCGTCGCCAACACCAGCGCCGCCAGCCAGCAGATCGGCACACCGACAGCGACTACCTCCAGTTCCAGCGCAACCAGCTTCACCAGCAGCGGCTGTAACAGCGCCACGCTGGCCTCTGGAGCTGCCTGCTCCATCACGGTCAGCTTCATTCCGACGACCGCCTCAGCCATGGGAACGCTCAGCATTCCCGTCACCAGCACCATCGGCGGCTCTCCTGTGCTGACCACCTACACCGTCCCGCTCAGCGGAGCCTACACCACCGAGGACGCAGGCCTCCAGATTCTCGCCAGCGACGCCGAATATGGCCCACAGGCTACCAACTCGACCGGCATCACCCGTCAGTTCACTATCAACAACCTCACAGCCAAATCTCTCGTGCTGAACATCGCTTTGCCCCGCCAGTTCGTCCTCTCCGGCGCGCCCTGCTCCGGCCTCGCGCCCAATGCAAGCTGTAACTTCTCCGTCGCCTTTCTTCCGCTGGACAACGGCGACTTGACCGGAACGCTCTTTGCCACTGGCATGCCGACCGACGGCTCGGCCACGCTCAACGGCCTCGGCTACATCGAGGGCTATGGCGTCGGCGCGGGCGCACTCACGGTCTCCGGCGGATTACTTCCCGGAGAGATTCTCAGCTTTGGCCAGGTTCCCTCCGGCCAGTCGATACAAAAGACGCTGACGCTGACCAACTCCTCGACTACGGCGACGCTCACCGTCCGCCGCATCACCAGCGAGTGGCCCTTCCTCTCAACCACCAACTGCGGTACGACGCTCGCTCCCTCCGCCGCCTGCACTGTCACGCTCTCCTACACGCCGATCAATCAGCAGGTCATAGGCTCCACCGGTCCAGTCAGCAGCAGCGACACTGGCGAGTTGGTCATCGAGAGCGACGCCGCTTCCAGCCCGGATCTGATCGACCTGACCGGAACCTCGACTCCGGTTTACGTCTCCACGCCCTCGAACATTCCTCCACTCGCCGCTCTCACCGCCTCGCAGAGTTCGCTCAGCTTTGCCAATACGCAGGCCGGCAACATCTCCGCCCCGCAGACCGTCACTCTCGACAACACCGGCACAGCGACTCTCAGCATCTCCAACATTCAAAGCTCGCCCGACTATACCGTCACGGCGAGTTGCGTCACGATTCTTCCCGGCGCAAGCTGCCCACTCACCGTCACCTTCACTCCGCAGAGTTCCAGCTCAGGCATCCGCGCCAGCGCCCTCGAAATCTCCTCCAACGCCAGCACATCGCTGGAGTTCGTCTCGCTGGTCGGCGTCTCCAGCCCGTCTACGCTGACCTTCGCACAGAGTCCACTGAGCTTCGGCACCGTTCTGGTCGGATCAACGACAAGCCTCAATCTGCAACTCACCAACAGCGGCTCCAGTGCCATCACCTTCGGCATTCTCTCGGCCTCGACGACGCTGACCGCCGCATCGGACGACTACACCGTCTCCAGCGGAACCTGCCCCAAGCCCGGCGCACAGCTTGCCGCCGGAGCCAGTTGCTCCATCCAGATCGCCTTTGCGCCAACCTTGACCGGGACGCTGACTGGCACACTCAGCATCGCCAGTTCCGCCTCCACGCTGCCCCTGACGGTCGTCCTCACTGGAGTCGGAGCGCAGTCACACCTACAGGTCTCACCCTCCAGCCTCAGCTTTGGCTCCATCGCCATCGACGCTCCGGCTAATCTTTCGCTGACTCTGGCCAACACCGGCACGGCCCCAATCACCGGCATCTCGCTCGGCAGTGCGGGAGACTACGCCATCACCACGCCCTGCGCCGTCGCCACGCTGGCAGTTGGCGCAAGCTGCTCAGTCACCGTAACCTTCACCCCGACGATTACCGGTGCGGACAATGGAAGCCTGACTATCACCAGCTCCGACCCAACCTCGCCCGATACCGTTCCCTTGACCGGAACCGGCATCTCGAACGGCAGCTTCACGCTCGCTGTAGATGGCGGCGCAAGCTCGTCGGCGACCGTCATCAGCGGAACGCCAGCCGCTTAGAACCTCACCATTACTCCGGTCAACGGCTTCAGCGGAACGGTCGTTCTCAACTGCACTCCGGTTAATCCGGCGCAGTATGCGACCTGCTCGCTTCTTGCCTCCAGCGTCACGCTCAGCGGCAACACCCAAACCGCCGTAGCTACGCTGAACACCGTCACCGAGGTCGGGTATAACTCGAAACCAACGCTACCCGTCCGTCGCAGCTTTGGCCAGACCGCTCTCTGCCTGTTCTTCCCTGTGATCTTCTTTACCTGGAAGGCGCGCACCTCGCGCAAGAACGCATGGCGACGAGTTGGCCCGATTCTATGGGCAATCTTCGCCGCCACAGCTCTGCTCACCTCCAGCGGCTGCGGCAGCAACAGTTCCAGCTCCAACCTGCGCTATTCCTCGCCCGGATCCTATCAGTATCAAGTCACGGCGAGTTCGGTTAGCGGTGGCGTTCAGACCACTCAAACGGTAACCCTTAACCTCACCGTAAAGTAGTTTTCATCGAGCCAGAGCATTTTCCCCAAAGGGGTAGAGTGCCGTGGTGCGAGCAAAAAGCAGATTCCTCCGCTTCGCTACGGAATGACAAACAAAGTGCTCTATAGCAATAGTGAAAGGTGTAGACCATCGTGGCGCGAGCAAAATGCGGGGATTCTTCGCTACGCTCAGAATGACATTTTTTTTGTCTACAGCAATTTAAGAAATGATCTAAATGATCCTCAGCGCGCGAGTTTCGGATATTGCGGAACAGAGTTGAGCCTGAAGCTGAAGCCAGTGCTGATTCCGTAGGGACGCAATGAGCCGTAGGTAAAGTCCGGCCATATCTGATACTCCAAGTCGACGGCGCGAAGGGTGATGCGATCTGTCAGTTGGTAGTCCACGCCACCACCAGGAGCAAAGGCAAGAAAGCTTCCCTGAGCGTAGTGGTATGGGAGAACAATCTTTCCAGCGCCAACTAGAAATTTGGCATAGGGTCGCAGATTGCTGCCTGGTCGAAAAGAGACTCGTGGGCCGATGAAGTAGTTGGCTTCGGTGACGTCTTCAGAAGTGTGGTAGTGCAGAAAACGCGCCTCGGCCTCAATGCCGTAACGCAAGACAGGATGAATGTCCGCATAGGCGACGAATCCGGCGAGATCGCGCTGACCGTAGTCGGCCTGAAAGATGGAGCCTTCACCACCGACTGCGATGTACGCACCGGATCCCGTGGCGGTCGGCATTGCCTGCGCCGACAGAGAGTGTGACAGCAAGCTGGCAAATAGCAAAGAGAACATCACTCGGCAAAGCTGGCCGAGGTATTTCATCGGAGGCCTCACTGGGTGATGGTCATGGTCATGACCTGAGTCTCTGTGATTCCGGTATTCTGGCCGGATGCAGAGATTTTGAAGGTGTAGGTTCCAGGCGGTGTTCCGCTCGTCTGCAATCCAGAGCAGCCTGTAACGCTAAGCGTTGCAGTGACCGCGCAGAGGAGCAGAAGAAGTCCAAGCAGTGGGCGACGGCGTCTGCGCAGGAAGAAAAGTCCCGCAAGAAATGCTCCGGGCAAAAAGCATAATGCGACAGGAGAGTTCCGAAGGTTGCGAAGGCTGGCTTGCGCTCCTGAGCCAAGAGGATTTCCCGTGTCGATGGTGAGTTGTACGCTAGCGGTTCCGTTGGCGGTGAGCGTGGTCTGTGGAGTGCTGAAGGTGCAGGTCGCGGCATAAGGAAGCCCAATGCAGCCGAACTGCAAGGTATCCGCAAAGCTCTGCACCGAAGCGATGGTGAGGTTTACGACGGTATTCTGTTTGCTCTGCATGTTTATGCTGGTTGGATTCATCGAGATCGTAAATTGCTCGCCAGCGCTGGCCGTTACGGCGGTCGCTTGCGATGTGGAGGAGGAGTAGGACGAGTCGCCGCTATAGCTTGCGGTAATGCTCTCAGGGCTACTTTGCAAAACAATGGATAGAGTGGCAACGCCCGTCGAGTCGACCGTACTGCTGCTGATCGGAGTGCTTCCAATGGAAAAGAGAACGGTGCCAGTGGGAGGCGCGCTGCCGGTCCAATGCACTACGGCAATCAGTGTCGCTTGACGAGGATTGAGTGGGTCGATTGCCGATGCGGTCAGGGTCGTGGTCGTAGGACGAAGTTGCACACTCTCGGTCACAACGGAGGAGACGCTGGAGAAGTTATTATTGTCACCGGCATAGCTGGCCTGAATAGAGTGATCGCCCGTTGTCAGGGAAGCCAGAGTGAGCGAAGCCTTCCCGGTTGCATCCAGCGTTGCCGTGCCAAGAAGGGTAGAACCGTCGGTGAAAGTGAGTGCGCCGGTGGCTGCTCCGACACCGCTATTGCTGACCGATGCAGTAAGTACGATGGGGGTAAGCGCCAGCGTTGGATTGGCGCTGGTTGTCAGCGCGATCGAACTAAGCTGTTTGACGACGAGCGTGTATGGAACCGAAACCGACGCACTCGCCTTCCCGTCGCCTGCATAGCTGGCAACGATGGTGTGCGTTCCGGGAGCGAGCGTTGAGAGGCTGAGTGTGGCAACCCCGTTTGCGTTGAGCGCTACGCTGCCAAGGGAGACACCGCCATCGGTAAAGTTTACCGAGCCGGTGGCTGTTCCGCTGTTACAACTGATGGTTGCGATAAGAGAGAGTGCAGTGCCATAGGTGGCAGGATTAGCGCTGGACGCCAGAGCGATCTGCGTATTAGCGTTGAGTACGGTCTGGGTCAACGATCCCGAGGCGGCGCTGTAGTTTCTGTCGCCAGCGTAGATAATGGAAATTGGATGCGAGCCAACGGCCAGCGACGACGTCTGGAAGGTCGCGACGCCAGAGGGGCTGAGCGCGACTGTGCCAAGAGTCGTCGTGCCATCCACGAAGATTACGTTGCCTGTGGGGACGAGTGCGTTAACTCCGGTAAAGGTTGCAGTGAAGGTAACTCCTACTCCGACGATGGAGGGGTTCAAACTGGAGGTAAGAACGACAGTCGGAGCCTGAACGATCTGCTCTGCAATCGTGGCTGAGGTGGACGCAGCGTGATTGGTGTCGCCGGAATAGATCGCCGTCAGATTATTTGTGCCGAAGGCAAGACTGCCTGTTGTGATGGACGCTGAAACGCCAAGCAAAGGCACGGTGCCAAGTGTTGTCGTTCCATCCATGAAGTTGATGGAGCCGCCAATACTCGGACTGTCGCTGGTGACCGAGGCGGAGAGAGTAATGCTCTGTCCCACGATGGATGGATTTGCTGTTGAGGCGAGAGATGTGGTCGTCGAAGCCTGCTGAACGATAACCGAAATAGCAGGAGAAACTGCCGATGCATTGTCGCTGTCCCCGGCGTAGGCCGTTGTGAGAGTATGTGTGCCGATGGAAAGGCCTGATGTACTGAATAGAAATGATCCCGTTGCAGAGACGGATTGTGTCGCAATCACTGCGTTGCCATCGCGCAACGTGAGCGAGCCAGTTGGTGCGACTCCGTTGCTGGAAAGCGTAGTCGAGACGGAGAGGGCAGTGCCAGCGTCAATGGCCGCTGTGGGGCCGGCAAGCGTCAACGCAGTGGTGGCGAGGCTGATGATCTGTTGCAGGGGTGTTGAAGTGCTTGCCACGTAGTTCGTGTCGCCCGCATAAGTCGCGCTCAGCGAGAGCGTACCGAGTGAGAGCGTTGAGATGGTAAATGTTGCGGTGCCCTGTGTGTTTAGTGTGGCCTGACCAAGGGTAGCGCTTCCATTGCTAATCGTGACGATCCCCGTTGGAATGCCAGTTGAACTGGTAACGGTAACGGTAAAAGTGACAGGCTTTCCTGCCAGGCTGGAGGATGCCGATGTTGAGAGAGTTGTGGCGGTTTGGGTGATAAGAATCTGCTGCGAGAGTGCGGGCGATGTACTGGCTGCGTAGTTGGTGTTGCCCGTGAAATCTGCGGAAAGACTATGCATTCCGGCGGAGAGTGAGTTTACACCAAGCGTCGCCTGACCGGACGCGTTGACTGCGGCGGTGCCAAGTATGGTTGCCCCATCGGAGAAGGTGACCGAACCGGTAATTGCACCGTAAGCGGTTGATCCACTCTTTATCGCCACATTTGCGGTGAGATTAATAGTGGCGCCGGCATTGGCCGGATTGATATTGCTGAGAAGGGCGACGGTGGTGGGAATCTGTGTGATGGTCTCGACCAGACCGGTGGAGGAACTTGTGACATTGTCGATGTCGCCGCTATAGGTGGCGACAATCGGATGCGTTCCCGGAGTCAGCGTGGAGAGCGTGAGGGCGGCGGTTCCCGTACCATCCAGAGTCGCAGGACCAAGGCTGGTTGCGCCGTCGAAAAACTGAACCGTTCCAGTGGGAAGTGGGCCGTTGGTGCTGACGACGATCGCGGTAAACGTGATCGTTGATCCGACATTCACGGTCGCGCTGCTGGAACTTATCGTGGTGTTTGTCGTCGCAAGATTCACCACTTCATTGACGACGTTGGATTGCGCTGTTCCGTTGGTTCCGTCGCCCGCATAACTTGTCGAGAGGCTGTGTGTCGCCGCTGAGAGCGACTTCGTCGTGAAGGTCGCTACACCGCTGGCGTTCAAGTTGACGCTGCCAATTACGATTGCTCCGTCGTAGAAGGTGACGGCCCCAGTGGGCGTACCGGTCGCTGCCGTGGCCGTTGCAGTAAGCGTTACTGAATTTGTGACGACTACGGAACTTGGGGCTACGTTAAGAACCAGAGCCGCGGGCTGCTTGACCACCTGATTCAGTACTGGGGAGACGCTCGCCGCATCCTGGAGGTCGCCGGAATAACTGGCAGTAATGGGATGTTGCCCAAGCGTAAGAGTAGAGACGGTGCAAGCAGCGGAGCCGTTTGCAGCAAGGCTGGCACTACAGAGTTGAGTCATTCCATCGAGGAAGACCATGGCGCCGGTAAGCGTAGGCGACGCGCTTGAAACCGCAGCGGTGAAGGTAACGGAAGCGCCGATCAGACTAGGATTTGCGCTGGAGGCCAACGATACGGAGGTCGGCTCTACACTGAGTACCTCGCCTGAAAGACTGATTAGCGCAGGACGATTGCTTGCATCGGAGTTGACTGCAATCGATCCATCCGCGGGATCTCCAACCACCGTTGGAGCGAACTCCACGCCCAGATTGCAGGAGAGGCCACTGGCGACAACTGTGCCGATGTTGCAGGTCGTTGTCGATGAATCGAGCGCTGCATCAACCAGAGTGGGCGCGCTTATTGTTAGTCCTGCATTGCCGTCGTTTTCCAACCCTTCGGATTGGGGCGCGGAGACTTTGCCGACGCGCATGACGGGGTACTCAATTGAGATTGCTCCGGCGCTGATGCGTCGGATTCGGTTATGAAACATGTCGGCGACAAAAAGGTTTCCAGACTGATCCATGTAGAGCGCGTATGGACCATAGAAACTGGCGAGATTTGCCGGACCCGTGTCCCCAGCAAATTGATCGCTGCTGGTTCCCGATATGGTCTGAATAATCTGCGTGGAGGAGTAGACCTTGCGAACGCGATTGTTCCCGGAGTCTGCAATGTACATATTTCCAGCGGTATCAAAGACAATGCTGGCCGGAGAGTTCAACTGAGCCGAGGTGGCAATCCCGCTGTCGCCGGAGTAGCCAAGCGATGCATTGCCCGCAACCGTCGAGATCTTTCCATCCGTGCCGACCTTGCGAACCACATTGTTGGTCAGGTCGGCGATATAGAACGATCCGTCCGCGCCGAAAGTCAGGCTCCACGGAGTGTTGAGTTGGGCGGAGACTGCTGCGCCTCCGTCACCGGAGAAACCTGCAACGCCCGTACCCACGACGGTGCTGATGAATCCCGTCGTCGCGCTGACCCTACGAACCACATTATTGCCCGTATCGGCGATGTAGAGGTTCTGTGCAGAATCGAAGGCGAGGCCCTCCGGCAAAGACAGTTTCGCGCTGCTTGCGGCAGCTCCATCTCCTGAATAACCCTTTGCTCCCAGCGTACCGACTATGGTGCTAATCACTCCGCTGGCTGCGTCAATTCGTCGGATCGCATGATTGCCCATGTCGGCGAAGTAAAGATTGCCGGCCCCATCCATCACGATGCCCGCAGGGTTGCTAATCATGGCTTGCGTCGCCAGACCGCCATCTCCTGAATAACCGGGAGTTCCAATGCCCGCAACCGTAGAGATCATTCCCGTCGTTGCATCCACCCGACGAATGCGGTTGTTTTTTGAATCGGAGAGAAAAAGATTGCCCGCAGTATCGACAACTATCCCCGTGGGCAGAAAGATAGGAGCCAGCGTCGCAGGAACGCCGTCCTGGCTGTAGATCCAGGCGCCGTCACCGGCAACCGTGTCAATGCGACCGGGAACAAGAATGCCAAGCGATCCGGTTGCCATACCCGATAGAAGAGTGTATCCCAAGACCGTTCCGCTGGAGTTTGTCAGTACAACCGCTCCAGAACGAAGGCCTGGATAGAGGGGAGAAAAGATGACATCAACCGTGCATTGCTGCCCGACTAAGTAGTTTGTTCCTGATGCACAACTTCCACTGCCCGCTGGTTTGAAGTCGAGATTGGCGTTGCCTTGCGTAATGACAATCGGAGCCGACGCTGTATCGCTATGGACAACTGTTACCGTGACAGTGAGCGGTGTCGCCTGCTGGCCGACTACCGTATTGCCTGGAAACGCCGCCACAGCAAGAGGAACCACTTGCGCCTGCGCTGCACTCTCCATCCAAAGCGTGGCTATCAGAAGGAGCCAGACGGTAAACAGAGATTCTGCTGTAGATATCAGAAAACTCTTGTAGCGGTGTTGCACGCAAATCCGAGAAGAAGACACTTCATTTTCACCAAATAATGCTGACGGAATATATGATCCTGAAAAATAGTAGCTGGCCACAGAACTAAACAAAATAACTCGTTCGCATAAGTGAAAAAGTATTAAGTTGTAGGTCATTAGACCGTTGGTTGTAGGCAAGCAAGTCGATGTTAGATCCATTACATTTAGTTCGCCTGAGAGACTGTTCCCCAATGTTTCATGTGACATCTATCGGCAGATAATGCCTTACCATGAGGCTGCAAAAGAAAGATGGAAATTCCGCATCGACCGCTTGAGTCTGCCACGCGGCGGCACATGTGTTGGATATTGTTGAGCAAACGCTGGTAGATGGGTAAGACACATCAAACAAGACACTTATAAGTGTCAGCAGAAACAGCAATCTCTGCACCGAAGTACGGAAGCCGCTATCATCTCAATTGTTGTCTTTGATTGTTCTACGTTTGCTGTGAAAAAACTTATGGTGCGCCCGGAAGGATTCGAACCTCCGACCCTTTGGTTCGTAGCCAAATGCTCTATCCAACTGAGCTACGGGCGCACATTGCCTGGGTGGCAACTTGTCTGACTGCCAGCATCCATCGGGTGGATACCAAGGTGGCAATCGCTTGACTGCAACTTTTCAGCTGCGACTTTTCAAGAATAAAGGATTGTTGCTCAGAGAGCAAATCGTATATCGAATTGCTGCGTTTTTGAGCTTTGTACTGCGATCTACATGCCGCAACAAGCTGCGCTCCGTACGTCTAGTGCGTCGGTGGATCGAAGTAGTAGGAGACGTTGATGTGGCTGCCCGTGTAAGCATCTGGCAGCGGGCCAAAGGTATCGATATGACGGACGGCGTTCAGAGCGGTCTGGTCAAGAGTAAAGTCGCCACTCCGTTGCGCGACGACAATGTGAGAGAGCGAGCCGTCGCGTTCCACCTGAAAGGTGATGTAGACGCGGTGGCCGGGAGCCTGCGAGTCGAGCATTCCGGTGTACCACTGCTGCGCCACCTTCTGCGTGATCTGCTGCACATAGTAGGCAAAGCGGGTGCCGAAGGCGGCATCGGTGGTTCCCACGCTGACGGTTCCGGCGCGAGTCTGTGTGCTGCTCATGGCGATCTTCATCCCGGTCGCCTCGCCGGTCTGCACCTTGGTTGGGTCGATCTTCATCGGCTGGGGATGCAGCGGCGGCGCGGGAGTCGACTTCTCGGCGACCTTCACCGGAGTCTTTGCTGGCGGCTTCACCGGTGTCTTCACCGGCACAGGAACCGCGTCCGGCGGCGGTGTCTCAATGGTCTTCGGCTTGGGCTCTACGGGAGCGGGCGAAGGAGCGTCTGTTGCCAGCATATTGTTGGCGTCTGGCGGCTGTTTGGGCGGAAGCGGCAGAGCGTTGACCATTGAGGCCTGAATCGCTCCTGCGGTGGCCGTGGCATCGCCCCAGCTCTTGCCCGAGTGCGCGATCCACATCCCGACCAGAAGCAGAGCCGCAAAGGCTCCATGCAGCGCGATAGAGCCAGCAAAGCCTCCGCCAAGCGATTCGCCGCGCGGGTCAATTTCGGAGGCGCGAGTTTTGAGCTTGATCTCCATGGCTGCAAGCCGATTACTTGGCCGCGCTCTCCTCGCCCGGCGTGGACTCCAGCGGCTGAGTAACGATGCTGATGTTGGTGATTCCCGCGCGCTTGACCGCGTCCATCACCGAGGCAAAGGCGCCGAAGGGAACCTTCTCGTCGGCGCGCAGGTAGATCGTCCGCTTGGCGGGATCGCCCTTGCCCGTACTGCGCAGGCTGCTGGTCAGATCGTCAAGGTTGATCGCCCGATCCGCCCCACCCGTCTGCAAATAGACAACCTGATCCTTGTTGATGGTGACGACAGTGCGCTCTTCCGTCAACTGGTTGACCGAGCGCGTATGCGGCACCGCGACGTTGATCCCGGACTGTAGCACCGGAGCCGTCACCATGAAGATAATCAGCAGCACCAGCACTACGTCGACCAGCGGCGTAATGTTGATCTCGGCCAGCGCCGTCTGGGTGCGGTTATGGCCACCGCTATTGGTCGAGAAGGCCATGGCTATAGACTCCTGCGACGAGGCTCGGCGTACTCGGCATACTCTTCATTTGGAGCGAGCGGGGTCTGCGGAGCAAGTAGAGCGGCGTTCTCAATGGCGTTCAGCAGCTCGCGTCCGAAGTCGTCCATGCGCGAGCCGAAGTCGCGCAACTGCGCAGTAAGTTGGTTATATCCGACCAGCGCCGGAATGGCGACGGCGAGTCCCGCAGCGGTGGTAATCAGCGCCTCGGAGATA
>Ga0302274_10001306_pt1 | contig 24105 bp, 21 predicted proteins | sample III_Bog_N2_1_FD_198755 | JGI IMG/M metagenome (GOLD analysis project Ga0302274, IMG submission 198755) | Peat permafrost microbial communities from Stordalen Mire near Abisko, Sweden - III_Bog_N2_1 | ecosystem: Environmental > Terrestrial > Soil > Wetlands > Peat | place: Sweden: Abisko...
GACTTCGTGTGAGTTACTTCTTGTGTCTTGAGTCGTTGACCACGCAGGTTTAACCCCACGCAATTCAACACCCGAGCTCACATACCCACACTCGTCGGTTGTCTGTAAACTTTTAAAGAACGGCTGACATTTTTACTATTTTAAATAGCTTCTTGCGTCGCTAGAAAATTTAGTGGTTGCGGGGGCAGGATTTGAACCTACGACCTTCGGGTTATGAGCCCGACGAGCTGCCAGACTGCTCCACCCCGCGTCAGGAGGAGTAAGACTATAGCAAAGGATGGGCAGGTCGTCAAATACTATCTGCATTTCACTTGTATTAGCGGGGGAAAAGTGGGGGTAGCGCCGAGGGCGCTAGCGAGGGGCGGCCCCGCAATCGGTTTACTCCGTTCGTAGTGAGCTTGTCGAACCACAAGCCACTTAGCCAAAGGCAAACCAAACAAAACCGCCGGTGGCAGACTGGCAACTGATTACTTTCTTTGTGCGGACATAAAGAAAGCAATCAAAGAAACGCCACCCCGCCCACATGCCACAAAGCAAGACGTTGCTAATCCTACGAATATTTTCTATTTTCGTTTTTTCTTTTTTTGCCCGCCAAGGCGTGCAGAAGGCTGGCGCATACCTTTTGCGATGGGCGTGGAAAGCAGTCGCTGGCGCTGGTCGCGCAACTTGGTATACTCGGGATTGTCACTGTTCAGCCCGGTCAGGTATTCGTTCAGCACCGTCAGCGCTTCGGCGCGATGCCCCACGTCCTTGAGTGCGGCTGACAGGTTTTCAGCCGATCGAAGCGTATTGATATGATGCATTCCATTTACCTCTTTGAAAATATTCAAGGCTTGCTTCATCATCTGCAAGGCGTTTATTGGATCGATGTGGCGGGATAAAATAGCAACTTGACTCATGGAGGTGGCAACGGCGGGATGGTATTCGCCAAACAGGTCATTTCGAATAGCCAATCCTTGCCTTGCAAGTTCCAAAGCAAGCACGGGCTTACCCAAGGAATTGTGATATTGGGCAATATTGCTCAAGGATGTGGCGGTATCAGGGTGGCGCTCACCGAAAAGCTCACGACGGATAGCTAAAGCTTTCTCCGTGAGCCCCAAAGCAAGTTCTGGCCTGCCCAAGTCGTGGTGATAATTGGCGATAGAGTTCAATGATGTGGCGATATCTGGGTGATATTCACTAAAAAGTTCGCGGCGAATTGCCAAGGCTTGCTCCTCAAGTTTCAAAGCAAGTTTTGGTCTGTCCAATACAAAATGATAGTAGGCAATATTGCCTAATGACATTGCGACGTATGCATTGCGTTCACCAAAAAGCTTGCGTCGAATTGCCAATGCTTGCTCACCAAGCACCAAAGCATGCTTTGGGTTGCCTAACTCATTGTGATCGCCAGCTAGGTTGCTTAGCGACATGGCTGTGTCGGCGTTGTTATCACCCAAAAGCTCGCGGCGAATCAACAAAGCTTCCTCGTGCTTTTTCATTGCATCGCGAGCATTACCAAGGTGGGCTTGGATCGAAGCCAAATCATTGAGCAAATGGGCTTCCAGCTCCCGGTCTATCGGACTTTGTTTTCGCAGCAGTACAAGTGCTTGCACTACCGTGTTCAGCGCCTCGATATAGCGCCCCTGCTGATGGAGCGGATAGGCATGAAGCCAGATAAGGCGTGGTGCGTGGCTGGGTGCATGTATCAGAGCATGTTTCAGCCAAGCTTGGAGGTGATCGATCTCGGCCTCGAATCGAAGTAGCTTGGTGTATTCGTCGCGATGCTCCTGAAACCAGTCGCCTATGCGACGGCATATTTCTTCTGCCCATATTTTACGAACTGCCAATGGCGCTTCTTCTCGGCGAACTTCCCCGACCAAGCGGTGAATCGCATAACTTTCCCCGATAGGCGTTTTTTGCAGCAAACGCAATTCGACGCCGAGGGAAAGGGCACCTGCCAGTTCCAACCGATTTTCCACCGCCAGCAGGGCGCATAGTAATTCCAACCCCATCGGTGCGGTGCCGCTCCAGGTGAGTATGTTCAGAACCTCGCCAAGGCGGGGTTCCTCCGCGAGGACTTCTTCACCAATTTTAAGGGTGGCGTAGAGGTCTGCATCATGCTTGGTGAAACTGGACAGCTTGTTTGGTAGGGCTGCCTTGAGATTCTGAGCAAGCAGCTCGCGGTATTTTATCCAACTGACCGATGGGCGGTGACGAAGGTAAGCGCCAGCAAGTTCCAGCGCCAGCGGAAGGCCGCTAAGATCATCAGCAATACCTTGTGCAGCGATAGCCTCTTCCTCGTCAACAGGTGCGCGTCCCGCCTCCTGTTTGAGCAGATCTAGTGAAAGTTCACTATCGAGGGTTTCCAGCGGGACGGGAGTAAAACTCGGAAGATCAACCCGGCTAGTGACCAGAATGTGGGGGGTTGCCGAGGGGGCCGGCAAATAGGGTGTGAGTGTGTCTTCGCTCTCCACATTGTCGAATATGATCAGACAACCAGAATAGCTGCGCAGGCGCTGTCGAGCAACATCCAGCTTTATTTTATGCTCCGACAGCGGCGCGATCCAACTGGCCTTTTCGGCCAAGTCAATCAGCTGGCTGTCAATGTCCTGGTCGGCATTTATCCAGATCACGCCGTTGGGATAGGCATCCTTGAATCGGTAGGCATATTCCACCGCAAGTTGGGTTTTTCCCAAACCGCCTAACCCCCGAAATGCTACGGCTTGGCCGATAGCGGTGGGGTGCCCCTTAGTGAGCACATCGCGGACTTCTTGCAAGGCGTACTCGCGACCAATGACCTGATCGCCTTTTTGCCGGAACGGAATATTGAACGGCGGATTGCGCGGGTCGTAGGAGGGATTGGACGACGGAGTAGCGGAAGGAGCAGGTTGCGCAGATGAGGCATCGGGTTGTTGGTCGGTTGTGCTGGCGTGTGTGCTTTGCGTAGTGTTCTTTGGTGGCAGATTTAGCTTTTGAGCGGTGGATGGTTTAACGGCTAACGGTTGCCCGGTGAGATAGCGGCATAGCATTTCATACCCGTCACCCTGATCCAAAGCATAATGCGAAACGGCTTTCAATGGATTCGGCACAAACCCAGCATCGGCAATATTGAAGATAATCGGAACATATTTACGATTGAGGCTGTCGTTCTCGTATATGTCCTGATAAGCCAACAAAGATTCCCATTTGACACCTTTACCTGTTCCCGGTTTTTCTTTGCGTTGAACCCGATCCAGATAAATTTCAGTGCAAGCCACCAGTACAAAATCGGCGTCATTCAACCTTCTTTCCATCCATAACGGCCAGCCTTCATCTGGCGAACCGTTGACGTACTGGTCAATATCGCAATCAATACCATTTTTATTGAGGCGGTCAGATAGTTCTAGAACGCGCTGGCGGTGATGATCTGAATCGTGGCTGTAGCTGATAAAAACTTTAGACATGGCCTAGGCACCGCTAGAAATTATGGTTATATTTTCTTACCTGCTGGAAATCACGGGGGGGCAGGCCCTGCAATCTCGCATAAAAAACAAATAGAGATAACCGACAGCTTGCCGAATCGGCGCGAAGAAAAAGCAGAGAGGTTTGCAGTCATGTTAGCCTTGCATAGCCATTCGACTAAGCGAGCAAACAACGCTCGCCAAGTCGCTGGTTATTCCCCAATAACAAACTTGCTGATTAGTGGTGCGGGAACTGATACCCACACTTGATTCTGATTATCTGTTGAACGCGCAGGAGATTCTACGGAAGACCTTGGACTGGGACAAGCGAAAACTTGGGTGTGTATCCAATAGCCGCATCACTGCCCCTCGAAAGACACCAACACGTCATCCGGCATCGGAGCATCGAAGTCCGCCGGAACAGTCAACCTCCCCGCGAGCAGGCCCAGTTTGCGCTTTTTAGTAACGGGTATAAATGGAATCAGTCGAACCATGGGCTTGCCCGCCTTGGCGATCACCACTTCCTCGCCAGCCACCACTGCATCCACCAAACGGGAAAGATGTATTTTCGCTTCATTAATATTGATAGTCTGCATAGCTTGCTCCTTGTGAACTAAGTTTAATCTAACCATACAGGTGGCAGATAGCAAGATTGAATGAAACAGGCTGTTGGAACGGCTATGCATTCGGGCATGTTTAAAAATTCTGCTGCTGCAACGCCCATTCCACATGCTCGCGCACCAGCGGCGACGTGTCTTGCGCGCGCGCTTGCAATGCAGCCATTACTTCTACGCTCTTTGGTGCATTACCCAGCGCGACCGCGATGTTGCGCAGCCATTGTTCATGGCCTATGCGATAAACGGCGCTGCCGGAAAACTTTTCCTTGAAGGTTGTTTCGTTCCATGCAAATAATTCGGTAAGCGCGACATCATCCAGCCCGTGGCGCGCGGCGAAATCGGCTTCCAGGCTGGTGTGTGCAAAACTGTTCCACGGGCAAACCAGTTGGCAATCGTCGCAACCATAGATACGGTTGCCGATGAGCGGGCGCAATTCCAGTGGAATGCTGCCTTTAAGTTCAATGGTGAGATAGGAGATGCAGCGTCGCGCGTCCAGTTGGTATGGTGCAATGATGGCTTGCGTGGGGCAGACTTCGATACAGCGCTGACATGTGCCGCAGTGATTTTCTTCCGGTACGTTACCCGGCCTATCTACAGGTAGCGGCAGGTCGGTATAAAGCTCACCCAGAAAGAACCATGAGCCATGCTCGCGCGACAGTAATAGCGTATGTTTGCCGCGCCAGCCGAGATACGCCTTGTGCGCCAGCTCCACCTCCATCACCGGCGCGCTGTCGGTAAATACGCGATAACTAAAATCACCCACTTCAGCGCGGATTTTCTCAGCCAGTTTTTTCAGGCGATTGCGCAGCACCTTATGGTAATCGCGCCCCAGCGCATAGCGCGAGATGAAAGCACGGCTGCCATCCTCCAATACTTCCCAAGTCTCTTTCGCATGCGGCGGGTAGTAATCCATACGCAACGAGATCACGCGGAGCGTACCCGGCACCAATTCCGCCGGGCGGCTGCGCTTCACACCATGTTTTGCCATATAATCCATCTCGCCGTGATGGTCGTGCGCCAGCCATTCCAGCAGGCGCGCTTCGGCATCATCCAGTGCGGTATTGGTGATGCCTACCGCCTGAAAGCCGAGCGCCTTGCCCCATTCCTTGATCTTGGTGGCAAGCGCCGCATAATCTGTTTGAGAGGTTTCTTTTTGCATAAACTGGATCATAGCCGAAGTGGGGTAAGCAGGCATTACGCCGCTAGGCGGAAGCTCGCAATACCCCTACCTGATGAGGCTGCGACCATGGTCTTTGCCGGAAGACTGGCAGGCGTACTCAAGGCGGGCATGGTGATTTATCTGCGCGGCGATCTGGGTGCGGGCAAGACCACGCTGGTGCGCGCGCTGCTCCAGGCGTTGGGTTACACGGGGCGGGTAAAGAGTCCGACTTATACATTGCTTGAGCAGTATGAAGCGGGCGGGTTACACTTGCGCCACTTCGACCTGTACCGTTTTCAGGATGAGGAAGAATGGGAAACCGCCGGTTTCCGCGACGAGTTCGACGGGCGCAACGTGTGCATCGTGGAATGGCCGGAGAAGGCGCACGACTTGATACCGCAAGCTGACGTGGAGATCGTGTTTGAAATACTACCCAGTGGTCGCGACATCTCACTTCGCGCCAATACACAGACAGGCAGGGAATGCTTAGACTCACTGTAAAGTTCATCTCGTTACTCTTGCTGCTATGGCTGCCGCATGCACAGGCCACCATCACCATCAATTCCGCACGCGTCTGGCCGGCGCAGGAATACACCCGGTTGACGCTGGAATCGAAGCAACCGATTCACTACAACCTGTTCATCGTGAAAAATCCTGAGCGGCTGGTGATAGACCTGGAAGATGTCGAACTCCACGGTGCGCTCGACGAACTCGCGGCCAAAATAAGCAATGACAATCCCCACATCAAAAGCGTGCGCGTCGCTCGCTTCAAACCCGGTGTAGTGCGCTTGGTGCTTGACCTCAAGACCGAGGTCAAACCGCAATTATTCAATCTCAAACCCGTCGCAGAATATGGCAATCGTTTGGTTCTGGACATCTATCCCGCCGTTCCCGTTGATCCAATGATGGCACTGATTCAACAACCGGAAAGCAAGCCGGCAGAAATTCCTGCCCCACATGCAGAAAATTTACCCGTCAGCGCACCCATCCCAACCAACGTAGCAGAACCCGCCAAAGTCGTGGAGGCCGCGCCACCCGTTATGCCGGAGACTCGTGCCAAGCCCGACCAACCCATTGCAAAAACCATCCCGGAAATCAGCACACGTACATTGATCATCGCTATTGATGCCGGGCACGGTGGCGAGGACCCCGGCGCGCATGGACACGGCGGAACCTTGGAGAAAAACGTTACGCTGGCAATTGCAAGCAAGCTGAAAGCAATGGTGGATGACACCCAGGGAATGCGCGGCGTGCTTATCCGCGACGGCGATTACTTCATCCCGCTCGGCGGACGCGTGGTGAAGGCGCGCAAGGCGCATGCCGACCTGTTCATCTCCATCCATGCTGACGCCTTCATCAAGCCGGATGCGCGCGGCTCCTCGGTATTCGCCCTGTCCGAGCACGGCGCCACCAGCGCGGCCGCACGCTGGCTGGCTAAAAATGAAAACGAGGCCGATCTGATCGGCGGCGTAAACATCGCGGCGAAAGACCCCTTCCTCGCGCGCACCCTGCTCGACCTGTCGCAAACCGCTACCATCACCGATAGCCTCAAACTCGGCAAGCACATGCTGAGCGAATTAGGCAGCATGAACACGCTGCATCGCGGCTTCGTCGAACAGGCCGGTTTCGCCGTACTGAAATCGCCCGACATTCCCTCGGTGCTGGTGGAAACCGCCTTCATCAGCAACCCCGCCGAAGAGCGCCGCCTGAACGACGACGACTATCAGGAAAAACTTGCCCGCGCCATTCTCGGCGGCATCAAACGCTACTTCGCACAAAACCCCGCACTTTCCAAACAACGGCTGGCGCAAGGCGAATAGCCGCTCTCCATCTTGCCCTTGTGAACTCAGCGAGAAATTTCAATATTTCTCACGCTGCTCGGAATGACAACTCACACCCTGCGACAATATGCCGCACGAGGCAGGAAGAAATGTTCTATATAATTTTGGCGATCATTAACTCGTTAAGGAATAAAGTAATGAACGCCGTGCATAATGCTTCCTCTATCCGAAGATCATTTCGTATTGTCCTTGCCACAGCTCTCGTTCTGCTGCCGCTCACCGCGATGAACGACGCCCTTGCTTGCGCTACATGCGGTTGTTCCTTGTCTTCCGATGGAGCCTTAGGCTATTCGTCTACAACTGGCTGGGCCATCAGCTTGGACTACAATTTTATCAACCAGAATGAGTATCGTTCTGGCTCAAGCACCATTTCGCCATCGCAAGTGGCAGCAGTCAACGGACAGGAAGTTGAGAATCAAACTATCAACCGCTACTTCACTCTGGGACTTAGCTACTCGTCCAGTGCAGACTGGAATTTCAAACTACTGGTGCCGTACATCGATCGTAGCCACTCAACCTATAGCAACACCGAGACCCTTCCACTCACGTCTGACCAGATAAGCTATGCAACTGCAAGTGGCTTGGGAGACATCAAATTCATCACCAGCTATCAGGGCTTGCTACCCACACACAATCTCGGAGTTCAGGTTGGGGTGAAACTTCCTACAGGCACTTATGGCGGGCAAAATACTGTTACCGGCGCCATAGTAGGAAACCCTGTCAATTTCGGACCAACAGGCAATGCGGCAGGAGCCCCCCTCGATACCAGCCTGCAGGCTGGTAATGGTAGTACCGACATTATTCTCGGAGCGTATTACTACCAACCGGTGAGCCAGAATTTCGACGCCTTTGTCAACGGTCAATATCAAAGATCCGTAAAGCAGCAACTCGACCAAGTTAATCAGGACTACCGCCCAGGCGATACTACAACGGTGAGTTTCGGATTGCGCTACGAAGCCAATCCGAAGATCGTGCCGCAGCTACAAGTAAACGTGACGCATAAAGGTGCAGATTCGGGAGCACTTGCTGACCCTATCGACGTAGAAGGCGTCACGGCGTACTTGAGCCCTGGTGTAACCGTGGCCGTTGCAAATAACACGCGAGTATATGGCTTCGTGCAGCTGCCGATATATAGCTACCTGAGTGGCTATCAACTGTTCCCGCACTACACGGCTTCAGTCGGCATAAACCACGCTTTCTGACCACGCGGCGCTGGCTCGGAGGTGTGGCACTTTCTGACCGGCGCTTTGTCTTAGCTTTTTATCTGTTATTGCGTAATGGAACTCTGAAATGACGCGCGAATATCCCTCCAGCCGCAACACCGTAAATCAGCCTGATCCGTCTCCAGACATGCAGCGACGCGCCCTGCTGCGGGTGGCGCTCGGGCTGGGAATTGTGGCGGCTGGCGGCCTATTCACCCGTTTGGCGCAGGCAAAAGAACTGGAGGTCGGCCAACCAGCACCGCCCTTGGTGCTGCACACTCTTGACGGACACAGCATCGCCACGCACGACCTGCTCGGTCAGGTAGTAATCGCCACTTTCTGGGCTACTTGGTGCGAGCCTTGCCGCGAGGAATTGCCGTTACTCTCGACCTATGCCGAGCAACATGCACAGCAGGGTTTACGTGTGCTGGGTTTCAGCCTCGACGGGCCGGAAGATTTGGCGAATGTAAAAAAAGTGGCGGCAAATTTAAGCTTTCCGGTTGGACTTCTCGGGAATCCTTGGGCTGGGGAGTATGGCCGCATCTGGCATATTCCTGTGAGTTTCGTTATCGACCGCAGCGGTCGCCTAGCCGATAACGGCTGGAATGATGATCAACCCGTATGGACGAAGGAACGTCTACAGCGAATAGTCGATCCCCTTCTGTCGCGCAAGAATTAGAGTGCAGGTGTTTTTTCTACAACTGCGTTAAACAGCCACACATCAAACCGGAAACACCCCTGTACTCAAATAGCGATCCCCACGGTCGCACACGATAAATACGATAGTCGCGTTCTCGACTTGGCGTGAAACGCGTAGCGCCACGGACAATGCGCCGCCGGATGAGATGCCGCAGAAGATGCCTTCTTCGCGCGCAAGCCGGCGCGTCATTTCTTCCGCGTCCTGCTGGCTGACATTCTCCAGCCTGTCCACGCGCTTCGGTTCGTAAATCGCAGGCAGGTATTCCTGCGTCCATTTGCGGATGCCGGGTATCTGCGCGCCGTCTTCCGGCTGTGCTCCGATGATTTGGATATTGGGATTTTTTTCCTTGAAAAAACGCGAGCAGCCCATGATGGTGCCGGTGGTGCCCATGCTGCTGACAAAGTGAGTGATGCAGCCTCGTGTGTCGCGCCAAATTTCCGGCGCGGTGCCTTCGTAATGTGCCAGCGGATTATCGGGATTGGAGAATTGATTGAGGATGACGCCGCGCCCTTGGTCACGCAGTTTATCTGCTGTGTCGCGCGCCAGTTCCATGCTGCCTGCCTTCGGCGTCAGTATCAACTCCGCACCGAACGCGTGCATGGTCTGGCAACGTTCCACGCTCTGATTTTCCGGCATCACCAATATCATTTTGTAACCGCGCATCGCCGCCGCCATCGCCAGCGCAATGCCGGTGTTACCGCTGGTCGCCTCGATCAAGGTATCACCCGGCTTGATGTCGCCGCGAGCCTCGGCATGCGTAATCATCGAAAGTGCCGGACGGTCTTTTACCGAACCGGCAGGGTTGTTACCCTCCAGCTTGGCGAGCAGCACATTGCTACTATCGCCGGGTATGCGCTTGAGTTTGACTAAGGGGGTATTGCCAACGAAATCATCTATAGTTCTGTACATCGCCTTGCTTTCATATTACCGAATGGCGACATGATAACTGGGGCGGCGCAAAACTGCATGGCGAATGCTGCTTGATGTTACTTTCCCTCTCCCAACCCCAGCCGCCTCATAAAGTGGCAGGTATAGCCATGCGGATGCTTGACCAGATACTTTTGGTGATATTCTTCGGCGCGATAAAATTCCTTGAATGGTACGACTTCGGTGACGGCCTTGGCCTGCCAATGACCGGAAGCATCAACGATTCTGATGACCTCTTCAGCGGCGTGTTGTTGTTCTGCATTGAGGTAAAAAATCGCCGAGCGGTATTGCGTGCCAATGTCGTTTCCTTGCTGATTGCGCGTGGTCGGATTGTGCATGCGAAAGAATTCGAACAGCAGATGGCGGTAGCTAAGTTGTTGCGGATCAAACATGATTTTCAGCGATTCGGCATGGCCGGTTTTGCCAGTCTTCACTTGCTCGTAAATCGCATCCGGCGTGTCACCGCCGGTGTAGCCGACTTCGGTTTCCAGCACACCGGGAATAAGCCGCACCAGTTCTTCCATCCCCCAGAAGCAGCCGCCTGCAAGGTAGGCGGTTTGTTGTTTGGTGTGTTCAGTCGTGGACATGGTTGATCCTTTGCGCAAGGTGAAGGCTGTAAATGATAGCAGTTGAACGGAAAATTGCCACGCCGAAATACCTGCTGCTTTTACCAAGACCGAGATGAAAAGAAGATGTGCTATTCATTTCGGACTATAAGCTGGTAAAGTAACGTGGGCATATATCAATCAGAAAGAAGCGCATGAAAAAATTTGCAGACAGCATGGCATTGCTGGCTATCACCGCGTGGGTGGGCGGATTATGGAGCATAGGCTTCGTAGCGGTGCCGGTGCTGTTCCAGACGATGCCGGACAGGATGCTGGCAGGCTTGCTTGCAGGAAAAATGTTCACCTTGGTTGCCTACATCGGCATCGTCAGCGCTGGTTACCTGCTGACTTACCATCTCAATGCATCCGGCAGAACGGCATTCAAGCAGACAGTTTTTCGGGTAGTGGTGGTGATGTTGTTGCTGACCATGGTGGGACAGTTCGGCATCCAGCCCATTATGACCGATCTCAAAGCGCAGGCATTACCCGCCGATGTGATGCACAGCGTCTTCGCCGACCGTTTCAAAATGCTGCACGGCGTATCCAGCATCCTTTATCTGGTGCAAAGCCTGCTGGGAGTTGTGCTGGTGTTGAAGGCCGGGCGCAGTTTATTTTGCGAAGGAGCCCCTAAATGATGCCTTCCCACTACGAGCGCATCGGCGGCGCGGAAAAAGTACGCGCTCTGGTGCAACGTTTCTATCAAATCATGGATGAATTGCCGGAGTCCTATGGCATCCGCAAGCTTCACCCGGAAGACTTACAAGGCTCCGAAGAAAAACTGTTCAAGTTTCTCTCCGGCTGGATGGGCGGGCCGCAGCTATTCATCGAACAATATGGCCACCCCATGTTACGCCAACGTCACATGTCTTTCCCCATAAGCGGCTCAGAACGAGACCAGTGGCTAATGTGCATGGAAAAAGCATTGCAGGACGTAGTAGAAGATGCCGCATTGCGCGCCGATCTCAATGCCTCCTTCGCCAAAGTGGCCGATCACATGCGCAACCGGGCGGAGCAGGCGTAAGGGCGCCTCTAATTATTTTCTATACCGCACACCTCAACGGCCTTCGTTCAGCTTTTGCAGCTTGGCTTTAATCTCAGGCATAGCGGCAGCAGCGGCCTTTTCTCCCTCCAATATGGCGGAGTGACGATCATCCAGACTGCCTTGATCAATACCTTTCGTCATTGGACGAATTACCACGTCCGCCTTGGGTAACTCATACCGATTGATGGTTTGACTCATGATATCGAAGGTTTGCATCAACACATCGGTAGTCGATTCCGTTGGGTTATTCTCTGGCTTATTAGATATATCCACTGCAATGACAAAATCGGCGCCAAGCGCACGTGCCTCGCTGACTGGAACAGGTCTAACCAAGCCACCATCTACATAGCTTCGCCCATTAATCACGGTTGGCTGAAACAATCCCGGTACAGCGCAAGATGCACGTACGGCTATCCCCGTGTTGCCGGTACGAAATATGATTTCCTCACCCGTCTTCAAATCCGTTGCAACGACCGCAAAGGTACGCTGAAGTTTTTCCAAAGGCTTTTGATTTACCGTACTGTTGATAAATTCCTCCAATGACTGCCCCGTAAAAATTCCGCGATTGGGCCAAGACCAGTCGATAACCGCCCCTTCTCTCATTGGAATGGAAAGTTCTTGCAATTGAAAACCGTTGAGGCCGGACGCATACAGCGCCCCGACTGCGGAACCAACACTGGTTCCGACAATGATATCCGGTACGATACCCTGCGCCTCTAGCGCCTTGATCACGCCGACATGAGCAAAGCCACGCGAGCCGCCGCCACCCAAGACCAGCGCCACTTTGGGAGCCCACTTGCGCTTGACGATTTCAGGCTGTTGTATTACCTCAGGATGCACGTCAGATGGCTTGGCTTGCACAACTTCTTCCGGTTTTTTCGGCAGCGTATTGCAAGCGCTCAGTTGTGCTGCAACCAATACCATAACGACCCAGCGCAGCATAAGCGATGGTGCATTTATTGCCCTGCGTGGACGCGTGAATGCAAATATATTCTGCCAGATAGCGAGCATCTTCATCTCCTAATCATTCCCACTCAATGGTGGCAGGCGGCTTGCCGGAGATGTCGTAGACCACGCGGTTAATGCCGCGCACTTCGTTGATGATGCGGTTGGAAACCTTGCCCAGCAATGCATACGGAAGTTCCGCCCAGTGTGCGGTCATGAAGTCCTGCGTCTGCACGGCGCGTAAGGCGACCACCCATTCGTAGGTGCGTCCGTCGCCCATCACGCCGACACTTTTGACCGGCAGAAATACGGTAAAGGCTTGTGAGGTAAGTTCATACCATGATTTGCCGTTGGCATCGCGCGTGTTACGCAGCTCTTCCATGAAAATGGCGTCGGCACGGCGCAACAACTCAGCATATTCCTGCTTCACTTCGCCCAAGATGCGCACGCCCAGGCCGGGGCCGGGAAAGGGATGGCGATACACCATGTCGGGTGGCAAGCCAAGCGCCACGCCGAGTTCACGTACTTCGTCCTTGAACAATTCGCGCAACGGCTCCAGCAGTTTGAGGTGCAGCGTATCGGGCAGGCCGCCGACATTGTGGTGCGACTTGATGGTGTGCGCCTTCTTGGTCTTGGCCCCGGCAGATTCGATCACATCGGGATAGATGGTGCCCTGCGCCAGCCACTTTGCCTGCTTCAGTTTCGCCGATTCGCGCTGAAACACTTCGACGAATTCGCGCCCGATGATTTTGCGTTTTTGTTCGGGATCGGAAACGCCTGTCAAATGCTTCATGAATTCCGCACTGGCATCCACATGGATTACTTTTACACCCAGATTTTTTGCAAAAGCTTCCATCACCTGCTCGGCTTCATTCAAACGCAACAGGCCGTTGTCCACAAACACACAAGTCAGTTGCGTGCCGATGGCGCGATGCAGCAAGGCCGCCGCGACGGAAGAATCGACACCGCCGGAAAGACCGAGTATCACTTCCTCGTTGCCTACTTGGGCGCGAATTTTCTCCACCGCCTCGGCAATGTAATCCGGCATATTCCAGTCCTGCCCGCAGCCACAGATATCGTGCACAAAACGGGAAAGTAGCGCCTTGCCTTGATGAGTATGGGTGACTTCGGGATGAAACTGCACGGCATAGAAGCGGCGCGCCTCATCCGCCATCGCGGCAAAAGGCGTAGTCTCGTTGGAAGCGATTACCGAGAAACCGGGCGGCAGCGCCGTCACCTTGTCGCCGTGGCTCATCCACACATCAAGCAGTCCGTGGCCTTGCTCGTTGGTTTTGTCCTGTATGCCCACAAACAATTTCGAGTGACCATGCGCGCGGATTTCTGCATACCCGAATTCGCGCACCTTGCCGCCCTCTACCGCCCCGCCGAGTTGCGCCGCCATGGTCTGCATGCCGTAGCAAATTCCCAGCACCGGCACCCCCAATTCGAATGCCAATTGCGGCGCCTTGGGCGTTGCTTCCTCATAAACCGAGTTCGGTCCACCGGAAAGAATAATCCCCGCCGGATTAAAAGCGCGAATGTCTTCCTCCGACATGTCCCACGGATGCAACTCGCAAAAGACATGCGTCTCACGCACGCGCCGCGCGATGAGTTGGCTGTACTGGGAACCAAAGTCGAGGATGAGGATTTTTTTATGGGACATAATTTGTATGTAGGGTGGGTTAGCGCAAGCGTAACCCGCCGAAATAGAGTGATGGTGAATTAATCAATATGATAATTCGGCGCTTCTTTGGTGATCTGCACATCATGCACATGCGATTCACGGATGCCTGCAGAAGTGATTTCCACGAACTCGGCCTTGGTGTGCATGGTGGCAATGTCCGGGCAACCGAGGTAGCCCATGCTGGCGCGCAGGCCGCCCATCAGTTGGTGGATTACCGCCAGCACGCTGCCCTTGTACGGCACGCGGCCTTCTACGCCTTCCGGCACCAGTTTGTCCTGATTGGCTTCATTGTCCTGAAAATAACGGTCACTGGAGCCTTGCTGCATCGCGCCCAGGCTGCCCATGCCGCGATAGGATTTATAGGAGCGCCCCTGGAACAATTCCACTTCTCCCGGTGCTTCTTCCGTGCCGGCAAACAAACCACCCAGCATTACCACGTGCGCGCCAGCGGCAATCGCCTTGGAAATATCGCCGGAAAAACGCACCCCACCGTCCGCAATCAAGGGCACGCCGGAACCCTGCAAGGCATCGGCCACATTTTGGATGGCGCTAATCTGTGGCACGCCCACCCCCGCGACCATGCGCGTGGTGCAGATCGAACCGGGGCCGATGCCAACCTTGACACCATCCGCGCCATGATCCAACAGCGCCTTGGCTGCTGCTCCCGTAGCGATGTTGCCGCCAATTACTTCGACCTGCGGGAAATTTTTCTTCACCCACTGCACACGATCCAGCACGCCCTGTGAATGGCCATGTGCGGTATCCACAATCAACACGTCCACACCGGCTTCCACCAGCAGCGTAGCGCGTTCGTCGGTGCCTTCGCCGACGCCTATCGCCGCACCTACGCGCAAACGTCCCAGTTCGTCTTTGCACGCCTGCGGATGCTCGCTGGACTTGAGAATATCCTTCACGGTAATCAGACCGCACAACTCGAACGCATCATTCACCACCAGCACACGCTCGATACGATGTTGATGCATCAATACCCGAGCCTCATCGCGGCTGGCATTTTCCTTCACCGTAATCAACCGCTCGCGCGGCGTCATGATATTGAGGATAGACTGGTCAAGATTGGTTTCAAAACGCAAGTCGCGGTTAGTGACAATGCCGACCACTTGCTTGCCGTCCACCACGGGCAGACCGGAAATCTTGTGCTGGCGTGTGAGGTTCAATACGTCGCGCACCGTCATGCCCGGCGCAATAGTGACCGGGTCTTTCACCACCCCGCTCTCGAAACGCTTTACCTTGGAGACCTCCAGCGCCTGCAACTTGGCGGACATGTTCTTGTGCACAATGCCGATGCCGCCCTCCTGCGCCAACGCAATCGCCAGACGTGCCTCAGTAACGGTGTCCATCGCGGCGGACAACAGCGGAATGTTCAGGGTAATATTGCGGGTAAGCTGAGCGCGCAGACTGACGTCGCGCGGCAGCACATTGGAATGTGCCGGAACCAGCAGGACATCGTCAAAGGTTAGCGCCTTCTGGGTAATTCGCATGGTAAACGTCCTCTGCAAAGCGAGACATTATAACAAAATTACGTCATTCGCTACGAATCAAAGATTTGTGCGGAATTGCCAGTCTGTAAGCAAGGCAAGTGGATGTTCAGCATTCGATTTACGTTTGCCCCGACGTCAGACGAATCTGGGCACAGGATTGAAGTTATTTCGCTACCCTGAATTACCTGTTTTGGGAAACGCAAGCGACATTCGATTACTTTAATTTACTGCCAGAAAAACGCTGTTATCGAAACAACGCTAATCAGCCAATATCTAAATGTCACAGAAAAACATCCCTGGCTTGTTGTCTCAGTTTAGTAAATTTTGAAACTCCTCAATCGGCACCGGCTTACCAAATAAATAGCCCTGATACGCCATGCAACCATGCAGCTTCAGGAAATCCAGCTGTGATTCAGTTTCCACCCCTTCGGCGATTACATGCAGGCGGAAGTTCTTTGCCAAATCGATAATCGTTTTAACCATTACCGCATCATTCGGGTCAGTTATGATGTCACGCACAAAGCTCTGATCAATCTTGATCTGATCGAGCGGCAATTGCTTTAAATACGATAGCGATGAATAACCCGTTCCGAAATCATCCATTGACAACTTGACCCCGAGCGCTTTTAAAGCATACATCTTGGTCACTACGTCGGCCACATCGTTCAACACCACACTCTCGGTCAATTCCAGCTTCAGGCGGGATGCCTCAACGTTATAACGGCTCAGCACGGCGGCTAACATTTCCACAAAATCAGGTTGTCTGAATTGCTGCGCGCTCACATTCACCGCCATTGTCAGGTGACGCGTTTGTTCGACCTGAGTCCAGACAGCAAGCTGGCGGCATGCCGTATTCAAAACCCAGCCACCGATGTCAAGAATTAGCGAGCTTTCTTCCGCAATCGGAATGAATTGCATAGGTGAAACCATGCCGCGTTTTGGATGTATCCAGCGCACCAGCGCTTCTGCACCCAACGGTCGCTGATCACTGTCCACCTGAATTTGATAGTACAAATGCAATTGCTGGTCGGGTACGGCGTGACGCAAATCCGCCTCCAGTGCAGCGTGTGTCTCCACAGCAAGTTGCATGGCCGGATTGAAGAAGCGCAACGCATTGCGTCCCGCCTCCTTGGCTTGGTACATCGACATATCCGCTTGTCTAAGCAAGACATCTGCGTGCTCTTCATTGCCGCGATACAAGCTCACGCCTATGCTAGGCGAGCTGTGCTGCGCATTGCCCTTGAGTTGATAAGACACGCACAGGGAAGCACGAATTTTCTCGGCAATCAGCGCGGTTTTCTGTGAGGCAACTTCAATGTGCTCATCGATTTCTACAAGAAGCACGACGAACTCATCGCCACCTAAACGCGCCACGGTATCCACTTCGCGCGCACAGGACTTAATACGTTTGGCCACCTCAATAACAACAAATCGCCGAAATCATGTCCAAGCACATCGTTAATCATTTTAAACCTGTCCATGTCGATAACCAGCACCGCACCATAATGTTTACTGCGCGCAGAGGCCGACAGTGCCGAGTGTAATCGGTCCATCAATAATCGACGATTCGGCAAACTGGTAAGCGCATCAAAAAAAGCCAGATTGTGGATTTTTTCCTCCGCCTGTTTGCGTGCGGAAATATCATCGAAGTTAACTACGACTTTCTTCAAGTTTCCGTCGGAGTTAAACTCGGGAAAAGCATTAACTAATAGCCAGATCACTCTGGTGGTATCCGGCACTTTGACCCCAAGAACCAGCGCTTCAAGCGGCTTTAAGGTGGCAATCACCCTGCTGACTGGATATTCCTTCGGTTGAATCACTTCTTCTTGTTCATTGATAAAGCACCAAGCTGGGTCTATGGCTATTTTGCCTCGCATCTGATCTTCCGACAGCCCTAGCAACTCTGAGGCACGTTGGTTACTAAAAATGATGCGTGTGTCCGGTGTGTGCACCACAATGGCCGTGTGCAAATTCTTGAGCAGGTCGCGATATTGAGCTTCACTTTCGATTAGCTGCCTCTGTTTTTTGCGTAGACGCTCTTCTGCGTGCTTGCGTTTGGTGATGTCGCGTGAGGAATTGAACAGAACCAGCTTACCATCAAGTTCGAGCGGAAATCCGCTCACCTCGACATCAAAAATAGTTCCGTCATTGCGCTTGTGACGGGTCTCAAACTGGACGCGCTCCTGACAAGAAAACTGCTTCCTAATTACTTGACGGAGTTCCACTTCGGATAATTGTGCATCCCATCGAGAAACGTTCATACCGATCATCTCGTCACGTTGGTAACCCAACATGGTGCAAAACGAATCGCTGGCCTCAATCACGTTGCCCTCAGAGTCAAGGATGTGAATACCATCGCTGGCATTACGCAAGAGAGCAATATTTTTCTCGTTCTCCTTTTTCAACGCGATCTGCGCTTCCTTATTTTCTGCACGCGTACGTAGTGTTTCTATTCCATAGGAAAGGTTGCTTGCCAACTCCTCCAGCAGTGCCACTTCTTCATTGCTAAATGCAAAAGGCGCTGTAGCATACGTGCTAAATACACCAAATACATGATTCTTGATGATTAGGGGAAGCGCTATGCTTGACCGATAGCCTCGCTGGCTTGCGGCCTCACGCCATGGCGCCATATTCGGATTGGCTTGATAGTCATGATTAACTACAGTTGATCCCGTCCTTATCGCAATACCGGCTGGTCCTTGCCCCAATTCGGAATCAGACCATGTAATTTTTATGCTATCTAAATACCCTTCTTCATAACCGGATTGAGCACGCCAGCTAATGGACTTGGCTTCATCATTCTCAGCAAAGCCAACCCAAGCCATGAGGTAACCACCCGTTTCAACAGCCAGTTTGCAAATTGCATCAAGCAGTACGTGTTCATTTTCAGCATGTATTAGCATCGTGCCGCATTCGCTTAAAAGCTTAAGTGCACGGGTGATGGCTTCGCGTTCAACTTCTTTACGTTCTCTGTCGTCAATATTGAACGTCACGCCGATAAACCTCTGGCCCCGCTTGTGCTCATCGCTATCAATGATTTTGCCATAATTGGCATACCAGACCCATGTGCCGTTCTTGGCGCGCAACCTGAATTCGCATCGATATTGCGCTGTAACGCCTGTCAAATGGTTGTTGAGGGCAGTTTTGACAATTGGAAGGTCATCGGGGTGAATAATCGCGAAAATGTCATCAATGTGGGAAGCCGCTTCTTCTTCGTCATATCCGAGTTCCACAAATATTTTAGTTGCTTTGCGTGTAACAGAGCCCGTAACCAGATCGTTTTCCCAAAGATCAAGACCTGCCGCTTCCATGGCAAGTTCCAGGCGTATCTTGTTAATATCTTGTTCATCCTTATAGGTCATTCGATACTCCTAAAAGATAAATGACTGACTGATTGGAGAGAAACATTGACTGGCAGATACTGGTCGAAATAAGACCCTTGTTTTGCGCTCCAATTACTCCGTCCAAGTAATGGTAGGCATTCCGCCACATTTTACTCGCTCCACAGTTTCAATCCAAAATCATATACCAAACCCGCTACCTGCGTTGCCTGGCCGCCTCGAACAAAAATACCGCTGCTGCGGCCGCCGCGTTCAACGATTCGATTTTTCCCGGCATGGGTATGGTGATGCGCTGACTGGCCACCGCCAGAAAACTTTCGGACAGCCCTGCCCCCTCATTGCCGATTGCGAAAGCCAGTTTGCCGCGCAGGTCGCAGTCGTACAAGCTGGTTTTCGCATTGAGTGATCCGGCCAATAGCTTGCCCTGAAATACCGCAGCCACGGCGAGTAAATCCACGGACTCGTGGATGCTGATGACGAAATGCCCACCCATCCCCGCACGCAGCACCTTGGGCGACCATGCGTCGGCGCAGCCTTGGGACAGAAACACGGCATCACACCCCGCAGCGGCAGCGGAGCGCAACATGGAGCCGAGATTACCGGGATCCTGAATATCTTCCAGCAGCAAACAGAAACGGCTATTCGCGGGTGACATCGAAGGGCCGGGTTGTTCGATCAGGGCAAGAATGCCGCTAAGCGTTTTGAGTTCGGAGAGTTCAGCGAACAGGCTATCGTCGAGCTGCGTGAGCGGCACGCCTGAAAGTTTTTTCAGTAGTACAGCCACTTCGCGGTCTTGCGATGCTGCTTCTGTCACCAGCAGATGCTGCGGTTGGTGGCCGGAAGCAAGATAGGCTTCAACCAGATGTATGCCATCCAGCAAGGTCTGCCCGGTTTTTTTGCGCTGACGTGATGCACCGGCGAGCTTGAGCAGCTCTTTGAAAAATGGGTTGTCGCGCGAGGAAATGTGCTTCATTGGGAATGTTACGTTGCCGTTGGTCGCTTACCTATAGGGAGGGCTATTATCATTGATTGTAAGCAATCTGAACAAGCCTTCAATCAAACTTTCCTTTTACCTTTGACTTGGAAATAAAGATGGCATGAGTCCCATGACGTAGCACTCCAGAAACAAAAAAGGCAGCCGAGGCTACCTTTTCTTCGCACATCACAATAATCAGCTCAATCAGCTCGTCACGCGCTTCTTGAATTCGTTGGTGCGGGTGTCGATTTCGATCTTGTCGCCGATTTCGACAAACGCAGCAACCGGCAATTCAAAGCCGGTGCTGATCTTGGCAGGCTTCATCACCTTGCCGGAAGTGTCGCCGCGCACGGAGGGCTCGGTGTACACGACTTCGCGCACGATGGTGTTGGGCAACTCGACCGAGATGGCCTTATCGTTGTAGAACACCACTTCGCACGTCATGCCGTCTTCGAGGTAATTGATCGCGTCGCCCATACTTTCGACTTCTATTTCGTATTGGTTGTACTCACTATCCATGAACACATACATCGGGTCGGCAAAGTATGAATAGGTGCATTCCTTGCGATCCAGGATGACCTGATCGAACTTGTCGTCGGCGCTATAAATAGCTTCGCTGGGTGCGTCAGTGAGCAGGTTCTTGAACTTGAACTTCACCACCGAACCACTGCGACCGGAGCGGCTGTATTCTGCCTTTTGCACAACCAAAGGTTGATCGTTAACCATCACGACGTTACCGGCGCGGAGTTCTTGAGCGATTTTCATAATTATGTTCCTGCCTAAGCTAGATTTTTGGGGTCGCGCATTCTATCAAGGACACCTCTAAAAATCCAATTTTCGTTGCCATACTGCGTTGTTCACAAAAAATTACCCCTCACATATAACTATATGTGTCGTCGCAATTTTTTGTTCACGCCTTGCCTAGCTTATAACCAATGACTTGCTGCGTTTTTTGCAGCTTAGTCAGATGGCTAGTAGTTTCATCAGAAACTTGAATTTTTAGAGGTATCCTCAATACTGCGGGAAAAATCCAGCAGATTCAATGCGAGGCTATTAAAGGAAAGTTCTTGTGCCCAATCATGGGCATATTGCCGCAACATAGACTCATGCTCCCGAAAATCGTTCCACACCTGCCCTGCGCTGCCCAAGGTATCGAAGGACGAAGGATTCCACGCTTCCCACAGCCCATGCAGCGCCTGCACCGCATCCGGCGGCAGCCCGGCACAATACAGCTCCATGAAGGCACGCAGTTTTTGCAGGTGCACGCCGTCATGCTGCGGATAGATATGCCAGACGAAGGACTTGCCCGCCCACTGCGCCCGCACGCAAGAGTCCTCGCCACGCACAAAATTGATGTCACACGCCCACAGCAGCTTGTCGTAGCCCTCTTGCTCCACGAACGGCAATACGCGCACCTCCAGATTGCCGCGCCTGAACACATCACCCGGTACGGCCAGACCTGAGCCTCCTGATGTATCAAAGGACGATGTAGTTTCCGCCTGCCGGAAGAACGCTGCCACCTGCGACAGGACGCGGCCTTCCGGCACGAGGCAAGTTATCGGCGTGGCGGACTGCTCCCAAACGCGCAGTAATTCTGGCAGCGCGGGATTTTCATAGCAGAATAGCGACACGCGCGTTTCATCCCCTTGTGGCACGGGGATGCCCAGTGATTTCCAGTAAACGGCGATGGCCTGCGGATCGTGCTGGAAGGCATCACGCCGTGCCAGCAGGTCATGCTCTAACAGCAGCCCACCAGTTTTCGGCGTGAATCCAGGGAAGAAGAAAAATTTTACCAGCGGTAGCGATGGGTGCGGCGAAGGCAATTTGTGGCAACCCTCGACCCAGTCTTCGGCGCTCAGATATTCAAGATTGATCCACACCGGCTTGTGTTCCTGTGCTGCCATCGCCGCCACATAGCACTGCGGCAGCTTGCAAGCAAATGCTTCGATCACAAGCTGCGCGGGCTCCACCTCCGGAAATAATGCGGCCCAATGCCTGACCTCCACGCCACGGCAATGCTGCTGCGCACGTTGAGCATCCACCTCCGGGCACAGCCGGCGGAAACTCGCCAAATCGTCTACCCACAGCCGCACCGCAATGCCGTGCTCGTTCGTCAGTTGCCGCGCGAGTCGCCAGCACACGCCGATGTCGCCGTAGTTATCCACCACGGCGCAGAATATGTCACAAGAGATCGGTTGCGTAAGCATTTCAGACTTCATTTTCACCTCGCGTCAGGCAACCAGCATAGTGGACGCGCGAATATTGTCACGCTACGACACCAAGGCTTATTTCCAGTAAAATACATACGGGCTAATCGGACAACCATTTTTTAAGGACATTAAAATGATGAAGCTCTACTATACCCCAGGCGCGTGCTCTCTTTCTCCACACATAGCACTGCATGAGGCGGGCCTGCATTTTGAGATAGAAAAAGTAAATTTAGGCACCAAAAAAACAGACGCGGGGGTCGACTACAATACCATCAACTCTAAGGGATATGTTCCCGCATTGGAGATAAACAACGGTCAACTGCTTACCGAAGGAACCTCCATCGTCCAATACATTGCCGACCTGGCGCCGGAAAAGAAACTGGCGCCTCTGGCAGGTACATTAGAGCGTTACCGACTGCAAGAATGGCTCAACTATATCGCGACTGAAATTCACAAGGGATTCAGCCCGCTCTTCAACCCCAAAATGCCAGAAGATTCGAAGATTTCCGCAAAGAAACGCCTCGCGAAAAGAATCGATTTCGTTGCAGAAAATCTCGTCGGAAAAGACTATCTGCTCGGCGAAAATTTTACTGTCGCCGATGCTTATCTTTTCACCGTACTTGGATGGTCAGGCTCGCTCCACTTCGACCTTTCGCCATGGCCTATACTAAAAACTTATCTGGAGCGCGTGGCGGCACGTCCCGCAGTAAAAGCCGCAATGAAAGCGGAAGGGCTAACCGGAGATTGATATTTCAAATATGCAACTCGCGTATCGCACGAATGCTTGCATATTCCGAAAAATCAATTAGTATACCGTTCACATTAGAGAAGACTCCTCCCGCTCATGTTATTAAAGGGATAAACATGGCGACACAAGAAGTTCATGGGTACCCCGTCCTGATTATTGGCGCCGGACGCGGAGGTTCTGCCCTGCTTGAGATGTTCATGGAAGACAAGCTGGTTAAGGTTATCGCCGTAGTCGATTCGAATCCCGCTGCGCCTGGAATAAGAATGGCGCAAAGTCACGGAATTCCAACCTATACCGATGCCAGCGTAGCACTCCAAGCCTGCAAGGATTATCCGGATTGTATTGTGTATAACTTATCCCACGATGAGGAAATTACCGCAAAGGTGACCAATGTCTTTGGCGCTCATAAGAGGGTAGCAAGCGGCCTTGAAGTCAATTTATTCTGGCAGATGGTAACGAACCTGAAACAGACTAAAAGCGAACTTGAGAAAAGCCAAAGTCAGTTGCAAGCCATTATCCGTAACGCCATGGATGGCATTATCATGATCAATGAGGCCGGAGAGATTTTGGGATTCAACCCCGCAGCCGAACACATCTTTGGTTATACACAGGAAGAAGTCTTAGGCAGAAACTTGAAAATGCTGATGCCCGAACCTTTTCGAAGTGAGCATAATTCCTACGTCAATCACTATCTCCAGACCGGCGAGACCAAGATTCTTGGCATATGCGGGCGTGAGGTGGTAGCCGTCAGGAAAAATAGAGAGCAATTCCCCATGGATTTGTCCGCATCCGTCATGGTGCTGGATGAGCAGCGTTACTTCATCGGTATCGTCCGGGATATTACAGAACGCAAACTGGCCGAAGAAAAAATAGCGCGTTTAGCCCACTACGATTATTTAACAGGCCTCCCGAACAGAGCGTTATTTCTGGACAGCCTCGAACATGCCATTTCCCTAGCAAAACGTAATCATTACAAAGTGGCCGTGTTGTTCCTCGATCTTGATGGCTTCAAGAAGATCAACGATACGCTGGGGCACGACGCCGGCGACTTGTTGTTACGGGAAACCGCCCAGAGACTGAAAGATACCATCAGGGCATCGGATACGGTCGCGCGAGTGGGCGGTGACGAATTCATCTTTGTGTTAAACGAAATTGGATCAGATGAAAACGCCGCACTCATGGCAAATAAA